>Ga0316187_10003449_pt1 | contig 13742 bp, 10 predicted proteins | sample CroRivburrow1_MG_FD_204927 | JGI IMG/M metagenome (GOLD analysis project Ga0316187, IMG submission 204927) | Coastal sediment microbial communities from Maine, United States - Cross River worm burrow 1 | ecosystem: Environmental > Aquatic > Marine > Coastal > Sediment | place: USA: Maine...
CGATGAACTGAACCGACATCGACACCATGTTGGGCAGGCTGTGTTCGGCATGCGTGTTGATGAGGTAATGGTCGATGTAATTTGGCAATTCTTTTAACAACTGGTTTTTGAGCGAAAGGCAGTGGGCGGTCCACTTGTCGAGGTTCTGTCGGGTGATCGCGGCGGCCGTACCCATGCCGATGATGCCGAGGAGGTTTTCGGTGCCGGCGCGTTTGTTGCCCTCCTGCACGCCACCGTCCAGCAATGGAAATATGCGGGTGCCGCGACGAATATAGAGCCCCCCGACTCCGGTAGGACCATAAAAAGTGTTGGCGGCGAAACTCATTAGATCGACGCCCATCTTCTGGACGTCGATCGGCACCATTCCGACCGAATCGACCGCATCGGTGTGAAATATTACCTTCCTCTCACGGGTGATTTTAGCAATTTCCTCGATCGGCTGAATGGTGCCGGTTTCATTGTTGCTGTGCATGATGGAAACCAGGATGGTCTCATCGGTAATGGCATCGGCCACCTCCTGGGGATTGACCCGGCCCTTTTCGTTGACCGAAACCGAGGTCATCTTGTAGCCCATCGACTGAAGGCGCTTGAGGCTCCTAATGACGGCATTGTGTTCGATGTTCGATGTGACGATGTGCTTGCCCTTTTCGGCATTGGCCATCGCCACTCCCTTGATGGCGTGATTGACCGATTCGGTGCCGCCGGAGTTGAACACCACTTCCTTGGTCATGGCCGCATTGATCAGTTCGGCAACTGAACTGCGAGCTTTTTCGAGGGCTTCGGCGGCGGCTTCGCCGCTTTTGTGCTGGCTGGAAGGATTGTGGTAGTCCTTGTTGATGGCATCGATCATCGCTGCTTTCACTTCCGGCAGCATCGGTTTGGATGATATCTGGTCCAGGTTGATTATCTTCATTTTTACGCTTTCCCCCGTCGATTAATGTTCCTCTTCCAGGTTACTGTGGCAGGCTTCGCAGAAGGTTGACCCCTCCTTGATTTCGATGTCGCAGTAGGGGCAGTAGCAGTTTTCTCCATGAGCGTGCTCGTGCTTTTCGGTGCGGACCGCCTCCGGTCGTTTTTTTCCGGCTTTGCGATCTTCATAATCCTGTATGGCCAGGTGTAGTGCATCTGCACCCAGATTGGAGCAATGGAGCTTGTTTTTGGGCAGGCCTTCGAGGGCTTTGGCGACATCTTTGTTGGTGATCTTCTTGGCTTCCTCGACGGTTTTTCCTCTCGCAATTTCGGTCAGCATGCTCGAAACGGCGATGGCAGAGCCGCATCCGAAGGTTTGGAATTTGATGTCCTCGATCTTTTCATCGGTTATTTTTAAATAAATTGTCATCATGTCCCCACAAAGGGGATTGCCGACTTCACCGATACCGTTCGCTTTTTCGATCACACCGACGTTTCTGGGATTCCTGAAATGATCCATAACGACTTTGTTGTACATAACAGCGCCTCCTTATTATAATTGCTTAATCCAGGACCATAATAACCATTAATTCCGCGCAGTAAAGAATGCCGTTTACCCGGGAACCGGAAAGGCTTGACCGCCGGCGCCGGCATCTAAGCACACCAGGCGGCAGAATGGAAGTGCAAATCCAGAAACAGCATCTTTTGGCCCAGGCCGGCGTTCTCGCGAATTTGAAATCCTCAATCACGCCCAGGCGTGACCGGGCTACGCCTGCGGTTTCAAATTCACTGCGGCCTTGGCCTGAACCAAAATCTACTGTTTCTGGATGGGCACTATCTGAGTTTTCATCCACAGTTTCATTAAGAGCAATGATTAGTTTCCGATCCAGAAATGTGCAATTTTCTGCAAGTTCAAGGAAATCGGCGGCATTGCGCGGAGGCATACTACCGTATGTCGCACAAGCGATGCCGCCGATTGACGCCGAAATAGCGGGAAAGGGCCATTTATGGACGGAAACTAGCTGAGTTCCCTAACCGCCTGCCTGATCAAACGTCCAATGGCCAGTTTTTGAGGGCAGCGGCTCTCGGCTGCGGCATAATCGAGCGTTGCCAGGCGTCGGCGGGTCTCGGTCGGCATACCCTGGAAGACGGCCTGCGCCTGTTCCTTGTTTCCGTAGCTGCGGCTGTACATCAGGCAGCGCATGACATCGCCGATGGGTGCCTGATGGGCCACGGTTGGCTCGCAGATAACGGTGCATCCGGCGCAGTAGTCCGATTGCGTTTCACGGGCATAGTGCCGCAAAAGCCGCATGTCGCCTGAGCTGAGGCGGGTTTTGTCCAGCGCGGCAGAGACATTGCTCATCAGCAACGTCAGGTTCGGCATCTGGGAGCAGATACTGGCGATCTGCTGATTCTCCCACACCGCTTTGAGTTTGGCCTGACCGTCCGTAAACCCTTTCTCCAGAAAGCGTCCCGCCAGCCTCAGCTCGGTTTCCGTTTCGGTTTTCACCGGTCCGCCGCCCTGGGTCTTCATGGCCGTCAGGCCGATGCCCGCCTTGCTGCAGGCACCCACCGCCGCCCTCATTTGGTCGGTTTGCATGAGCCTGTAATTGTAGGTCATCATGATGCCGTCGATCCAGCCCAACTTGGCGGCTTCCAGCAGGCAATTTTCCATATTGCTGTGGGTGCTGAAACCGAAAAACCGGAGTTTACCGCTGGCCTTGGCTTTCTCGCCCCAGGCCTTGATGTCACCGTCCATCTTGCTGATACTTCGGATACCGTGGACGAAGAGCAGATCGATGGTGTCCGTCTGCATTCTTTCGAGCGAGGTTTCGAGGTGCTTTGTCATCCCACCGGTGGTCCAGGCGCCGGTCTTGGTCACGAGGAAGATCTTTTTGCGATCTTCGGGATACTTGGCAAAATACTTGCCGATCCCCTTTTCGCTGCGTCCGCCTTCGTACGAGTTGGCCGTGTCCCAGTACGTGACACCCCACTTGACGGCCTGCTTGAGCAGCAGCTGGTTGTTGGGAATGTCGAACATGCCGCCGAGCGAAAGGATGGACACCATTTGACCGGTCTTGCCGAAAGGGCGCTCGGATACCGTGAACGGTTCATCGGCCTGGGTCTTAGGGGGGGTCGAGGCAGTTGCCTGTTGACCGTAGGTGGCCATCAGCGATCCGAGGCCGACGGTTCCGGCGGTTTTGAGGAATCTTCTGCGGCTCCAATCTTTTTGGTCATGGTCGTTCTGGTTATGGTCGGGTTTTTTGCTCATGGTTTCTGTCCTCCATTGGTCGTTTAAAGGTAACGAAGACGTCGGTGCTCGGCAGAGTCAGGCGCGATCGGGTTGTCATGATGGCGTGATCACTTCAGCGTCATGGCGTGATCGGGGTTCCGGGTTTCATTTTCGGCCGTCACCCGGATGGCCCGTTTGCCTCTGACGGGGCACTCGTGTTCGCAGACGCCGCAGCCGATGCAGTATTCCGGCCGCACGTAGGGCTGCTGGAGCCGGATCAGGATGTCGGCCCGCGCACCCGGCGCCGGCGGGCGTGTCAATGGCTGCTCAGCCGATAGCGTCAATTCCCGGTCGGTGTTTTTGACGATGCGCCGTGGTCCGGACGCGTTGTCTTCCGGGATGCGGCAGTAGTAATCGCCGGTGGCGAATCGACCGTGCGGCAATTCGGCCGACCGGAAACGGATCGTCTGGGCGTCGGCATCGGCCACGAGCAGCTCCCCTGCGGTGGCCACCGGTGAAAATACCGTTCGGGTGGTGATGGCCTTGGGGCTGACGGGGCAGTTTTCCTGGCACACGATACAGGGTGTGTCCATGGCCCAGGGCAGACAGCGGCCGCGATCCACGAAGGCCGAGCCGATGCGAAGCGGCCCGGCTCCTGCAAAACGGTTGCGGCCCAGGCGCTCGTCGAGCGTGATGGGACGGATGGCGGCTGTCGGGCAGATGTTGCTGCAGGCGATGCACTTGTACTGGCAACCACTGGTGCCGATCCGGAAATTGAGCACCGGTGTCCAAAGGCCCTCCAATCCGAATTCCCATCCGGCCGGTTGAATGACGTTGGTGGGGCAGATCCGCATACACTGTCCGCACTTGATGCAGCGGCCAACAAATTCAGCCTCGGCCAACGCCCCGGGCGGACGCACCAGGCGAGGGTTCCAGTTGCCGGCCAGTTGACCGTCCAGACGCAGCAATGGCGCAGCCGCAAGTCCCGACAGGGCCGAAAGGACGAATTGTCGGCGGGTAACGTCGGGAAGCGCGAGCTCGCCGGTGGCCGAAACGGTCGTCCGGTAGCCGACCAGGTCGTGCCGGCATTCGGCGAGGCAGTTCAAGCACAGGACACATTCGTGGGTCCGGATGACGCCGGCCGGTGCGCAGGCCCCTTCACAGTTTCGTTCGCAGATGTGACAGTCGGTGCATTCGGGGTCTCGTTTGCCGATGCGCCACACCGCATGACGACCGAGAAGGCCGAACAGTGCGCCCAACGGGCAGACGAAGCGGCAATAGAACCGCGGCGTCCGAAGGTTGAGGAAGATGGCGGTCAGAAAAACGGCCCCGATCAGCCAGGCTCCCGCGTAAAACCGGGCACCGCCCGCCAGGCCAATAGGCGCCTCGTCCATCATGGGCATGAGCACCAGATTCACCGAGCGGTGCATCAGGGGAAGCGGATCGAGCAGACCGATCAGCAGAGAGGCGGACAGCGATTGCCGGTCGCCGGTTAAAACGCCGGCGACGGTCCAAACGCAGCCGGTCAGCAATATAACCGCCAGCATTCGTTGCGCGGGTCTCGAAGCTTTCCTGGACATCATGAAGGCAGCGACCGCCAAGCCGGCGACCACGGCCCACAAAAAATAGGGAAGATTCCGCGGTGGTGCAAACACCCGGTTGAGCAAGTCGGCTGAAGCCACCGCCAGCAGAAATATCAGGATCCAGTACTTGACGACCTGCCAGCGGGAGGGCTGGTTGAGCCGGGCTTTTTCAGGCGCCGGCTTGCGACGCCGGCCCAGCCAGCCCACAAACTGGTGCAGGCTGCCGAAGGGGCAGAGCCAGCCGCAGAAGAACCGGCCCAGCAACACGGTTAAAACCAGGGTTGCAAGGCTCCACAGCAAGCCCGCGAACAGGGTGCCGGTGGTCAGCAGGGTGGCCAAACCCACCAGCGGGTCCAACTCGAGCAGCCAGTTCACCGGCCAGCCGCGCAGCTGCCACCACGCCTGACCGAGGGTGGTCGTCACGCAAAACCACAGGAACAAGGCCAGGAAGAAGATCTGGGAAATGCGGCGCGCAGTGCGGGTTCTCATATAAAAAAGCCTTGGTTAAAGTGTCCTCGAAGCAATTATGAATGAAAATCAAGGATCTATAAGAAAACCGGTTTGAGAAGCGCGTAATCGGCGGTGCCGGCGCCGGACGCGGCTGCCATGCCGATGTACGGCAGGTCGCCGGCTGTTTTGCCGATGAGGCTCGCGCCATAAGCATCCGCGGCCACCTGGTCGGTGCTGACGATCATGGTGCGGGTCTCTTTAAGGTCCGAGAGGGAGCCGCCGGTGGGGCCGTTGGTGACCATGCTGGTCGTGCCGTCGAGAATCACCAGGGTCGGTTTGACCATCAGGGCCAGTTCCATGATGATGGTGTTGATGTCCTGGTGGAAAATGTTGCGGCGGCCGCCGAGAAGACCGTACCAGTTTTTCATGGTCATGGAAGCCCCGCTGCGGTGGTGGTCCTTGACCGGCGCCAGTCCGATGAGTTTGTTGACGGACTTGAAGGGTTCGAAGAGCAGCGGCCAGTTCCGGATCAGTCGGGCTCCCGGGAGGGTGATCGGTCTGAAAAACGGTTCGGCCGGCAGCATGACCCGACCACCGGCCGATTCGGCCGCGCGGGCAATGCCGGTCAAGGCGAAGCAACTGGCGGGGTCGTTGATCGGGTTGTCGGTCACAATCACCTCAACCGCCCCGGCCTCCAGACACAGGCGGGTCACCTCGGCCACCAGCTGCGGGTGCGTTGTGGCCGACAGCGCCGGCGGTGAGGCAAAAGCGGCGTTGACTTTCAGCAGGACGCGGTCGCCGGTTTTGACGAAGGTTTCGATACCGCCAACAGCCTGCATGGCCTGCCGAACCGTTTGGGCCCGATCCATACCCCGGGCGATGCCCATTCCGGGTTTTTGTCCGGGGATCGAGAAATCGGCCAGGCGGACGCCGGCAGTTTGCTTCGGTGAGCCGCGCTGCGGACCATGCGGGTCGTAAAACCAATAGGACAGGGCGCCGGCGGCACACACCGAGAGCCCGGCCTTGGCGCAACGGATCAAGAACTCCCGCCGTTTGATCGCGTTTGTTGAGTCGTTCTTTGGATTACCGCCGTCCACGGATGGCTTCCTCGATGCTGGTGACCAATGACCGGGCGAGCGTCACGGCCCGGCTCTTGTCTGCGGCCGCATGTACACCCGCAATGTAGACGTCACGGGTGAAGATGATGTCATATTCGTCCATGATCTCTACGATGACGGCGTCTCGAATACCACCGTCATCCAATGCCTTCCCGCCGAATGCCAGCAGAAACGTACGGTACGCTGCCGCCAGATCCTTAGCTGCCTCCGGTGACCCGCGCGCGGAGACGAATGCGCTCAGCGTGGATCCGTTCAGATGATATTCGGCCACGAATGCCCGGTCGAATTTTTCGAAGCCGAAGGCATCGGCGGGAATCAAGGTGATGCTCCGGGGGTCGAGGCCGGTTTCCGGAAAAAGCGCCGTTTCGGTGATGGTCTCGGTGGCAACCGGTGAGGCGCGATTGAAGGCCTCGGCCAAGGTCTGCATCCGATTCAGGATTGCCTCGGAAGCCTCGGAGGCAATCAACTCGACGTAGTAGGGCCCGTGCACCCAGTAGAGGGCGTTGGCGGTCCGGTAGGCATAGCGGCCGAGGGCGGGCGAGGGCACGAAATCCTCGCGCTGCTGGGAGCTGTAAACCGCAAAGGCGTTCTTCTGAGAGGCCATATCAAAAATGAAGATTTCCATCCAGGTTTCGGCGGTTGAGGTATCGCTGAACCGCTGGCATTGCAGGCGCTTGAATCCGGCCGACAGATACAGCTCGGCCTTGCCGTTGATTTTATCCGACAGCGTGTCCGGTCCGAAGGTCTCCGGGGCCGTCAAAACCGATACGTCTTGGGGCAGCTGAATCAGCGCGGCCGCTGTCTGGGAGGCCGGGAGCGCCGCCGGACTGCCGCTGATCACCTGATCGGCGGCCAGCTGCAACACGGCCGGGTTGAAATGAGACTGGCGCAACAGGATCACCCCGGCGGTCAAGACCAAAACAGACAGGATTCCGAAACTTAAAACCGTCTCGAACCGGGAAGGATTTTTTGCTTTGGTGCTCATGCAAGTCTTGCTCCGCTGCGGCTCGCGATCCCATTCAATACGGATTGTCGGCCCGCAGCAACCTCATCACGGAGGGCGTTATTGTCAGCAATGAAACGAACCGGATGCAAACGATGCGGAAACGTTGATCTGCGATTAAACCGGTTGTCTTTCCGAACGCGGCCCGGCGGGTGATCGGGCGGAAACGGAACGGGCAACGGTTGGCCTGTTTTTCTTTTTATAAAAAATGGCGCGTTCTTGTCAACGCTTAGCGTTCCCCATCTTCATCCATGCCACTGCGCGATTTTATCAACCTTACGAAAAACGGCGCATTTACGGATCGGAACCCAATTCGTATTTCACGAAACGAGTATGAAAGCGCACGAAAAGTCCGCAAAAACCGCCAGAGCCGAAAATATGTTCAGGATGCTGGCGGTCGCGCCATTTTTTGGTTGAAATTTTTAATATAATATTGCATTCATAGCTTGCACTGGCGCGATGTCTTTAACCAAAAGGGAGATTATGAGGATGCAGGTCAAAAGGTTAGGTTTCTTGTGCGTTATGTTGGCGGTCATGGTCGGAATGACATGTGATGTTTTCGGTCAGGATTCTGAAGGCGAGATGTGCGTGCCGATGGGCGTCATTACCATCAAGCCTCCACCGGAGGTCACCTCGCAAAAGAGCCCGGTCGATTTTCCGCATTCGCGCCATTTTGCGACTGACTGCAAAACATGCCATCATACGTGGAAAGGCGAGGAAAAAATCCAAGGCTGCCAGACCTCCGGTTGCCACGACCAGGCCAGCGCGCCGAAAACCACCGAGTCCTACCTGTCCTATTCGGACGTGTCGATAAAGTATTACAAGTACGCCTATCACGAAGCCTGCATTGGTTGTCACAAGGAAATCCGTGCCAAGAATCTGCAGACGGCAAAGTCCTACCAGGTACTGGGTGAGGCCCTGCCGGCGGCAGGACCCTCCGGCTGTATCGAATGCCATCCGAAATAGCGTTTGCTTGCGACCCGGATGTCCCACAAAGGGTGGTCTGTCGGCCACCCTTTGTGTTGTTGCGCGGCGCCGCATAACGGCGCCCGCCTCTTCGTGCTGAACCGCTCTGCAAAGCCAAAGCACACAGTCTTGCTTCGACAGAGATCGATATATGACCGGCGGCCAGAGACAATCGATGTTGTGCCCCAACTGCGGCAAGCTGATCAGTACCAGTGAACCCCGCTGCCCCTACTGCGGGATCGGGCGTCCGGCTTCCATGAGCAAACGTCTGTTGGGAACCATCGGCCTGAGTGATCCGGATCGCCTCATCCGCTCAGTGATCTATGTCAATGTCGGCATGTATCTCATCTCGCTTCTCTTCAGCCAGAGCCGTATCGGTTTGTCCATGAATCCGCTGACCTTCCTGTCCCCCGGTGATAATAGTCTATTCCTGCTGGGAATGACCGGAACCATCCCCATCGACCGCTTCGGGCGCTGGTGGAGCCTTCTGGCGGCCAATTACCTGCACGGCGGTATTCTGCACATCTTTTTCAACATGGCGGCTTTCAGACAGTTGGCCTTTCTAACCGTGCGCGAATACGGCACCTATCGCATGGTGGTCATTTACACCGCCAGCGGAACCCTCGGATTCCTGGTCTCCTACTTGGCCGGCATTCCCTACACCATCGGAGCGTCGGCGGCGGTCTGCGGGTTGATCGGGGCCATGCTTTACTATGGAAAAAGCCGGGGCGGCGTCTACGGCCACACGATTTACCGCCAGGTCGGTTCCTGGGCGATCGGGCTCGTCGTTTTCGGCCTGCTGATTCCGGGGATCAACAACTGGGGGCACGTCGGCGGCGGGGTTGCCGGTGCCCTGATCGGCTATCTCATGGGCTACCGCGAGCGTACCGGAGAGCGGTCGATGCATCGGTTGCTGGCCGGCGTCTGCACTGTCATGACAGTGGCGGTTCTCCTCTACGCCGTTGTCTCCGCCGTTATTTACCGCTTTGCGGGGTGAGTGTCCGGAGACGATCATCGACGGCCCTGCGTCGGCGAGGCGCTCGCTCAACCTAGATTCCAAATCAGGACACCGATGCATCCCGTTCGGCTACCGGTGCGAAAAATCGGAATATCCAGATATTCCTTCTTATTCACGCCTTGCCGGACGGGCGCTTCAACGATTAGAATTGCAAACTTTTTTTCGAGAACCGCAAGGCTGCGTTCAACGAAAATTTCTGAAAGTCCCGGCCCGAAGGTGGCGCTCATCAATGGATGCCGAATCATCACACCAGACCCCGGAATTCCAACCGAGAGAAATCATCGGACAGATCGGCACGATCATCCGCGGCAAAGAAGCGCAGGTCCGACTGGCCCTGACCTGTCTCTTCGCACGGGGGCATCTTCTCATCGAAGATCTGCCCGGCATCGGCAAGACAACCCTTGCCAAAGTCCTGTCCCGGGTGCTGGGACTGAATTTTCGCCGGATTCAGTGCACCAGCGACATGCTGCCGGGAGACATTCTCGGTGTATCGGTTTTCGAGCGCAAAACCAACACATTCGTGTTCCACCCCGGCCCCATTTTTACGCAGGTCCTGCTGGCAGACGAAATCAACCGGGCGACCCCAAAAACCCAGAGCGCCCTGCTGGAAGCGATGGGCGAGCGTCAGGTAACCGTCGATGGTAAAACCCGCGGGCTGGGAGAACCGTTTTTCGTGATCGCCACCCAGAATCCCCTGGAACAATTCGGTACCTTTTCACTGCCCGAGAGCCAGCTGGACCGTTTTCTAATGCGCATCGATCTCGGCTACCCCGATCGGGCAGCCGAGAAAAGCCTGCTGCAAATGGGCGAGACCAGAGGCGCCCTCGAGGAACTGCAACCGATTCTCACCAGTGAAGACGTGCTCATGATTCAAGGGCAGGTGAGAGCCGTCCACGTCTCCGACGCCCTGTTCGACTATCTTCAAGACCTGCTCGATTTTACGCGCCAGTCGGCCGAATTCCACGTGGGACTCTCCCCGCGGGCCGGACTCAGTTTGCTGGCGGCCACCCGCTCCCGGGCTTATCTTGCAGGAAGAGACTTTGCGCTGCCGGAGGACCTGCAGCAGGTTCTGCCCTGGGTGGTTGGCCACCGCCTGAGCGCGCAGGGCGGGAGTCGCTACTTCACCTCGGATCAACTCCTTTCGATCCTCAGCCAGGTCCCCGTTCCCTGATCATGGCGCAACACGACGATTCCAGGCGGTCGAGGAAAGTATTTTCCGCCTCCGTTCTGCCCTTTACGATCAGGCCGAGGCACCTGTCATGGCGACCGACGCGTTTTGGTCTGGTGTTTGCTCTGCTGGTGACCGGCATCCTGGCGGGCGCGGTCAACTACGCCAACAATCTCGGCTTCCTGCTCGGTTTTCTGCTCGGTGGTGTGGGGGTTGTTTCCCTGTTCCACGGTTACGGCAACCTGACGGCGCTGACCCTGGCGGCTGTCCGTGCTGAGCCGGTTTTTGCCGGCGAAGAGGCGGTCTTCGAGTTGTTCACGCGCGCCGACGGCTCCGGAGCGGCGGCGGTCCGCTTTGCCCTCGAAAAACAGCCGGCATCAACCACACCCACGGATCTTTCCTCAGGGGGCACGACCACGATCCGGATCCGGGTTCCGGCACCTCGACGCGGACTTCTCGACCCAGGTGGGGTGATGATTATTTCGGAATACCCTCTCGGTCTCTTCAGATTTTCCTGCCGCCTTCAGCCGGACCTGACGTGTTTGGTGTACCCCAGGCCGGCGGCGGAAGGGATTATACCGGTTCGCCATTCGGCCGGCATGAAGGGCGAAGGGAAGAACCGGGGTGCCGAGGACGACGATTTCCAGGGGTTGCGACCCTATCGTCCCGGCGATCCGCTGCAACACATTTCTTGGAAGGCTTCCGCTCGGGGTCAGGGATTTTTCACCAAAGAATTTGCCGGAACCGGTGGAGCGACGGCATGGCTGGACTGGGATGCGGTCGCCGAGCAGGATCTCGAACGCAAACTGGCGCTTCTTTGCTACGCCGTACTTCAGGCCCATCGTGAACGCCTGGAATACGGTCTTCGTCTTCCCGGCCGTGTTATCGAACCGGACAGTGGGGAACGGCACCAAAAAAACTGCCTGAAGGCCTTGGCCCTTTACTCCTCAAATGAAACTTAAAAGTTTCCTCTTCGAACAAACTGGAGGCGGCGCTGAACCTTTTTTACCCTGAATGATCCCACGATGAAAAACGTCCAGAGACACATACCGGCCTTGATTGTGGCCTTGCTGGTCTCCATGGTGCCTCACCTGACCGTGTTGCCGCCCTGGGTCGTTCTCTGGTGCCTGACGACTTGGGGCATCATTTTCCTGCGCCTCAAGACCGGGCGGGGCCAGCCGGGAAGGGGTGTTCGCCTGCTGTTGATTCTGGGCGGCACCACGGCCGTCTTTTTGAGTTCCGGCGGAGGACTGGACCGGTTTTCCGGGATCAACCTCTTGTGGATCATGGCCAGCATCAAAATGATGGAAATCCAGTCGCAGCGGGATGTTATGGTGATGATCCTGCTGACCTATTTTCTGACGGCATCCATCCTCTTTTTCGATACCGGTCTTTTTGCCGGTCTTTACGCACCGGCGGCCCTGCTCGCCGTAACGGCCGTTCTGACCCGTGTCGTTCATCCGTCCAGCGACTGGCGCAGGAATCTGTCGCTCGCCGCCGGAATTTTTTTCCAGGCCCTGCCGCTGACCCTGGTGCTGTTTCTCTTCTTTCCGCGGGGCCAGGGCGGCCTTTGGGGGCTGCAGGGGCCTCAGGCCGGTTTCAGCGGTTTTTCAGATCAGCTGCGACCGGGAGGCGTATCCCAGGTCGTGGTCAACCGGGCCATCGCCTTCAGGGCCGAGTTCGCTGGGTCCGTGCCGGCACCCGGGTATCTCTACTGGCGCGGCGTCACCTTTACCGATTTCGACGGTGACGTTTGGCGCACCGGCGACACGGACGTTGGGCCGGCACCGTCATTGACCGGCAGCGGGATAATGGACTACACCGTCACGCTCGAGCCGCATGGACAGCGCTGGCTTTTTGCACTCGACCTACCGGTCGACGCTTCGCCCGGTACTGTCATCAAGGTCGATCACACGCTGATGTCGATCCGCCGGGTCGCCCGGCGTTTGCAGTACAGCGTCCTGTCGCTGAACGATTACAAGGCCGATCGGGTCGATGTGCCGCCGCAGGCGACCCTGATGTTGCCGGATGGCAGCAACCCGCAAGCCCGGGACCTGGCCCGAAGATGGCGAGCGGCTGCCAAGGAGCCCGCCGAAATCGTCCAGACGGCCCTGCGCTATTTCAGCCAAAACGAATTCGGCTACACGCTCCAAGCGCCGCCTCTCGGCCATCAGGCGATCGACGAATTTCTTTTTCGAACCCGTAAAGGGTACTGTGAGCACTATGCATCGGCGTTCGTTTTCTTGATGCGCGCCGCCAATATACCCGCCCGTGTGGTGGCCGGATATCTCGGCGGCGATGTCAACCCCTACGGCGGTTACCTCATCGTGCGTCAATCCCAAGCTCATGCTTGGGCCGAGGTCTGGCTGCAAAGCAAGGGATGGCGACGCGTCGATCCGTCCTTGGCAATCGCACCCCAACGGGTCGATCGGGGCGTGGCCTCGGCGCTGCCGCAGGACGAACGCGCGGCAGTCGAGGCCTTCGGCCTCGATGGACGGTTTTTCCGTTCTTGGAATAACATTCACATGGCTTGGGATGCGGTCGACAACCAATGGGACAAGTGGGTGATGGGATATACGCTTGCCCGGCAGAAGACGCTGTTGGCCGGACTCGGCTTTCACGCCGGCGGTCGAAAGGGCCTGCTGTTTTCTTTGCTGATGGCCGTCGGCTTGGTGGGCCTGATAGCCGGGGTCTATGCCGCTCGGTTCCTGAAAACCGCCGTGGTAAGGGACGATGACGTGCGGCGCTCCTACCGGCTTTTTTGCAGCAAACTCGCTCGTGTCGGCTTGGTTCGCAGTCCCGGTCAGGGACCGCTCGATTTTGCCGCAGCGGTAAACACCGCCCGCCAAGACCTGAAGGAAAGGGTCGCGACCATCATCGCCCTCTACATTCGGTTGCGCTATGATCGCCGCGGCGACAGCGAGGATTTGAAGCGATTCAAAGTCGCCGTGCGACAATTCAAGCCGCGTGAGGTTCTGGACCACCGGAAGGGTCTTTAGGGTTCCGGTTGAGGTAAGAGTCCTTAAAACTTGCTTGATTTATTTGGGATTTTTATTTAAACTTAGGGCATGGAAAATCAAATTATCGAGCTCATCGAGTCGCTCAAATCTAACAAACGGGTCGATACCTTCGACAAGGCTTCCACGAAACAGGCGATCGTCATACGGTTGCTGTCGCTGCTGGGCTGGGACATCTTCGATGTCGACGAAGTCAAACCGGATCACGCCCTCAAGTCCGTTCAGGTAGACTACTCCCTGAGGCTCAAAAACGCCGATACGGTTTTTATCGGTGTTG
>Ga0316187_10003451_pt1 | contig 13741 bp, 11 predicted proteins | sample CroRivburrow1_MG_FD_204927 | JGI IMG/M metagenome (GOLD analysis project Ga0316187, IMG submission 204927) | Coastal sediment microbial communities from Maine, United States - Cross River worm burrow 1 | ecosystem: Environmental > Aquatic > Marine > Coastal > Sediment | place: USA: Maine...
AAGAGGCTATGGAAGAGACTGAGGATGCCGCTGAGGTGGGCGCAGAAGACATGCTGGAAGCATCAGAGGAAGCCATAGAAGATGCGGAAGAGGTTGCAGAAGATGCCCGGGGGAATGCTATCGAGGCTCAGGAAGCTGCAGAAGAGGCCGCTGAAAAGGCTGCTGATGCCTTGCTGAAAAAGTAATCAACTGATCTTGCTGCCAGGAATGTCCTCATCGAATGGGCCGGCATGGTGATCTGGGGGCAGGATGAAGTCCTTGATTGGTTATTGTTACCCGTGAGAACTTAGCGTTGCTCCATCGCAGCATGGGGTGGGCCTCCGCTTGAACTGAATGACAGCGCACGCCCCCTTCGTAAATCATGGCACCTGAAACACCGATAGCGGGGTTATTCAGGCATCACAAACTCCGGCGGTGGCGGAGGAGGGGCCGGTGCATTCTGGTGGACGATCATTCGCCAGCCGCTGCTGTCTTTGCGGTAAATATTGGTGCCGTAAAATGGCGGCGGCGGTGGCATATCGGGTGGTGTGGCCAGGACAGTTTCCTCTACCAGGTGGATGGCTATGTCCTCCGTTTCAATCCAGCTCAGATGTGCAATGGCCAGTGACACGCCATGACCCCGGGAGAACAACTGAGTAAATACGTCCACCACACCCTGGCGGCCCTGGACCATAGGATGCATGGGTAACAGGCAAGAGATGTCATCGGCTTGTGCCCAAACAGAAAGCAGCTGATCCAGGCTGCCTTCATCCAGTGCATCATAAAAAGCGTCTTCGGCTTCCTGGGGGGTTTTGTATTGCTGGGTCATAATTATCTGTCCGGATTGATCGTTGTCAGGAGCGGGCGTTCCGTTGATTCCCAGGGAGTTCTCACAACACCGTAAAATAGCTTGTCGATAAGCGGGGAACCCGGTCTCGTTATTCACCACGGCCCCACAATCATCTGACGATTCCTGATCATAACATTAACCTGTGACATCCCGGGGTAAACTTCGGGGAGCGATCCCGTTAACGCTGGATATTTGCCTCTGTGACGCCGACAACGACCAGTCCCGTGATCTTCCCTTGTTAAGGAACAGGGAAAGAACATTGCTAATGCCTGGCTGCTGGAAATATTTACTGGCAAGATGGTCACATGCAAAGGAATCATAATGAATAGCACGGCAGTCACACCAGGGAAAACCGGGGATAAAGTATTCCAGGTGCGCGGACTGACCAAGATCTACCACATGGGCGAGGTGGATGTGCACGCCCTGCGTGGCGTGGATCTGGATTTGTTTGCGGGTGAGTTGATGGTATTGCTGGGCCCGTCCGGGAGTGGCAAGTCCACCCTGCTGAATATTCTCGGCGGCCTGGATACGGGGAACAGCGGGTTAGTGCGTTACCGGGACCAGGACCTGACCCACGCCAGTGAGCGGATGTTGACGGAGTACCGCCGCTTCCACGTCGGTTTTGTCTTCCAGTTCTACAATCTTATGCCCAGTCTGACAGCGCGCGAGAATGTAGCCGTCGTAACCGAAATTGCGCGTAATCCGATGCCCCCGGAGGACGCGCTGACCATGGTCAACCTGCAGGACCGCATGGATCATTTTCCGGCGCAGATGTCCGGCGGTGAACAACAACGCGTAGCCATTGCGCGTGCCGTTGCCAAGAACCCTGATGTGCTGTTGTGCGACGAACCCACCGGCGCACTGGATTCGGAAACCGGCGTGCTGGTGCTCGAGGCACTGGAGCGAGCCAACCAGGAACTGGGCACGACCACGGCGCTGATTACCCACAATGCCGGCATAGCTGGCATGGCCAACCGCGTCGTGCATATCATGGACGGACAGATCGGGTCAGTACAGCGCAATACACAGCGAGTACCGGCGAGCAAGCTGAGCTGGTAGGTCCGTATGCATGTACTCAACCGCAAGCTGTGGCGTGACCTTTGGGAAATGCGCGGCATGGTGCTGGCAATTGCGCTGGTGCAGGTCGGCGGTATAGCCACTTTCGTGATGTCACTCTCGACCTATGATTCCCTGCTGATCACCCGCGACAGCTATTACCTGGAACAGCGTTTTGCAGATGTGTTTGCCACGATGAAACGCACACCCAACAACATGGCTGAACGCATTCGGGACATCCCCGGTGTTGAACAGGTGCAAACCCGTGTGGTCGCCGCCGCACGTCTGTCCGTCGCCGGTTTTTCCGATCCGGTAACCGCAACGCTGGTATCCATTCCGGACCACCAGCCACCACGACTCAACACGCTGTACCTGCGTCGCGGTCGACTGCTTGAACCGGGGCAGGACAACGAGGTCCTGGTCAATGAGGCCTTTGCCGATGCACATGACCTGCAGCCGGGAGATCACCTGTCTGCCACCATCAATGGTCGACGCAAACAGCTGATCATTGTCGGGGTCGCCCTGTCACCTGAATATGTCTACCCGATTGCGCCCGGCGCGGTATTCCCGGACTACCAGCGCTTTGGAATCCTGTGGATGGGACGTACTGCGCTGGCGGCCGCCTATGATATGGAAGGTGCCTTCAATGACGTAGCCATTCGCCTCGGCTCCGGTGTTATCCCGGATGATGTCATTCACCGACTCGACCGCCTGCTGGCCCGTTATGGAGGGCAGGGCGCCTATTCGCGCAAGGACCAGACCTCGCACCGCTTTCTGGCAGAAGAACTGAAGGGCCTGGAGACCATGGCCGCAGTGTTCCCGGTGATCTTCCTGGGGGTGGCCGCGTTCCTGCTGAACGTGGTCGTTACACGGCTGGTGAATACGCAACGTAATCAGATTGCTATTCTCAAGGCGTTTGGTTACAGCAACCTCGTTGTCGGCCGGCATTACGCAGCCATGGTCCTGGTAATCGTATTGCTCGGACTTGCCAGCGGCATTACGGGTGGAGCCTGGCTGGGGCGGGGGCTGAGTGCAGTGTATGCAGACTTTTATCATTTCCCGATTCTGCATTACCAGCTGCATACAGATGTCATCGTGTTGGCGGCACTGATCAGTGCAATCGCCGGGATGACGGGGACACTCCTTGCAGTGACCAGGGCGGTACGCCTGCCGCCGGCCGAGGCGATGCGCCCCGAGGTACCGGCGGCCTACTGTCCGGCACTGATCGAGCAGCTGGGGCTGCAGCGACTGTTTTCCCAACCCACCCGCATGATTGCCCGTCACATCGAACGACGGCCCGTCAAGTCGTTCCTCTCCATCGCCGGTATTGCCGCGGCCTGCGGCATCATTATGGTGGCCAATTTCCAGAAGGATGCCATTTCCTTCATGATCGATGTGCAGTATGCCATGAGCCAGCGCCAGGACCTGACGATCACCCTCACGGAACCGACCTCCCGTCATGCCCTGTTTTCGCTGGCCGGATTGCAGGGGGTGCAGCACGTGGAAGGCAGCCGTACCGTACCGGCTCGGCTACGCTTTGAGCATCATAGTTACCGCGGCTCGGTGCAGGGCATGGATCCGGACGGAACATTGCGACGTATTCTCGATGCCGACCTTGAACGTGTGATCCTGCCGGAGAATGGGGTAGTGCTGACCGATTACCTTGCCGAACTGCTGGGCATCAAGTCAGGTGAACTGCTGACCATTGAGTTTCTTGAAGGCAAACGGCCAATAATCGATGTGCCGGTCGTCGGGCTGACCAGTGAATACCTGGGTGTATCTGCTTACATGCAGCGTACGACACTCAACCGTCTGTTGCAGGAGGGTGATGCGATCAACGGTGCCTATCTGGCGGTAGACGAGCAATACAGTGAACGGGTTTACCGCCAGCTGGATGAGATGCCGCGGGTTGCAGGGACCGTCGTGCGGGAATCGGCGCTCCGGAATTTCCACAAGACCATGGAGGAGACTATTCTGTACTTCTCCTTTGTCACGGCTGTACTGGGCGGCATTATTGCCTTTGGCGTGGTCTACAACAGCGCACGTATTGCACTCTCGGAAAGGGACCGTGAACTTGCCAGCCTGCGAGTGCTCGGGTTTACCAGGGGCGAGGTCGCCTACATCCTGCTAGGTGAACTGGCCGTCGCCACGCTGCTGGCACTACCGCTGGGTTATCTGTTTGGCAAGGAATTGTGCCGTTACCTGTCAAACGCCTTTCGCTCGGACCTGTATCGCGTACCCCTGGTTCTTGAAGCAGATACGTTTGCCTTTGCCGCCAGCGTGGTGCTGTTCTCGGCTGTGATATCCGGTTATCTGTTATGGCGTAAACTGAATCAACTGGACATGATTGCTGTACTGAAGACGCGCGAGTAACCGGGAGATAGACAGGGTACAAACAGACCGGCCGCTGAATAAACAAGGAACTCAACATATGCAACAAACCGGAAAAACAGGCTTCGTACTGGCGGTTGCAGCACTGCTTGCAGCACTGGTCTGGGGTTTCTGGCCAAACCCAATTCCTGTCGAAGTCGCAGTGGTCGTACAGGCACCAATGAGTGTCGCCGTGGAAGAGGAGGGACAGACACGGGTCAAGGACCGTTTTGTGATTTCAGCCCCTGTTGCAGGTTACCTGCAGCGCATCTACCTGGATGTGGGAGATGCGGTCGGCAAGGGCGATACGCTGGCCAAGATGGAACCCCTGCGCCCCGAAGTACTCGACTCGCGCAGCCGTGCCCGGGCAGAGGCACAGGTCGCTGCTGCGCATGCGGCGCTCAAGGGTGCCGAAGAGAAATTGGAAGTGGACCGTGCGGAAACAAAGTTTTCGCAGACCGAATATACACGCAAAAAAAAGCTGCAGCTGGATGCACTGGTATCGGAAGATGTGCTGGACGAGGCCGAGACCCGTGCCCGACAGGCGCGAGCACAGCAACGTTCGGCAGAGTTTGCCGTGGAAGTGGCGCGCTTTGATCTTGAGGCGGCAAAGACAGCATTGCAGTATTCCATTGCCGGCAATGGTGAAACGGCATCAGAAACTGTCGCCCTGCGTGCTCCGGTCGCCAGTCGGGTACTCCATATTCACCATAAAAGTGAGGGCGTGGTTACTACCGGCGAAGATCTGCTGGAAATTGGTGATCCGGCAGCGCTGGAAGTCGCCGTAGATGTCCTGTCGGCCGATGCCGTACGTATCCAGCCCGGTAGCCCCGTGAAATTTTATCGCTGGGGTGGCGACAAGCCTCTGGATGGTGTCGTGCGCACTGTTGAACCAACCGGTTTTACCAAGATTTCAGCACTGGGCGTGGAAGAGCAGCGAGTCTGGGTGATCGCTGACCTGACATCCCCGCATGAGGACTGGCAGCAACTGGGAGACGGTTACCGGGTCGAGGCACATTTTATCCTCTGGCAGGATGAGGGCGTGCTGCAGGTACCGGCCAGCGCCCTGTTTCGTAATGCCGATAGCTGGGCTGTGTTCGCGATTGCCGATGGCAAGGCCCGATTAACCAACGTCACAACCGGGCACAGTAATGGCCTGACCACAGAAATCGTGACTGGCCTGAGTAGCGGTGATGTCATTATCACGCACCCTGATGATCGGATTGAGGACGACGTGCGGGTGGCAACACAGTAATACTTGTGTGTTTCTTATGATTTCTTTTTCGATTTTACGAGGCCGAGACCATACACGCCCATGCCCGGCAGAATAAAGAGCAGGGTGTTATACATGAGCAACGCCAGGATACCGGCCTCGGTACCGCCCGGGAATAATGGACTTGTCAAGATATTGAACACGCCGACAATGGCCCAGATAGCACCAACGATTTTCAGTAATAATCCCATTCGTATCCCCTTTGTCAGTTATTGCGAGAGACGCAAACATGTAAGACCGAATGTAGCACTAGCCGACAATTCACACTCGTGAACACTTTAAGATTCTGCATATCAATTCAGGAATATTTCAGAGCTGCGTTACACCACCAAGCATGCGACAACGGCAACGGCATCGCTGCCACAGGACTTGAAGGAAAGGCCCGGATTATTCTGCAATTGCACGAGCAAGCGGCCAGACTGGTAGACATCACAGACACTGACGTGCGATCCCTCGGGCAGGCAACAGATGCATCAGGTCTGAACATCCTGATCACGGCCGCCGGACATCCACTCTGCAGGCCGGGCTTGAACAGTGCCTGGAAACACTGTTCTGCCCCGTGCTGCTGGTGCGCTGATTTCGACAGTTCCTGAACACATCAGGCGGCAAAATCGCGCAACCTCACTGGCTGTCGCCTTGCCCCCCAATTACCGTGATTCGCTTCAAACACACCGGCGCAGGGTGTGCCGCAAGCGGCGCATTTGCCGTCCGTGGTCAGCTTCCAGTCAGTCAGCACATACCAGTCACGACCAATCAGGGTTTCGCCGCAATGGTGACAATAGGTGCTGTCACCGGCGGCATTATGGACATTACCGGTATAGGCATAGTGAACGCCATTCTTCATGGCAATGTTACGGGCACGAATAAGTGTTTCCTTTGGTGTCGACGGAGAATCCATCATCTTCCAGTCCGGATGAAAGGCGGAGAAGTGCATCGGTACATCCGGACCCAGTTTGTCCACAACCCAGCTGGTCATTTCATCGAGCTCTTTATCCGAATCATTCTTGCCGGGTATCAGCAATGTGGTCAGTTCCAGCCAGACGCCGGTTTCGTGTTTTATATATTCCAGGGTTTCCAGCACCGGAGCCAGGTGCGAGCCGGTAATCTTGTGATAGAAATCCTCGGTAAACGCCTTGAGGTCCACATTGGCTGCATCCATGTACCGGTAGAATTCCCTGCGCGGTTCCGGGCAGACATAACCCGCGGTTACAGCCACCGACTTGATGCCCCTTTCATGACAGGCCCGGGCGACATCAATCGCATACTCGTGAAAAATCACCGGATCGTTATAGGTATACGCCACACTGCGGCAATTGAGTTGTTCTGCCGCACGGGCGATGAGTTCAGGGGAGGCCTCGTCGGTCAGGGTATGTGTCTCGCGCGACTTGCTGATATCCCAGTTCTGGCAAAACTTGCAGGCAAGGTTGCAACCCGCCGTGCCAAACGACAATACCGGTGTGCCGGGCAGAAAGTGATTCAGCGGTTTTTTTTCGATGGGGTCAATGCAATAACCGCTCGAGCGGCCATAGGTAGTAAGGACAATCTCGTCATCGATGTTTTCTCGCACAAAGCACAAGCCACGCTGCCCCGCATGCAGCTTGCAGAAGCGCGGGCAGAGATCGCACTGAACCCGCCCGTCTTCCAGCTTGTGCCAGTATCGGGTACTGACGGTGTACTGATCGCGCTCGGTCATCATTTGAAACCGTATAAATACAGGAAGTGCAGCTTGGCTACTGATAATAGTAGCAGATACACAGCATTACCCTGATGTGGATCAAGCAGCACCGTTATTGTTCTATAGGTCAGAGGTTGAACCTGCTCAGAGCACCGGTTGTTATCCACCATCTTTCCGCCGGTTTTACGTTGACCCCATAAAGACTGTGCCCCGGAGACCACTGCGAGAGCAGGGGATACCCGCAGGGCGGGCATCCCGGCTCTTGTGGCCGGATTCTCTTGTGCCGTTCGTACTTAAGGACAATACATAAAGATCATGAGCGCATATAACGTATTAAGCAGTGGTACTAAATCTCTGTTACTTCCGCATTAACAGGAGGCGGGACTGGAGGGTCTTATGATGGCTTTTATAACAGTAAGTCTGTTGTTTGTTTTATTTATTCTGTTACTGATATCGCCGCCCTGGCGTGCAAACAAGTCCCCACAAAACAGATAGCGCGATTATCTTCCGTCCCATTGTTACCAACATGCTCCATGTGAATGAAGCGGGGCATGTTGGTATGCATGCCAGGGTTGCTTACTCCCACTCGCACACAGTCATAACCCTATGTGTGATGGCACCTGTGAACCTGTCAAATGCGGCAGGGCATCAGTCCTATGGCAGAACACTTTCTTGAATAGCCAAAATTAATAAATATTCCATGCAGTTATAATCTTCACCTATCGAATCCAAGGGCAGTCCGAGGCAGAATCACCCTGAATATCAGCTCACCTGCGAGCCTTCCTGGCCTGTTCGTTGCGAATCAGAATCATTTTTATTGTTCAGAATGATTGTAGATCAGGTTGCACATTTCATGTATGTTCAAGTCGTGTCCAAAACGTGAAAGGGGAAAACCATGACTTTGATAAGAAGCATGCATGTTGAACCTGAAATCGTCAGTAAAACACGGTGCGAAATGAATTACGCATGTTTGTCAGGAGAAACAGTGTGTAACGTGGAACCGTACCTGGAGAGGGATGTGCAACTTCTCAGATGCATGAACGAGAAGCTATGTGCATTCAAAAAAAATTACAAGGGATGGCATATCTGTACCTGTCCGGTCAACAGGGCCGCGTTCAGTCACAACTGAATTATCAACGACAGCTACGCAGGCACACGTAAAGGACATCCTTATGGGGTGGCCTTTATATTGACGGGTTTGCAAAGCAACAACCTGGTAATCTGCTGCCCACTACCGGGGCGTTTCTATTTGCCTGTCCACGGGTAATGGCGGTACGCCTGGAGTCACGGGGATAGACAGTATCGAATACTGTATTGATGTACTTTTAATTGACCCCACGACCGGCTAGTGGGATAAGGGTAGTCGGGACACTGGCAGGTGGCACCTTTTAGCCAGTAGCGATCACATAAATATATGGAGGAACAGACAGTGAAAAACAAGGAAATAAAATTCAGCGTATTTGTTGTGACGGTTGGCCTGGCGTTTGCCAACTCGGCCTTTGCGTTCGATATGGGCAATATGATGAATCCGTCCAAGTGGATGAACAATAATAATGATGATGATCGTTATTATGATGATGGACCAGGCTATGGTTATCCGGGTGGCCCTCCCGGCTATGGCTATGGTGGTGCACCCGGTTATGGCTATGGTGGTGCACCCGGTTATGGCTATGGCGGAGACCCCGGCTATGGCTACGGCGGAGACCCCGGCTATGGCTACGGCGGAGACCCCGGTTATGGCTACGGCGGAGATCCCGGTTATGGCTACGGCGGAGATCCCGGTTATGGCTACGGCGGAGACCCCGGCTATGGTGCAGGCGGTGCACCCGGTTATGGCTACGGTGGTGCGCCCGCTTATGGCGGTGCCCCGGGCTATGGCGGTGCTCCCGCATACGGTGCGCCGGGAACCGGGGCGAAAGAAGCGGAAATCATGCGCTTGAAACAGCGTCTCAAGCAGCTCGAGGGCGAAATAAAGTAGGCTTGTATTGACTCAGTCAACAGGATTGCCGGTGGCAAATGCGTATGCACGTGCCACCGGCATTTTCAAACCATACCTCTCATAACAGGCCTGACGATTAATGAGCAACACGAGTATTTTGGCTACCATAAATCACACGCACCTGTTCGCCGACACTGAACCTTTCATTGGGTGATAACGCCTGAACGATGGCGATCGTTCGTCCAGTTCCCATTTTAACGGTAATTTCAACACCGTGTGTGCGAGTGAAACCCTCTTCAATGGCAGCACCAGCCACTCCACCAGCTACTGCACCTATAACGGCCATGACGCTGCTCGTTCTGCCGCCACCGACCCCACTGCCGGCAATACCGCCTACTATTGCACCCGCTCCACTGCCAATTGGTGTTTTGGTGCCCTCGATGTTAACAGGGCGCAGTTGCGTAATGGTGCCATACTCAATTTGCTGAACTGTTCGGGCTTCGGACCGGCTATAGCTCTCACCTGACAGATTCGATGCGCACCCGGTGACGCCGGTTGCGATAAGAATCAATAACAGAATAGTGCAGTTTTTCATCAGGATTGCCTCATGGTTATAATGCCACCCGGTTTTTCTGGCCGGGTCCTATCCCTCCCACCGGGAGAATGGCAGGAAGAGGGGATAGAAATCAAGGAAGGCAGTTTGTAGTATTGATCCCGTCTCTGTTCAGAATAATTCGGCGTTAAAGACAGAAACGGGGGTAACTCGCCAGAGCCACCCCCGTTAGATTTTATCGGAATCGTTACCCGCACCACCGGCTTCACGTATCACCTCAAAACAAATCACGTCGTATGCCAATGAACTGTGCATATACGTCATGTACAGGGCTGACAGCAAGCCCGCCGGCTGACGGGATACCAGGGTACACTCGCCCCTGGTCACACTTCCTCAATGCCTATTCAGGAAGTTTGGGTGGAGGAGCCGCTTGCTGACTACCACTTGACGGGTTAACAACGATGGTGCTCGGCTGACCATAACCGCCATAACCGCCATAACCGCCATAACCGTAAGGTCCGCCCCAACCGTAGGGTCCGCCCCAACCGTAGGGTCCGCCGCCGTAGGGTCCATACCCCCCGTAACCACGTCCATACCTGTAATAGTCATCATCATCGTCGAACCACTCACCCGGGTTCATCATATTGCCCATATTGAAGGCTTGGGCGACATTCGCCGCCGCGAGCATGGCCACCCCAAGGGCTGTTCCCGTCGCTACTGAAATGATTTTATTCCGATTCATTTACGGTTACCTCGCGTTTTTCGTTATGTAGTTCAAACCTGGACTTTTTAGAGTATAAAAAACATCGTGGCGGGGCATCTGACTGCGCATTTCCTGAAATCAGCCACCCTCACACATTTAGCGACTAAAAATAACCGCCCTGCATTTTTTTATTTCTTTGGTAACGTTAGGATGATATATACAACCATATTGTATGATTTACAACTATATTGCATGATAATCTCCAAGAAACGTCGATCTGGTGGCAGCTACCGGGAGAAATCCCGCCAGATCATTTGTACTGCGTAAGCACCTGCAAACCAGTTAAATCGAAGTCGTTTGTCGAACAATTCTGGGGAGCGATAAGCCAGCTTGTGCCTGGTTAACGATGTCAAACAACACCGGTTCGGGGGGTAATAATGAAAAAACTATTCATTTTAATGATCTTGGGTCTGCCATTCATATGTCAGGCAGAGGCCTATCAATCCACACTGTTGGTGCAAACGGGTCAAATGCGCGAGAGTGACCTAATCGTGCGCACCATCACTGATCTGGAAAGCAGCAAGATCTGCCTGGCATTTTATATTCGAACCACCGGCACGAGTCCTGTGATGAATTGTTATGATGCTGTCTCCGGATATGCTTCCAACATCAACCAGGTCGGGCACTTCATGGAAAAACAACTGATTGTCCGCAAAATGAAAGATACCCTGAACGACATATCCTGCCTGGTGGCCTACGTCAGCACGCCGGGAACTTCCCCTTCTATCGACTGCTACAAAAGCAGAAAGTCAGGCAAGGATGATCTGGTGAGAAACGGGCACCTGCGGGAGGGAGATCTCGATGTATACCGGGTCGTGGACAAGGATAGTACGAAAACCTGTCTCGTTGCCTATGTCACCACCGGTGGTACCGCTCCTTCACTTACGTGCTACAACAGTCAGTCACCAGGCAATGGTGCGCTGGTGCAGAACAGCTTCTTGCGTGAAGGGGATCTCATTGTCCGCAAAATCGTCGATCACGCCAACCATAAAGAATGCCTGATTTCCTATGTCAGTACCGAGGGCACTTCTCCGGGTATCAACTGCTCCGATGCGGTGGCGCCCCAACATTCAAGAACCGCGCCGACCACATCGATTCCGGTTACCCCGAATCGCTGAACGCAACATTTTGGAGTGACGCACAGATATATCCTGCCATCCAGGAACACCGGGGGAGATCGCGGCAACAGAAGCACTGCTTTGCTACCAGGAAGGATAATTTAATAAACTGCAGCGATCTATTCTCATTTCTCCGGCCTGTTTATGCCTGCCAGCCCATCGCATCGGCTATGGGCAGCAGGTGCCGGTGCCCTAATACAGCACTATTTGACCAGGGTCATAACGTAATCCGAAAATCACCCTGATAATACCCGGGCAGTAACCTGTTTTTTGCAGAATGCTTCAACTGCGGGTACAGATTGGTGACTCCGACAACTACTGACAGACACAAATTCATACCGGTCATAAATGCACGCCTCGGGCGTCTGCTGGGTATCGTTATACTGCTGTTCTCGCTACTGGTAGTCGACTCTGTGTACCTGGCAGCCATATCACTGCTTGAGCAGCTAAGCGGTACAGTCCACCAGAACTATTTTTACCTGCTGATGTTCCTGTTGCACCTCGTGCTGGGCCTGTTAATCACCCTGCCAATAGTTGTGTTTGCAGTAGCTCATATGCGGCGCGCCTGGCGCCGTCCCAACCGCTATGCTGTCAGGGCAGGGTTGGGACTGTTCCTCACGATACTGGTGTTGCTTGTCTCAGGACTGTTGCTGACCCGCTTCGATTTTTTCGAGATCAACGATCCGCAGGTGCGGCGCATCGGCTACTGGTTGCACATCGTCAGCCCGTTTCTGGTCGCCTGGTTATTTGTACTGCATCGCCTGGCTGGGCCACCGATCCGCTGGAAGTACGGGTTACGGTGGTCGCTTGCGGCCACGGGGTTTGCCGCAATCATGCTGTTCGCCCAGGCAACTTTTCTGGATGGCAACAGCACAGGGGAAACAGTGCAATATTTGCCCTCGCTGGCAATCCTACAAGGCAGTGAAACCATCCCGCCCGAACACCTGATGACGGATGAAGTCTGTGCAGAATGCCACCCTGATATTGCAAAGACACACGCACAGAGCATGCACCGTTTCAGTTCCTTCAACAACCCGGCCTACAGGTTCAGCGTGGAGGAAACGCGCAGGGTGGTGATGCAACGCGACGGCACGATGCAGGCTGCACGTTTTTGTGCCGCCTGCCACGACCAGGTACCCCTGTTCAGTGGACAGTTCGATGACCCGAATTACGATACTGAACACAACCCGACCGGAAAGGCCGGCATCACCTGCATGACCTGCCACGCCATCACCCGGATCAATGGTGTGCAGGGTAATGGCGATTTCACCATCTCCGATCCGCCACGCTATCCCTTTGCCTTTAGTGAGTCTGCACTGCTGCGTCGCGTTAACGCACAGCTCATCAAGGCCAAGCCGGCATTTCACAAGAAAACCCTGTTAAAACCGTTTCATCGCACAGCCGAGTTTTGTTCTACCTGCCACAAGGCGAACCTGCCGGCCGAGGTGAATCATTACCGCTGGTTGCGCGGCCAGGACCACTATGACAGCTTCCTGTTCAGTGGCGTTTCCGGGCACCGGGTTGACAGTTTTTACTACCCTGCAAAAGCCGTATCACGCTGCAGCGAGTGCCATATGCCGTTGACGCCATCAGCTGACCCCGCGGCACGCGATTTCAACCACAGCGGCCAGCGCAGTGTCCACAATCACCAGTTCCCGGCTGCCAATACCGGCATCGCCCACCTGCTGGGGCTGCCTGACTGGGTCATACAGGCCCAGCAGGAGCGGCTCGCCAGTGTCACTCGCGTTGATATTTTTGCCATCAAGGAGGACGGCCGCATCGATGGCAAGCTGCACGCTCCGTTGCGCCCGGCACTTCCCGAACTGGTACCCGGCAACCGCTACCTGATCGAGATTGTCATCCGTACCACCGGGGTAGGGCATGACCTCACACAAGGCACTGCGGATTCCAATGAGCTGTGGCTGGATGTGAAGGCCACGGCTGGCGGCAAAATCATCGGCCGCAGCGGTGACCTGGATGAACAGGGAGCAGTCGACCCCTGGTCATATTTCGTCAACGCCTATGTACTGGACAATGAAGGTCGGCGCATTGATCGCCGCAACGGGCAGGACATCTTTGTCACACTTTACAATCACCAGATCCCGCCGGGCGCAGCCACCGTGGTGCATTACGGGCTCGACATACCCGCTGATGCCCGGGGACCG
>Ga0316187_10003453_pt1 | contig 13739 bp, 11 predicted proteins | sample CroRivburrow1_MG_FD_204927 | JGI IMG/M metagenome (GOLD analysis project Ga0316187, IMG submission 204927) | Coastal sediment microbial communities from Maine, United States - Cross River worm burrow 1 | ecosystem: Environmental > Aquatic > Marine > Coastal > Sediment | place: USA: Maine...
CTCGTAATAAGCGGCACCGAGCACCTTGGACAGCTCTTCCTGGTTCACGCTCAACGACGGCACGATCACGGAAGTATGCGCGTATTTCGAGTCAGCCGAGAGCGACGACCAGATACGCGGCAGGCGTCGGTTCAGGTCGCGAAATCTCGTGGCAATATCATTCATGCCAAAGGGGGTCGGCAACAAATGTTTCTCATTTTGCAATTAGGGTGACAGTTTACTTAATTCAGGAAAATCTCGAAATCAAGTAAACTGTAACCCTAATTAGCGGAAGCTTGAGATTAAGTAAACTGTCACCCTGATTATTGTGACTCCTTGTGTGCAAAGGTCGCCAAATGTATAGTCGACTTTACATCTAATACTGCCCGCTCCATGCGGCTTTGGCCACCTGTTTCATCCACCGAGGAGAATCGTTATGGAAGCGTCGATGCTTGAAGAAACCATCCAGAACCCGAACCCCTATCCTGTCGTCGCCGAACCGCATTACGATGACATTTGGCACCTTTGCCAACAGGCTCGGGATCTCGCCTGGGACCCCGCCAGGGACATCGACTGGAAGGCGCTTGAAGGAGAAACTTCAGACCTGCCCGAAGAAGTCCGGGCCGCCGGCGCGGAATGGTGGTCGCTTCGCGCCTGGATGGAGCATGGCGCCACCCCGTACGGCGCGGAACGTTATCGCCAGGCTGTGTTCGAACACCTGCCTTTTGAAATCAAGCAGCATGTCGCCAACTTCATTATGGAGGAGTTGCGTCACCACGAGGCCTCGTTCCGCATTGCAGACGCGTTGGGGGGCTATCAACCGAGCCCGCGTAACGACTACTTCAAGCTCGTGATCCCACGCTTTCACGATGAAAAAGAAGAGAAACAGATGTCCTTTTACGCCGGCATGGCGGTCAATACCCTGTTTGAGCAACTTTCCGGAGAATTACTGACGGCACGGTACAAGAACGCCCGATTCGAGGGCATACGCAAGGCCTGCAAGCTGATACTGCGCGATGAGGCGCGGCATATTCAGTTCGGCCGCGTGCTTATGCGCCGGTTCTTCGGGGAGTTGGATGCCGAAGAGAAAAGAATGCTGGGCGAGAAATTCGCCAAGAAACTGCGCGGAAGTCTACTCAACGGCGTGTACTCCGTGGTCAATCTGGTCCCGGAGGAACGCAAACGCTCCGGACGTGCCCGAGCACTGGCTGCAGAATACGGACTCGGCGCTACGCATCCGGACGAAGAGGTCGATATCATCGCTCGCGCTCTCCAGCAAATTCGAGAGGACGTGGCGCCCTACGACGTACCGATACCGCTAATTCCAGAAATCGAGGGCGAAAGCGGTACACCTGAGCGACACGCCGCCAGAGCCTGACCGGCCCCGCAGTACGTCTCGACTTCTACACCCTGCCAACCGAACCACACCGGTGCCGGCTCGCTGGAAACCCGTCAAACCAGCGGCGCGCGATCTGTTTAATCCGCCCGCGCCGCCTGCACCTCAACCTCGAGTTTCATCTCCGGTTTGACCAGGCCGGACACATAGACCAGGGAAGAAGCCGGTCGGTGATCACCGAGATATCTCGTTCTCACCGCGCCATACGCCGCGAGATCAGCCGGGTCTACAAGGTAAGCGGTCATCTTGACGATATCTCCGATGCCCATGCCCGCAGTTGCGAGAATCCTCGAAATGTTCTGCCAGATCACCTCCGACTGGCCTGCTGCATCCGGAGCCAGCGCGCCGCCGGAATCTATGCCCACCTGGCCCGATACCGTCAGCCAGCGGGCGCCGGGCGGAACCTCGATGCCGTGGCTGTAGGCTGAAATCGGCGCCGCGACGCCCTCAGGATTGTGCTGTTTCATTGACGTCTCCCGCGTTATCGATGATCCATTGGAAGTTCCGGCTGCCGGCCCTCTGTCGGGGTTCGCATTGCCTCGATGATGGCGCGCACCTGCAGCTCGTCAGGCATACGCGGATTGACCCGGATCTGCCCGCTTTTCATGGCGCCAGCGGCGACGGCTTCACGCGCCGCCTCGCTTTCAACCCATTCATCCACGCTGAGGTCCAAACCGATCTCGTGGCGCAGGCGCGAAAGGCCCGCGGCAGCAGTCGGCGCGGCGAAGATTCGCGCGATCTCATCGCCCTTTTGGCCAAGTTCCGGCTCGTTGAATGCCATGGTCCACGGTAACGCCAGTGCATTGGCAAGACCGTGCGAAACGTGGTTCAGGGCACCCAGGGCGCCTGCGATGGCGTGCGCCAGGCCCAGGTGCGCGCTGTTAAAGGCGATACCCGCCTGCATCGAACCCACCAGGCAAGCGGCACGTGCCTCGATATTCTCAGGTTCGCGGCAGGCTATCGGCAAGGCCTCCGCGAGAAGCAGCATCGCGGAGCGTGCAAATGGGTCGGTCATCGGACCGGATGCCTTCGATGTGAACGCCTCCACCGCGTGCGTCACGGCGTCGTAGCCTGATGCAGCGGTGACGCCCGACGGCGCGGTCACGGATAACTCGGGATCCAGTAGCGCGAGCCGTGCGCTCATTTCGGCCGAGCGCAGTACCATTTTGTAGTCGGTCCCGGTCTTCGCGATGACCGCCGATTCAGACACTTCACTGCCGGTGCCTGCAGTAGTGGGAACACAGACGAAAAGCGATGGGTGCGGCAGCATGAACACCCCGACGGGACCAACGATGTCATCAATGGGACCCGGGTTACTGGCCGTCATACGGGCCACCTTGGCGGTGTCCATGGCCGAGCCACCGCCAACCGCGATGACGAGGTCAGCACCGCTTTCCACCAGCGCCTGGCGTGCGGACTCCACGGTCCCGGTGTCGGGTTCGTGGCGCGGCACCCCGTGGAAAACCGGTTCGAACGGCTTCATAAGCTCTGCAAGATGCGTGTGCAAAGGACCGTCGATGAAAAACTCGTCCATCACCACCAGGGCTTGGCGACGCCGCTCAGCGCTTGCAATTGCCGGCAGCTGATCGAGGCAGCCGGCAGCAAAGATCACGCGGTGCGTGGCGTGGGAAAAAACGAATGGCGCGGTTGCTTTCATGAAAAGGAATCCTCAGTTCAGGTCGACGATGACGGATTTGGACTGCAAATAGGCATCCAGGCCCTCGCTGCCGAGTTCGCGCCCGTACCCACTTTGCTTGTAGCCGCCAAAGGGTGTCTCCAGCCCCACCACCGCCGGGGTGTTGACGCTGACCGTGCCTGCCTCCAGGGCGGCGGCTACCCGATGGGCGCGGCCCACGTCGCGGGTCCACAGGGTCGCCGCAAGTCCGTAGTCGCTGTCGTTGGCTACCGACACCGCTTCTGCCTCGTCAGCCACGCGAATCACCGCCAGGACCGGACCGAAGATCTCATCACGCGCAAACGACATCGCGTTGGTGGCGCGATCGAACACAGTAGCCTCAACAAACGGCCCAGACAGGTCCGCGGCTCTGCCCCCACACACGAGATCGGCGCCGTCGCGAGTCGCCATGGCGCAAAAATCAAGAATTCGCGCTTGCGCCGCGCCGTCGATCACCGGACCCAGTTGCGTATCCGGGTCGAGCACGTCGCCCACTTTCAATGCCGATGCGACCTTCGCAAGTCGCTCGACGACCTGATCCGCGATTGAATCAGGCACGATACAACGGGTTCTCGCGGCGCATTTCTGGCCCGCATGTCCAAACACCCCGGCAGCGGTTCCGGCGACCGCACGATCCAGGTCGGCATCTTCAAGGATGATATTCGGGGACTTGCCGCCGAGTTCCAGCGTGACGCGTTTGACGCCGTCGGCGGCGGCGCGCGCGACCTGGCGACCAATCTCCGTTGAGCCTGTAAAACTGACTTTGGCGACATCTGGGTGTCTTACCAGGTTCATCCCGATCTCGCTGCCCGCGCCCGGGACTACGTTCAGTACGCCGTCGGGAAGCCCTGCCCTGCTCGCCAACTCCGCGAACAACAAAGCCGTCAGAGGCGTCGCACTCGCCGGCTTGACCACGACAACATTGCCCGTAGCGAGCGCCGCGGCCACCTTCCAAAGCATCAGCAACAGCGGAAAGTTCCAGGGTACGATCGCAGCGCAAACGCCGATCGGTTCTCGCCTCACATAACGGTGCTGCTGCTCGCTGGAGGCCACCAATCGCCCGTCGATACGGTCTGCGAAACCCGCGAACCAACGCAAAACACCTACCGATGCCATGATATCAATGCGTGCCTCGGCCAGGGGCTTGCCCGCGTGGAAGGCTTCCAACGCCGTCCAGCGCTCTGCGTCGGATTCGAGCATCCGGGCCATGTCGTACATCAATAGCGCCCGGCGCGCAGGTGGCGTTGCACGCCACCCGGGGAAAGCTTGCCTTGCGCTTGCCACAGCGACGTCGATGGTGCCGGCGTCAGCGGCGCCCACTTCGACCAACACGTCACCGGCGACCTTGCCGGTGGCAGGCAATCGTAACGGTGCCGCGGCATAGGCGCCGTCGATAAATACCGCGCCTTCTTCAAAGCCGTCGACAAGTGATTGGAAGGAGGATCGAATATTTTTCATAAAAACTCTTCAGGTTCCGGTTTCATCAGATATAACCGCTCTCGATCCTGGCGATAAGATCTCGAATGACAGGGAGCGGACGGCAGTCGCGCAGCATGTCCAGAGCAGCTTCGCGATGCTGCGGGTCGCTGCGAAGTGACTCGATATCGAGGTAGGGATAGCCCTGGGCATGGAGTGCCTCGATCACAATCCTCAGAATTTCTTCTTCGATAGTTCCGTCGAAATCAAGCTCGATCTCCGGGAAATCGCCTCCTGATTCGGGTGGATGTCGATTCGATTCGTTCATGCCTCGCTGTACCTGGATTGACTCAGGCAACGACAGTGAATGGGCAGCAGCGATGCGCCCCGGGGCGTCCCGGAACGCATCAGCCGCCCGCGTCGCAGGTTTATGGGATGTCGACGATGGCCTGGATGCGGTCCATTCCACCGACTTTATCTGCGTAGTTTTCCCAGAAAGGTGCCATTGCTGCCTGCCAGGCCGCTACGTCCGGTTGCACGACCGTGACGCCGGCTTCCACCGTCTTGGCAAGCGACGCGTCCTGCTCGGACGCCGCGAGTTCGTTGAAGTATGGAATCGCCTGGTCGGCAGCTTCCTGAAGTACGGTCTGCTGCTCCGCTGACAGGCTGTCCCAGAACGACTTGCCCAGGTACATCACGCCGAGCGCCCAAATATGATTGGTCTCGGTCAGGTAAGGCACTACTTCGAACAGCTTCAGCGCCTGGTATCCGGATTTGGTCATGTCCATGTAATCGACCACGCCGGTTTGCAGCGCGTTGTAGGCCTCGGTAATCGGTACGGGCGTCGGGTTTGCGCCGAGCGAACTCCACAGGTCGATATGCAGCGGGCTTTGCAACACACGCATCTTTTTGCCTTTGACGTCATCGGGGACACGGATCGGCTCCTTACTGATAACGTGACGAGAACCGTAGACGATAAAACCGAGCACCTTGAAACCCTGATCCTCGTAGAGCTTCTTGTACTCGTCACCGATCGGTCCCGACATGGCCTTTTCGATATGATCCATATCGCGAAACATGAACGGCATGTCGAACAACGCCCCCTCGGGCACCCACGTGGTCAGGTTTGCGAGAGTGGAAAGAGCGCCCTGGATCGAACCCAACCGGATTCCCTCGGTAGTCTCTTTCTCGCCGCCCAGCGCTCCATCGGTTACGATTTTCATATCGAACTGGCCGGGAAGTTTCTCCTCTACCAGTTCACTAAATCGGTACCATACTTTGGATTGCGGCTTTTCCGGGCCGTAAATCACCGACACCGTCAGGGTTTTTGGCGCCTGGGCGACTGCCTGCACGGAGGCGGCCAGGCCCAACGCGGCGATCGCTGTGATCGCCGCCTTCTTCATCATCTTGGTTTTCTTCACTCTCACTTTTTGATCCTCACTTGTTGATCTACTACATTTTCGAACTCGCCCGGTGTGACGTGCCTGGTACTAACGGCCGCCAATCAACCAACCGAGTCCGAGGGAAACTGCCGGCACATATGTGATAACCAGCAACGCGGCAAACAATGCCACCAGTAACGGAACCATGGCCCGAAAAACCTCATGGACCGGGGTCCTCGAAATTGTGCCTGTGATGAACACCAGCATGCCAACCGGCGGCGTCAGGCCGCCCAGCATCAAGTTGACCACGACCACGATGCCGAAGTGTATGGGATCGATTCCCAGGCTCGTTACCAAAGGCATGAGCAAAGGTGTCAGGATAAGAATCGCGGCACCGATATCAAGAAACATGCCGAAAACCAGCATCAACACGTTGGCGAGCAACAAAATGACGTAGGGGCTTTCCGACAACGTTCCCATGTGGATGGTCAGAAGCTGTGGTATTTGTTCAGTGACCAGAACGAAGGCGAACGGCGCCGCGGCGCCGATCAAAAGCCCGACCATGGCGGATTCGACGGCCGCCGTCCTGAGCGTGCTCCACAGATCCCGCAGGCCGTAGCTGCGGTATACGAACATCCCAAGCACCCAGCCATAGACCACCGCGAGCACTCCCGCCTCGGTTGGGGTGACCACGCCGAAGCGAATACCTCCAAGGATCAGCACCGCAAGTCCCAGCACCGGAAGCGCCTTGCCGAACGAACGCCAGCGCTCGCCGGCGCCAGCACGTTCGGTAGCTGTGCCAAAGCCCTTGATGCGCGCAATTACATATACGCAAATCATGAGCGAGAAAATCATGACGAGTCCAGGAACGACGCCAGCGAGCCAGAGGCTGCCCACCGACAGGTTCGCGGCCGCGGCCAGAATCAACAATGCGATGGACGGCGGAATGACATTCGGCACCGTCGCCGACGCTGCGGTAACCGCGCACGAGAATGCCGCTGAGTAGCCATGCTTCACCATTTGCGGCACCAGGAGTTTGGTGCCCAGCGCCGCCTCGGAGTAACTCGACCCGGAGATTCCGGCATACAGACCACTCGACACCACGTTAACCTGCGCGAACCCCCCTCGCAGGTGACCAACAAGCTTGAAGGCAAAGTCGATCAGGCGCCGAGTCAACCCCCCGGCATTCATCAAAGCGCCGGCGGTGATGAAGAAGGGGATCGCCAGCAACAGGAATTTGGTGGCTCCGTTGACCATGTTCTGGACGACCGCCGCCGGTGGCAGCAGTCCACCGGCAAGGTTCGCGACGAACGCCGCTAAAATCATCGCGAACGCCACCGGTGATCCCAGCACCATGGCGGCAATGAAGGTAACCGCCATCATCAGCCCCGGGTCGGTTCCGCTTATCGTCACCATCTGGTACACATTCACGAAGGTGTAGCACAGTGCGCCGATCACGATCGCCAGCGGCCCCCGCCAAGGATCGCGTCCTTCGTCAAGACCTCGCAGAGCCAGGTACACCAGACCCAGCACGCAGGCAACCGGGATCAGGGAGAACTTGACCCAGGTCGGCAGACCCAGTGCATAATTCACTCCGCCAACCATTTGTATAATGGTCACACCACCGAACAGCAGCATGATGGTTGTGTAGGCAATAATCGCGTCGCTCAGCGTCTCAGCGACAATCCGGGCTCGCCGCGGGAGGAGATTGATGAACAGACCGATCGACAGGTGCATCCGCGTCCGGTGGGCGAGCGGCACGGCGAGAAAGATTACAACAACGAACAGCCACTGGGCAGCCTCAGAGGCCCACGTGATGGAACTATTGAATCCGTAGCGCCCAACCACGTTGGCAAAAATGATCACGATGAGCGCGATCAGCGCGATCGTTACCGCGCCGCCGACAATACGATCCAGCAAACCGAGGAAGCGATGCACCATGCCGCGCCAGCCGGCGACGCGGCGGGATTGCGGCATTACGCCGAAACGGGATTCAGCGGCCGACGGCATAGCCGATGCCTCCGCGGGGATTCGCTGCGGCCCGGATACGTCCCCCGCCGTCGCGCGAGACGGCGGTCAAACGCCCCTCGGCCCAGGGTCCGTTCACGACGACCCGATGCCCGCGGCGCTCCAGGTCTGTTAGCACCTGCTCGTCGAATCGACTTTCGAGAACGAGTTTGCCCGGCGACGCCTGCCGCGGGTAGAAGGAATTAGGCCAGTGCTCGGAGTGAAAACAAGGGGCTTCAATAGCCTGCTGCAAACCTTGCCCATGCAAAAGGTGGCGCAGCAGGAAAACCGCCTGCCACTGGTCCTGCTGGTCACCGCCGGGCGTGCCGCATGCGAGGTAACCCTGTTCTTCGCGGTCCAGCACCAGTGTCGGCGTCAGAGTGGTGCGCGGCCTCGCACCCGGCTCCAGGCGCGAGCTGGAATCCGGGTCGAGCCAGGTCATCTGGGCTCGCGTACCGAGCGGAAAACCGAGTTTGGGAATAACCGGCGACGACTGCAGCCAGCCGCCGGAGGGCGTCGCCGACACGAGGTTACCCGCATTGTCGACGACATCGATATGGCAGGTGTCGCCTGCCGCGCTTGCGAGATAATCCGGCGAAGTCACCTCACCGACGGTGGGCTCGCCGCCACCATATGCCGACAGGAGACCTTCCTCGCGCACGCGGCCTGCAGCGGCCTCGTAATCAAACACCGATGAGAATCCATCGAGGATGCCCGGGCGCCATCCATTGCTGGCATCATCACCGATCAAGGCACGCCGTTCGCGGCTGTATTGTGCCGACAACAGGTTCGTCATGAGTTCGCAGCCATCGGCCCGGTCGCCATAAAACATTTCCCTGTCGGCAAAGGCGAGTTTCATTGCTTCCGTGACTCGATGTACGAACTCCGCCCCGCACGGATCAAGCCCCGCCACCTCGCCCGGATCGAGTAATGCCAGCGTCTGCAGCAGGGCTGGTCCCTGGGTCCAGGGACCGCATTTGATGATTTTCCACTCGGCAAAGTCGAGCGACACCGGCGCCTCGATCGACGCCGACCATGCCGAGACATCGTCTCCCGTCAGCAGCGCTGGATGAACCTGGCCGGTAACGTCCATGGCGCGCTCGCTCCGGCAAAATTGGTCGATAGCGTCGGCCACGAACCCTTGCGACCAGGCCTTCCGCGCCGCCTCGATACGATGGGCCCGGTCGCCCCCCGCCGATCGTGCCACTGCGACGATGCGGCGAAACGTGGCCGCAAGTGGACGGTTGCACAACAGGGAATCGACTTCGGGAATCTTTCCGTCCGGTAAAAATAGTTCGCGCGAGCGCGGCCAGTAGCGATGGAAAAGGTTCGACGCCGCCTCCAACGTGGTCTTCAAACGTTCGCTTACCGGCATGCCATGCTCGGCATAGTGAATTGCCAATTCGAGCACATCCTCGACGCCAAGCCGCCCGTAGTCGCGCAGCATCAACATCCAGGCGTCGAATGCACCCGGCACCACCGCCGGCAGCAGTCCGGTGCCGGGGACCAAATCGAGCCCGAGCGAACGAAACCGCTCAATGGTTGCCGCTGCGGGTACGGGGCCCTGACCACAAACCGTGGAGGTGGCACGGTCGGCCGCTCTATGCAGAAGAATCGCCACTTCGCCCGCCGGTCCATTGAGATGGGGCGCTACCACTTGTAACACGAACCCTCCGGCGACCGCGGCATCGAATGCATTGCCCCCCCGCTCCAGGATCCGCATGGCACAGCTGCTGGCGATCCAGTGCGAAGAGGATACCGCGCCGAAAGTGCCCACAATCTCGGGACGTGAAAGCTGCATCCTATTCAAACAGGCTGGCTCTGCATAAACCAAAAAAGAATAAATAAGGCTGATTGGTTCTCATTTGAGAAACCATTATAGGCAGCAGTAGAAACCGGAGTCAAAGGCAATCGGGCGTAGCGCTCAATCGACGAGCAGATTGCTCCGAACGTGGGAAAGATGATCGACTATAGCCTGCCGTGCACGTTTCGTATCTCGCGCACATAATGCGTCGACGATGTGCTCGTGTTCCAGCTGGTAGGCCATGCGTCGGTCGTCGGTGAGCCCGCGCCGGCGCAACGCCCCCCACTCGCCGGAGCGTCGAATCCGGTGCATGCCCTCGACAATGCCAATCAGGTACTGATTCTTGCTGGCTCGCGCGATCGCACGATGCAGTTTATTGTCCCACTGCTCGAACTCGGACATGGAGCGTGCCTGTCCGCCGCGTTTCACAAGGGTCTTCATCGCTTCAAGCTCCAGGTTGGAAGCGCGCGCAACGACCAGGCACGCGAGTAGCGGCTCGATCAATAATCGCGCCTCCATCATCTCCTCCGGACTGACAATGTTTGCGTCGATCTCGTCGCCCTGCCCCGTCGCAGCGACATCCGCGACAAAAGTTCCACGCCCGACGTGCCGCTGGATCAGGCCACGACTTTCCAGTTCACCAAGGACCCGACGCACCGTATTGCGTCCTACGCCGAACTGGACTGCAAGTTCGCGTTCCGTGGGCAACCGTTTGCCTGGCTCCCATTGGCCTGAATCGATGTGCTTCTGCAGCCTGGCAATAAGTCGTTCGGTGCTCACGGGCAAGATGTAAATTTTTGTTTTTAGCGAACCAATGGAACCAGATGTAACCAATATATCAAACAATGTTTGAAATCGGTACCCACACCGCGAACCTGAACGCACTTCGGAGCGCAAGATGCACCGGCGGTTACGCTGCGTGCAGGTGTACCGTCCGGCCGATCTCGTTCATGATGCGGCGTAATTCATCGTAATCCGGATGTCGCAGCCGCATCCAGGCATTCGCCATGTAACCGGCTTCGATCGGCTGCGTCGGCGTACCTGGACCCGGAAAGTGCGCCGCGACGATGGAGTCACCGTAACGCCTGCCGATTTCGTCGACACCCGAGTAGCCGCTGATTCGGCCGTCCCGTTCCGGCCGCAGCGCGATCATTCCGGCGGAGAACCGTCGCGACGGTCGCGAATGCGGCTTACCGTGCACAATCGCACAGGCCCATTCGAAATACAGATCGAACTCGTTGGCGGCGTTATAGACGTCCCATTGCCCGACACCCGGCGGCCGACACCCGATCTCGGAGAATTTCAGCCCTTTGGGGCCAAAAAACCATTCCATGTGTGTTGCCGAGGTACTGATCTCGAGGATCTTGATGACCTTTCGGGTAAGTTCGCGAACTTCGACATAACCCGGCGAATCGATGCGGTTCGTGGCGACCATTTGCGGCGAGATCCAGCGGTGCCGCATGGCCTCGAGCACGTTCGGGTAGTAGTGGGTGATGAACTCCTGCGCGACCTGGCCGTCAATCGTTACGGTATCGATGAAGCCTTCGTGACCCTCGATGAATTCCTCTATCGCGACTTCCTGTCCGTCTGCCAGACCTGACTCAACAATGACACGCTCGAGCGCTTCGCCATCGTCGACGCGAAAGGTGCCGGACGCGCCCGCCCCGGCCGGCGGCTTGATAATCAGCGGATAGCCGACCGACTCCGCGAAGCTACGCGCGTCGACGGCTGTTTCCGCTCGCGCCGACTGCGCGCACGGAACACCGGCGCTCCTCAGGGCTTCCTTCATCGCCGGCTTGTCCCGGCACAGGAAAGCGGTCGCCGTCGACGTGCCGGGTATGCCGCTCGCTTCGCGCACCCTGGCAGCGGCCATGATGTGTGCTTCGATCGTCGCTTCAAGGCGGTCGACCCACAGGTTCTTCTGGACGTGCTTTACGGCTTCCAGCAACAACGGTTCGTCCACGACGGAACGTATCTGGATATAGTCACCCAGCCAGCTCTTCAGCTCAGCGGAGAAGTGCGCAGCCGGACGTTCGCCGATGCCGATCACATTGGCGCCTGCCGCGTGCAGCGCGCGCACGAACTCGCGCTGATTGTTCGGAAACGAAGGCTCGATGAAGATTACGTTCATTGCGCGTTACTCAGTTGACGGAACAGGTCCACGTAGCGGCTACCGGCTCGCTCCCAGGAAAAATCCTTTGCCATGCCGTTGGCAACGATCCCTTCCCACAAGGGCCGGTTTTGATAGAGGTCCAGCGCGGAACTCAGCGCCCATGTCAGGCCGGCTTCATTGTAGTCCTGAAACAGGATACCGGTTCCGGTGCCGTTAGCGGGCTGCACCTGCTCGACCGAGTCCGCGAGACCACCGGTCTCGCGGACGACCGGCACAGTACCATACCTCAGGCTGTACATCTGGTTCAGGCCACACGGCTCGTACAGTGACGGCATCAGGAACATGTCGCTGCCGGCCTCGATCCAGTGTGCCAGCTTGTTGTTAAAGCCCTGATAGAAACTGACGCGACCCGGAAACGCCTGCTGCAGCCAGCCAAAGAAATTTTCGTAGCGCGACTCACCGCTGCCCAGCACGACGAGCGCAAAGTCCCTGTTGGCCAGCATGCGAGGCACGACATTGTCAATCAGTTCTATGCCCTTCTGTCCTGCCAGGCGACTGACAATGCCGACCAATGGCCGCCGATCGTGTTGCGTAAGGCCCATCTTCTGCATCAGCGTTTGTTTGCAGACCGCCTTCCCGCTCATGTTTTGTGTGGAGTAATTCTCCGGAATCAGTGAGTCGCTTGCCGGATTCCACTCGTCGTAGTCGACGCCGTTCAGAATACCGACAAGAGAATCGAGACGCGAGCGCAACAGCTCATTGAGACCCATGCCGTAATCGTCACCCAGTATCTCGCGAGCATAGGTCGGACTCACGGTCGTAATCAGGTCGGCATACATAATACCGGTCTTCAGGTAATTGATTACGCCGTCCTTCAGGTCGTCCTGATGCAGGTGATGCTCCGCACCCGCCAGATGCAACTCAGGCAGTACGTGCGCAGGAAACATGCCCTGGTATCCGATGTTGTGGATGGTCAGGACCGAGCGGGATTGCGAGAACAGCCGGTCCCAGGAATAGGTGCTGCGCAGGTACAGCGGGATGAGCGCCGTCTGCCAGTCGTGACAATGAAAGATATCCGGCGCGAAACCGAGGTGTTGACACATCTCGAACGCCGCCCGCGACAACAACACGAACCGCAGGTGCTCGTCGGCGTCCTGCGTATATATACCCGGCCGCCCGAAAAACTCCGGGCAACGCAGGAGATAGATCGTCATGTCGGTTCCGGGCAGCGTAGCCGTGTCGATAGAGAAGCGAAGTTCGCGCGCGTCAAGCTGAAGCTTCATATCCGATAGCGCATCGATCGGAACTATGTCGAGCCCCGACTGGTCGATTCTTGCATAGCGGGGAATCAGCACGCGGACGTCATGGCCTGCCCTGTGCAAAAAGACCGACAGCGCCGACGACACATCCGCCAGCCCGCCGGTCTTGGCAACCGGCGCCAGTTCGGAACTCACGAGACAGATCTTCATTGGTTGTGAGCGGCAACCGGCGCGGGCGGATTCAAACTGCACATGTACGCGGAACGGATTGCGCTGTCAGGCGTATTCAGCCAGGTATTTCGGCAACATTTCGCGCCAGGTATTCCAGTCGTGACGCCACTGCCTGCCCCATGAGTCTACGCGATTCGGAATTCCCCTGGCCCCGAGCACCTGCGCCAGGCGCCACGACTCGCCAATATCCTCGTAATCGCCCTCGCCGCTCGGGATCAAAATAAACCGGGAACGCAACAAATCAAGATGCTCACCTTCGAGCCGCGGCAGAAAATGCAACGGCGACGACAAATAGAAATCCTCGTTCATGGGACCATCGAGGTATTTGGATAAATCATAGGTGCCGCTCATCGCGATCGCCATTTTGAACGCATCCGGATGCCGGCATACGGTTGCGACGGCGTTGAAGGCGCCAATCGACGCCCCTGCCGCAATGATTTCAATATCCGTGGACTCGCAGTCGGTGCGAATTGCCGG
>Ga0316187_10003454_pt1 | contig 13738 bp, 9 predicted proteins | sample CroRivburrow1_MG_FD_204927 | JGI IMG/M metagenome (GOLD analysis project Ga0316187, IMG submission 204927) | Coastal sediment microbial communities from Maine, United States - Cross River worm burrow 1 | ecosystem: Environmental > Aquatic > Marine > Coastal > Sediment | place: USA: Maine...
ATCTACAAGACAGATCAAAAAGTAAAAGAACTGATTCCCGATGATACCCATCTGCATAACTGGCTGGATTCGGCTCGAGAGAGAATCCAGTTCCAGGGATTGCCCGCACGTATTTGCTGGGTTGGACTTGGACAGCGCGACAAACTGGGTCTTGCGTTCAATGAAATGGTTCGCAATGGCGAATTGAAAGCGCCCGTCGTAATCGGCAGAGATCATCTCGACAGCGGTTCGGTCGCAAGTCCCAATCGTGAAACCGAGTCGATGCGGGATGGTTCCGATGCTGTATCTGATTGGCCATTGCTTAATGCACTACTCAATACGGCCAGCGGCGCAACCTGGGTATCCTTTCACCACGGCGGCGGTGTTGGAATGGGTTACGCACAACATGCCGGGCTGGTTATTGTTTGTGATGGCTCTGAAGATGCCGACCGGCGCATCGCCCGCGTGCTATGGAACGATCCGGCCACCGGCGTAATGCGGCACGCAGATGCCGGATACGACATTGCGATCGAGTGCGCAAAGGAAAACGACCTCAATCTACCCATGATCGAGTACTAATCGTTATGGCAAAAAAGAAAATGAAACTCGAAATCAACAAGCAACATATTTCGCTTGATCAGTTGCGACAAGTGTGGGAGTCGCCTGTCCATATCAGCCTCGGAGACGACGCGAGGGCGGCAGTTACCAGTGCGCAGGCCGAGGTAGACAAGGTGCTCGCCGGTGGTGACAAGGTATATGGCGTTAACACCGGTTTCGGCCAGCTCGCAGAGGTTCGCATCAGCGACAATGAACTGACGCACTTGCAGGAAAACCTGGTTCGTTCGCATGCCGTCGGTGTCGGCGAGCCGCTGCCGGACCCGATCGTGCGGCTTATCATGGTCATGAAAGTGATCGGGCTGGCGCGCGGTTTTTCTGGCGTCAGGCCAAAGCTGATTGATGCGCTGTGCGTCCTGGTTAACCACGAAATTTATCCAATTATTCCGTCGAAGGGCTCTGTCGGCGCCTCCGGCGATCTCGCCCCACTGGCGCATATGGCGGGCGTACTCATCGGCTTCGGCAATGTACGCTACAAGGGCAACACCTTGTCGGCCTCTGACGCACTGAAAGAGGCGGGGCTTCCGCCCGTCGAGCTGGCACCCAAGGACGGTCTTGCCTTGCTCAACGGTACCCAGGTGTCCACGGGACTGACGCTTGCTGCTTTGTTCCGCGCGGAACATGTGCTGTCGGCGTCGCTCGTGTCGGGCTCGCTCTCGGCAGATGCCATCAAGGGCAGTGACACGCCATTCGACGAGCGGATACACGCCGTTCGCGGGCATGCCAGCCAGATCGCCGTGGCCGAGGTGCTGCGAAAACTCATGCATGGCAGCGATATCCGCGCATCGCATGTCGACTGCAACCACGTGCAGGATCCGTATTCCATTCGCTGTCAGCCGCAGGTCGTCGGCGCATGCCTGGGTGTCATTCGTCATGCAGCTGAGGTTCTCGAGATCGAGGCGAATGCGGTCACCGACAACCCGTTGGTGTTTGCTGAGTCGGACGCCATTCTTTCAGGAGGTAATTTTCACGCAGAACCCATCGCCATGGTGGCCGACTATCTCGCGATCGCGATTGCGGAGATTGGCGCGTTGTCGGAGCGTCGCATTGCACTGCTTATCGATTCTCACCTGAGTGAATTGCCGGCATTCCTGGTTGCTGACAGTGGGCTCAATTCCGGATTTATGATGGCGCAGGTCACTGCGGCAGCACTGGCATCCGAGAACAAGACGCTGGCGCATCCGGCCAGCGTGGACAGTATTCCAACGTCCGCCAACCAGGAAGACCACGTCAGCATGGCAACTTTCGCCGGACGTCGGTTGCATGACATGCTGGACAACGTCGCCTACATCGTTGCGATCGAACTGCTTGCGTCTGTACAGGGTGTGGAATTCCACAGACCGAAGAAAAGCTCGAGGCTTCTCGAAAAGTCGATGAAGCAGGTTCGGGCTGTATCCGCGGCTTACGCGGAAGACCGCTCGTTATCGCCTGATATAGAGGCGTTGGCAACGGAAATTAATCGAGGCGAATTTTGCCAGTACGGAAGCGCCATTCTTCCGAGTTTTGCTGAGTGACAGAGTGTTTTTCCTTTAGCCGCGGTGAGGTGCCGTTGCTTATCAGCATTCCGCACGACGGGCGTGAGCTTGCCCCCGGAATGGCTGAGCGGATGACCGAGAACGGGCGCGCGTTGCCGGATACCGACTGGCACGTAAGGCGACTCTATGAATTCGCGAACGCACTCGGTGCCGGAATCATCGCGGCTAACTTCTCGCGTTACGTCGTCGATCTGAATCGAGCCAGCAGCGATGATGCTTTGTACCCAGGGCAATTGTCGACCGGGCTTTGCCCAACGAGGACGTTCGCGGGCACGGAGATTTACCAGGATGGCGAGCACGTCGCGGTGGACGAGCAAGCGGTGCGCATTAGAAATTACTGGCATCCTTATCACGCAAAAATCGAAACTGAGTTGTCAGAAATAAAGCAGCGCTTCGGGTACGCACTTCTCTGGGACGCCCACTCAATCCGTACAAGAGTACCGGGCCTGTTCGACGGCGATTTGCCAGAGCTGAACATCGGCACCAGTGACGGTGGCAGTTGTAACGCTTCGCTCGAATCGGCGGTCGCAGCAAAAGCGACGGAGTCCCCGTTTTCCCGGGTCCTGAACGGTCGCTTCAAAGGCGGACACATTACCCGCCATTTCGGCAGGCCACAGGCAAACACCCATGCGATTCAGCTGGAACTCGCGCAGCATTGCTACATGGATGAAGCGTCGGGCGACTACGACCCGGAGGCAGCGGAAGCCCTGATCGATACCGTGAGATCCATGCTGGTGGCGCTGCTGGAGGTTGCGGATCGTAATCTCAGCTGAGAATACGCATTCGGCTGGAGCCATATTCAGCATAGCTTCAGGAATATGTCGGTAAACTCAGACACCTGTTTTCAAGGGAACCGTACGCTATCATAGGTGCCTAAGTTGCCGGGGGCGGCTGCTCTGTTACTCGAACAGGGCAAGACAATATTCAGGAATTGAATTCATGGTTAATAAACTTAAGACAGTAATTCTTGCCGTGATCGTTGCGGTATCGGTATCGCCAGCGATTGCGCTCGCAGAGTTAGCGACAGTCACGGACGCCAAGGTGGACGAAGCAATTGCGACGTTCAAAAAAGAGGTCAACGGCGCGGACGTATTCCTGAACCAGGCAGCGGGATACCTGGTATTTCCGCGGGTGATCAAACTGGGCATCGGGATCGGTGGTGAAACCGGAGAGGGCGCGCTGCGCATTGGCGGGGTAACAGATGGCTACTACCGTACCAGCAGTGGCTCGATCGGTTTTCAATTGGGTGCGCAGGCGAAGTCAATCGTGATCGCTTTCATGACGCCCGAATCCCTGAAAAAATTCCGTGATAGCGATGGCTGGAAAATCGGCATAGACGGGTCGGTCGCATTCATTGATCTTGGCGCCGGCAAAACCATCGACTCGCACAACATCAAGGACCCGGTGGTCGGTTTTATTTTCGGCTCCGCGGGGCTGATGTATAACCTCACCCTTGAAGGTTCCAAGATTCACCGGCAGGAAGACAAGAGCAAATAAGCAGATCCCACACATTTATCTCAGCAATTGAATGGATATATGAAGTGATAACAAAAACAAAACAAGCACTCTTTCTGATCCTCCTGCTGCCCACGTCCGCATTCGCCCTGGACGACGAAGCGGAACGCTACGTAAAACTGGCGCTGGAATTCGGCCAGTATGATCGTGACTATGTGGACGCTTACCTCGGACCCGCCGAGTGGGCTGAGGCCGCGAAAGAGAACCTTCGACCCAAAGAAGAGTTGGGTAAGGCTATTGCAGGCTTGTACTCAGACTTGAAGCAACTGTCACCGACCGACCCCGAAGAGATCCGACGGTATCGGTCATTGCTTCGCAATATGCGTGCAATGGACACACGTATGCGCATGATCAATGGCGAGACATTTTCGTTCGCTGAGGAAGCACGACTGTTATACGACGTGACGGTCCCGGACTACGACCTTGCCGAGTTTGATCAGGTTCTGGAGAAGATAGATACCCTGCTTCCAGGTGAGGGAAGTCTTGCAGATCGGGTTGATGCGTTTCGAAATAGCGTGGTAATTCCCGACGACAACCGTGAAGCTGTTATCGCTCGCGCTGTTGATGAGTGCAAACAGCGCACCCTCAAGCACATCTCATTGCCGTCAACTGAACGCTATACGATGGAATACGTTACGGGTAAAAACTGGTCCGGCTATAACTGGTACCAGGGCGACAATGAAAGCCTGATGCAAATAAACCTCGATTCCCCGCCAAGGATTGATGCGGCGATTACACTTGGCTGTCATGAGGGTTATCCGGGTCACCATGTCTGGAATGTGCTGGTTGAAAACAAGCTGCTGAAAGAGAATGGCTGGATCGAATTTTCCGTTTTTCCATTATTCAGTCCGGCCGGATTAATTGGCGAGGGCAGCGGCAATTACGGCGTTCCCCTGGCATTTCCGGGCGATGAGAAAATCGAATTCGAGCGCGATGTCTTATTTCCGCTCGCGGGTCTCGACCCGGACAAAGCGGCGGTGCTCGACAAACTCAATGCGCTTTCTGCGAGGCTGGGCCACGCATCGACTGCAACAGCGCAACTTTACCTGGACGGCAAGATCACGCGTGACGAAGCCATCGACCAGCGCCAGAAATACGGTCTGACTTCGCGCACAAGAGCCGAGCAAAGCGTCCGGTTTATTGAGCAGTACCGGTCTTACGTACTGAACTACAGCCTGGGTCAGGACATTGTCAGGGAATTTATCGAAAGCCAGGGTGATGATCAGGACTCCCGCTGGGAGGCGTTCGAGCGGATGCTCACCGCGCTTTCTTACGCGTCGGACATGACCAAATAGCTCGCTAGAAAATCAGGCTGAATTTCGCGCCGCCCGAATCGGACTCGCCGAGCGTTACGAAGCCGCGATGGGCGATCATCACCTGTCGCGTTAGCGCCAGTCCAACGCCCGAGCCTCCTTCCTTGGTCGTAAAAAATGGCACGAAAACTTTTCGTGCGAGTTCCGTCGATACACCCGGACCATTATCACTCACGTCCATGACGACGTGACCACGACGATTCAGGCGAGCCGTCAATTCAATACGAGGTTCCGGGGTGTCGGCCGTCGCCTGTCGGGCATTTCGCAGCAGGTTCAGAAGGACCGGCTCCAGCAGGTCACGATCTGCAAAAACGTCCAGTCCCTGTGGCGTGGTCCTGGTCTTGAGCACGAGTTCTTTTGCGGGCCAGTCAGCTTCGGCCAGCTGGGACACATACTCAAACAGCTCCGCAATCGGTATACGCTTTTTCTCGGGAGGCGCAAGGCGCGTCAGCTGTCGGTAGCTGTGAACGAACTGGGTCAGGCTGTCCGAGCGCCGTGCGACTGTTTCAACGGCACTGTGTATGTCTGCCAGGCTCTCCGCGATCGGCGAGTCTTCATCGAGCTCCTTCATCAGGTCGTCCGAGAGGGCACTCGCCGTATGAGCAAGTGAAGAGACCGGCGTAATCGAGTTCATGATTTCGTGAGTAAGGACACGCACAAGGTCCTGCCAGGCTTCAACCTGGGCCAGGTCCAGCTCGCTTTGAATATCCTGCAGGGAAATAAGTTTTTCCTGCGTATTGCCAACGATGATTTCGGTTACCGCAAGCGTCATCTGCTGATCCATGCCGTCGTGAGAAAATGTCACGAGCTCCCTGCCACCCGGTACGGATTCGATGACCCCGCGGTGGAAACCGGACCCGAATTGCAGCAAGTCGTTTGTCCTGGTCACCGGCGTTGTACCAAACAGCCTTCGTGCCGCGTTGTTTTGCGGCGTAATCGTCTCATCGCTGTGCAATGAGAACAGCGGCACTGGCACATGCTCAACCAACGCTTTCAAATGTCTCAGTTCGGTTTCCTGCTTCGAGCGAAGCCCCCGCAGGTTGTCGAGTATGTCAGTGAAGGTTTTGCCGAGTTTCTCGAATCCTGCACCCATATCAGTGAAATTGAAGCGCTGGGAAAAATCGGCGTAGCGGGCCGCGTCGAGAAATCGCGAGACTTCGTCGTTCGTTCTCCTTACGAAGCGCCATAATTCGAATGAAGCGACAACCAGGACGATGATCGCAATCACCAGGCTCGCATAATACCCGGGCGTGATCGCAATCCAGGCGACCAGCAGCATGAGAAGCTGGATGACGATAAGCCGACCGATCAACACAACAGGGAACGTCCTATAGGTCATGTTTTTCCATCCTCCGGTAGAGAGACGCCCGGGTTAGTCCGAGCTCCTTTGAGGCTTTGGAAATATTAAAGGCGTGCTTGCGCAGCGCCTCCTCAATCGTCGTCTTTTCAAGCTGCTCAAGATTGAGGTGGGGTGTTGCGCTGGTCACTGCAGGCGCAGCGGTGGTCACCGCATCGAGTTGCAAGTCGACAGGTTCGAGTTCCGCATTCGTCGATAGAATCACTGCACGTTCAATCGCATGCCGCAGCGCACGAACATTACCTGGCCAGCTGTACGCTTGCAGCGCTTCACGCGCCGAAGCCGAAAAGCGCTTGGCAGGGTTGCCATACTTCTTTGCATAGAGATCAGCGTAGTGATTGGCAATTGGAAGAATATCCTCCCGGCGATCTCGCAACGGTGGCAGGGTTATTTCAACTGTGTTCAGGCGAAACAGCAGATCCTGGCGAAATCGATTTTCGTTCGCAAGGTCGCTTCGCGGGACGTTGGTTGCACACACGATGCGTACATCAACTTCCTGGCCTTTGTCTGAGCCGACTGGTGTGACGACGCGCTGCTCCAGCGCGCTTAACAATTTGGTCTGCAGGTGCAAGGCGAGGTTGCCAATCTCATCCAGAAACAATGTGCCGCCGTCAGCCGCCTGGAATCGGCCGAGTCGGTCGGCGGTCGCCCCCGTAAAAGCCCCTTTCTTATGACCGAACAGTTCAGACTCAAACAACGATTCGCTGACCGCACCGAGATCGATGCTGATGAAAACTTTGTCGTAACGCGAGGATTGCCGATGTAACTCCCGGGCGATCAATTCCTTCCCGGTGCCGTTCTCGCCGAGGATCATAACGTTGGCATCGGTCGGCGCCGCGCGTGACACGAGTGATAATACCTCGTTCATCTCCGTGGACGTGCCGATAATCAGGTCGCCCGGTCGCGTTGTTGCCTCGACCAGCGTCTGGTTTGTTTGCTTGAGCGTATTCGCCTCTACACGGCGTTGATGTAATTCGACGGCCGCCGAGAGCGTGGCAACCACCTTCTCGTTTTGCCACGGTTTCGCGACGAAGTCAGTCGCACCGCGCTTCATCGCCTCCACCACCGTGTCGACGCCGCCGTGTGCAGTGATCATGACAACCACCAGGTCCGGGTCAATGCCGAGAATGCGCTCAAGCCACTGCAGCCCTTGTATGCCACTCGATTCTCCGGGGCCGAAATTCATGTCAAGAAGCACGGCGTCGAAACGATTGGCTGCCAGCAACTCGGGAATTTGGGCGGGATCATTGCAGACATCGACATTGGTAAATTGTCTTCGCAGCAGCAGGCGGCTGGCTGTGAGGATGTCCTCGTCGTCATCGACAACCAGGATTTGGCCTTGTTTCTTGCTCACGGGGCGCGTCCTCGATATCACTAATATGTCCGGAATCGTACAGTGATTGTTCGATATCGTACAGTTTTTCCCGCATTGCTCACCGGCCGGAAAACCACTAATCCTTAAAAAACAATCACTTATGAGTTGGCACGGCGATTGCAATGTAAAACAGTAAGTAACGAGGCAGGAACCGACCGTGAGCACGATCAGCAAAATTTCAAAAGACGTACCGACCCCAAAACCCAGTATTTCCGGGCAGGGCATGGATCGAAAAGTCGAGAAGAAAGCATCACCGATGCGGCATCTGCGATTCGCACTTATTGTCGTCGTGATCGCGACGATGGGCTACTGGCTCATACAGACTCTCGGTCAGGGTCGCAGTTTGAGTGTGAATTCAAACCGCATCGAAGTCTCCACCGTTACTGAAGGAACCTTCGAAGATTTCATTCCGCTACGCGGTCGCCTGCAACCCCGCAGCACGGTTTTCCTTGATGCGATAGAAGGCGGGCGGGTCGAAGAGATTCTAGTGGAAGACGGGGCAATCGTGAAAAAGGGCGATCCGATCGTCAGGTTGTCGAACACCAATATGCAACTTGAGGTATTGAGTCGTGAAGCCGCCGTCACCGAGCAACTCAATAACATGCGAACGATCGAGTTGCAGCTGGAACAAAACCGCCTCGCACACAAAAGTAACCTGATCGACATCGATTACCAGATTGTGCGACTGACGCGGAACCTGGAGCGCGAACGAGAGCTCGCAGAAAGAAGCCTGATTTCCGAAGCCGACGTGGACGCGACTGCCGACGAGCTGACTTACTATAAGAACAGGCGCACCGTAACGCTTGAAAGCCAGGCAACGGACGCCCGCATGCAGGAGCAGCAGCTTAAGCAATTGCGGCAGGCCAACCAGCAACTCGAAGCAAGCCTGGCTTTCGCCCACAAAAATCTTGACGACCTGAACATTCGCGCGCCGCTGGACGGAAAGCTGTCCGGATTCAACGTCGAACTTGGCCAGTCTGTTGAACGGGGTGGCCGACTGGGACAGGTTGATGACCCGGACGGTTACAAGCTGAACGTCAAGATTGACGAGTTTTACCTAGGCCGGGTCGACTTGCAGCAAGTTGCTGTGATGGAGAAAAACGGCAGGAGCTACGAGCTTCGAATCAGCAAGATTTATCCACAGGTAAACAATGGCCAGTTTGAGGTGGACATGCTTTTTGATCAGCTACCTCCTGACCAACGTCGAGGCCAGACGATGCAGATTCAGTTGACCTTGGGCGACGCAACCGTTGCACGCATGATTCCGAATGGCGCCTTTTACCAGGAGACCGGTGGCAACTGGTTGTTCGTGGTATCGCCGGACGGAAGCGAGGCGATCAGGCGCACCGTTGTTCTAGGTCGTCGAAACACCGATTTTATTGAGGTCCTGGACGGGCTCGAGACCGGCGAAGAGGTCATAACGTCGCCGTATTCGAGCTATGCCGGAATGGACCGACTGGGGCTTAGCGAGGACTAGGCACGATTACCTTATATGAATTGTTTTAAATTGAGAGGGGAAGAAAATGTTGAAGTTGCATGATTTGTTCAAAGTCTATCGTACCGACGATGTCGAGACGGTCGCGCTAAGCGGCGTCAACCTGGAAATTGATCAGGGCGACTTTGTTGCCATCATGGGCCCGTCCGGATGTGGCAAGTCAACGCTGCTGAATGTCATCGGGATGCTGGACAATCCAACTGATGGAAGCTACTTCTTTCTGGACGAAGACGTAGCGGGATACAGCGAGGCGCAACTCAGCCTGATTCGCAAGAAGAATATCGGCTTCATTTTCCAAAGTTTCAATCTCATCGATGAACTGACTGTTGCAGAAAACATCGAGCTGGCGCTGCTGTATCACGATATGCCCGCAGCGGAACGCAAGCAACGTGTCACAGCCGTCATGGACAAGATAGGTATTGCGCATCGTGCCGGCCACATGCCGGGCCAGTTGTCGGGCGGGCAACAGCAGCGAGTTGCTGTAGCAAGGGCGATCGTCGGTGACCAGCCAATGATTCTTGCCGACGAGCCGACCGGTAACCTCGATTCCGTGCACGGCCAGGAAGTCATGGAGATGTTGCGATCGTTGAATGCCGAGGGCACGACCATCGTTATGGTTACGCATTCGCCAGCACACGCAGACTACGCACAACGAACAGTGAATCTGTTCGATGGCCGTGTCATGACCGACAACCTGCGCGCCGCGTAATCCCTTCACCAATAAGACAAAGACAAGAGACTGACATGTTCTGGAATAACGTAAAGATAGCTCTCAGGAACCTGAAGAAGCACAAATTATTCGCGCTCATCAACGTCATCGGCCTGGCCATTGGCATGGCGATCTACGTGTTCGGCACCGTGCTAGCGGACTATGAACGGAGCCATGATCTGTTCTTCAAAAATGCGTCGCGTACGTATACCGTCGGGAGCACGATCAACCCTGAGGCCGGTCTTGGTATCCGAGAGCTTGATTCTGCGCACACGGCCCTTGGGCCGATAATCGATGCAGAGGTTGCCGATGTAGAGCTGGTTGCGCGCAGTCTGCGCCGGGAGTTCCTGGTAACGATGGGCGCTGACAGTTTTTACCAGCGTATCCGGTTTGTTGATCCGGCGTTCACCAGGATATTTGATCTTAGCTATAAGGTTGGCGATGGCGACGCCATCGCCGATCCGAGTGCTGTCGTCATATCAGAAACCCTCGCACGTAAATATTTCGGTGATGAGGACCCGATAGGCAAGGTCATTACGCTCGACAATGAATTCGATTTTCATGTAGCGGCAGTCGTAGAAGACGTTCCGTTGAATTCGCATTTTAATTCTGCGCTGATAGAAACGGCCAAGCTGGATATGTTTATCTCTTTTAATGCGCTCAGCAGGCTCCGTGATTATGACCCTGCGGGTGAATGGCAGAACATTTCGATGTTCGACCTGACCTATGTGCTGCTGCCCCCGAATCTCGATGGCGAGTGGTTATCGGCACAAGTGGAGGGCATTTATGATCGTCACGTTCCCGACGATTCAAAGGATATTATTTCCGCGTTCAAGATTCGCCGCCTGAGTGATGCAAACCTCAGCTTGTGGAACGCACTGGGGATGCCGGTCATCACGATCATCAAAATACTCGGGCTCCTGGTCCTGATTGTTGCCTGCGTCAACTACACAAATCTGGCTACAGCACAGTCACTTGGCAGAAGTCGCGAAGTTGGTATGCGGAAGACCATGGGTGCCAGCCAGGGACAATTGCTGGCGCAGTTTCTTATCGAAAGCCTGACCATTGCGACGATCGCGATGCTGGCAGCGATTGCCGGCCTGGAGATTGCTATTCAGTTGTTTAATAACGCCTCGAACAAGATTCTGTCACTCGACTACCTCGCAACGCTCCCGTGGCTGATTGCAACGACAGCCGCAGTCGGATTGCTGGCTGGCGCATATCCTGCCTACCTGATTACACGTGCCAGTCCCATCGATGCCTTGCGTGACCTTGCACGCAAGGGCAAAAAAGGGTCCCGCTTTCGTTCCATCATGATCGGGGTGCAATTCGCCATTTCGGTTTTTATGCTGGCTGTCGTTTCCGTCATGTACATGCAGAACAAAACAATAGAGCAAGCCAGCCATATCTTCCCCCGCTCGGAAGTCTACACACTCGGCCGTCTGGAAATCGACGGAGTTCAGGATCGACTCGAGACGTTGCGGACAGAGCTATTGAACGTGCCTGGTGTTGATAGTGTCGCTTATTCGAACCAGGTCCCTTATAACCAGTCAAATTCGTCCTTCTCGGTGGCAACGATACCCGGCGACGAGGCCAGCCAGTTATCCCTGCACCAGTTACTGATAACGCCCGAGTTTCTTGATGTTTATGACATCGAGTTGCTTGCAGGTCGATTGCCGTCAAGGGAAATCGCCAATGACCGAAGACAAGAAGACAGTGAGGTTCTGAATGTACTGGTTAACGAGCTTGCGTTGGAGCGAATGGGGCTCGGCTCTCCCGATGAGGCGATCAACAAGCGATTTTACGACGTCGATGAAGACGACGCGATGCGAGAGTATGTCGTCATCGGAGTGGTACCCAGCCAGAATATTCTTGGCTTTCATAACGAGCTAAAACCCTTCGTTTATTACTACTATCCGGAAGGACTATACGTCGGCTCAATTCGCATCAAGGGCGACATGGCCGCTACCGTTGATGAGATCGAACAGGTATGGAAGACCGTGATCCCTGAGTACCCCATGCAGGGGCGTTACCTGGACGAGGCGTTCGAAGAGGTTTACACCATATTCAGAGCCTTGAATATGGCGCTGGCGGGTTTTGCCATCGTTGCACTGGTGCTGGCACTGATCGGACTATTTGGCCTCGCTGCCTTCATGGCTACCCAGCGCACCAAGGAAATCGGCGTACGCAAGGTGTTGGGTGCAAAGTCTGTGCAAATCGCCAGGCTGCTGGTCTGGCAGTTCTCCAGGCCGGTCTTGTGGGCGCTGCTGATCGCGTTACCGCTGGCGTATTTAGCAGCGGACGCCTACCTGTCGTTTTTCTCCGATCGTATTGGTTCCTCGATCATCATCCTGTTAGTGACGGGCGCTTTCGGCGTGCTGTTCGCCTGGGGAACCATTGCAGGTCACGCGATTCGGATCGCGCGGGCAAATCCAATACACGCGCTGCGCTACGAGTAACAATCGCGCCTTCAGGGTAAGGGCGCGCTCCTGAATCAGGGAGCGCGCCGCGCCTGAAATTGCTATAGTCCTGCCCCCAGAAAAAAACCGGAGCTTGCGAACATGCAGCGTTCGAATTTTCTTTTTAGCCTTTTCCTGATTCTTTTTATTGCCGCTTGTGGCCAGAGCAATTCGCCGGAGGCGCCTGTGAGCAACACCACCGAGCCCACGAACCCCCTCCTTGCCGAGAGCAAGCTGCCTTACGGTATGCCGGCCTTTGACCAGATAAAGAACGAGCATTACCTGCCAGCCTTCGAGCGCGGCATGGCCGAACAGCTGAGCGAGATTGAGGCGATCGCCTCGAATTCAGAGGCTCCGACCTTTGAAAATACGATCGTGGCCATGGAACGTTCCGGGCAATTGCTTAACCATACGAATCGCGTATTCAGTGCAATGGGCCTTGCGCACACCAACGATGAGATCAAAGCGATTGAAGTCACGACTGCACCGATGCTTGCGGCTCAAACCGACAGTATCCGGCTGAACAAAGATCTGTTCGCGCGAATCGACGCGCTCTACCAGGATCGAGATAACCTGGGTCTCAATGCGGAGTCGTTGCGGCTGCTGGAACGCTATTACACGGACTTTGTTCGATCAGGAGCAATGCTCTCTGATGATCAGAAGACCCGATTGCGCGAGATAAATGCCGAGCGTGCCGAACTTTCAACCGCCTTTACTCAAAATGTGCTCAACGAAGTTAACGATTCCGCTGTCATCGTCGATTCGCGCGATGAACTGGATGGAATGTCGGACAGCGCGATCGAGAGCGCGGCCATCGAAGCGGCCAACAGAGGGCTGGACGGAAAATTCGTGATCACGTTGCGAAACACAACGCAGCAGCCGCCGCTTACCTCGCTGAAAAATCGTAGTCTGCGACAACGGATACAGGAGACTTCCGAGGCTCGCGGTAGTCGTGGCAACGAATATGACAACCGCGAAATTATCGTAACGATCCTTGCATTACGTGCCGAAAGAGCAGAGCTGCTGGGTTACGAGAATCACGCTGACTATATTCTTGAGGAGCGCACCGCCGGCAGCATAGAAGCGGTGAACGGTATGTTGGGTCGCCTTGGCCCGCGCGCTGTAGCAAATGCACATCGAGAGGCAGCCGACCTTCAGGCATTGATCAACGAGTCAGAAGGTGAGGCGTTTGAACTCGCATCCTGGGACTGGCTGTACTACTCGGACATTTTGCGCCAGAAGCGATACGATTTTGACGCAGACCAGCTCAAACCCTACTTCGAGATTGATCGTGTACTGCAGGACGGCGTTTTCTACTTTGCAGGGCACCTGTATGGGCTCACCTTTGAAGAGCGACCCGAACTTCCCGTTTACCAGGAAGATGTG
>Ga0316187_10003458_pt1 | contig 13732 bp, 11 predicted proteins | sample CroRivburrow1_MG_FD_204927 | JGI IMG/M metagenome (GOLD analysis project Ga0316187, IMG submission 204927) | Coastal sediment microbial communities from Maine, United States - Cross River worm burrow 1 | ecosystem: Environmental > Aquatic > Marine > Coastal > Sediment | place: USA: Maine...
GGAACCGGAACCGGAACCGGAACCGGAACCGGAACCGGAACCGGAACCGGAACCGGAACCGGAACCGGAACCGGAACCGGAACCGGAACCGGAACCGGAACCGGAACCGGAACCGGAACCGGAACCGGAACCGCGGCAGGTCACCTCCTGGTTGTTCGTGGGCAAGGCATAGCCGATGAGATGGGATCCGTAAAGGGCATGCGGCCTACGGCCGGTCCCTTGACGGATCCCATCCCATCGGCTGGGGGGGGGGAGACATGAACAACCAGGAGGTGACCATGTCCGACTCCAGATTCAACAACCGGTTTCAGGCTCTCGATAAGGCCGCGGAGGCGGCAGGGATTGCCGTCACATTGGTCCTGAGGGTTCCCGCACCACTCAAGTCGCTTGCCGACCAGGTCATCCGATCGGCCTCATCGGTCCCCGCCAATCTCGCAGAGGGTCACGGTCGATCCGGTCGCGATCGTCTCCACCACTTCCGCATCGCTTACGGATCAGCAAAAGAGGTCGACGTCCATCTTCGGCTCCTCATCGGAACCGGTTCGATCGACGCATCACAGGCCGACAACGCGCTCCGACTCTTCGACGACGTCCGCGCCATGACCTGGCGCCTCCTCCACCCACAACGATGCCGCCCCTGAGTGCGTGGACATATGGCGCCCCACCGGGGCGTGCCGGGCTTGACATTGTGCCGGCACCGGCTCCCCGGCAGCGCGTCGCGCAGCGCACAATGTCATGCTGGGCAACCCTCGCGGCAGAGCGTTCCGGTGCGGCTGCACCGGCTCAGGAGGAGGCCGCCGCTTGCGCCATCAGCGTGGTCGCCGCCCTCCCCGTTACCACCAAACGACCACGCTGATGGCGCAATGCTGGGTCGCCGGAGGCGGCCCAGAAGGCCGGGGTTGAGGAATTCTGTTCCTGGAGCGCGACGCCTACCCGGTTCTCTCATCGCGGGTGCCCGAGGGAGCCACCCGTTGCATTGTTCGGCATCAACGGCGCAAGGTCTCCACATCATCCTCGGCCGAACAATGCAACAAATGGCACCCCGTTCGAGGCCATTACCGCGTGCAATCAACAGAACTCGGGCACGGTGCCTGGCTCTCTTTTCGTCGCGAAAAGGTGCCTGGCACCGCTCCCATGGCCTCTCCGATGAGAAAGAGCTACGCCTTCACCGCGCTCGGTCCCTTGAGGAGCCGCGCGGGGAGCATCAGAATCGCATGCAGGAACGAAAAGACCGCATCGACGGTGATGCCGATGAGCTTGAACGGCAGCATCAACAACCACACCAACGGATAGAGCACCAGGGCGAGCAGCGCAAGGGGCCAGGCCACCACCAGGAGAATCAGCCAGAGAACAAAGGTCCACATTTTCATCGCCTCCACTGAGAAGTACGCAGAATCGTGCTGGTCGGTTCGGCTATTGAACCACGGGGATGATTTGCTTGAGGACTCCCGTCGCTGGATCCCAGAGGTGGAGGGTATGGTCTTCGCCCTTGAGGATTCTGCTCGCCAACGCTCCCGTATCCCAGGCTCCAGCCGAGGTACCGGTTGCCCAGAGACCCATCATCGGTGCGTATCCATCCAACGTGCTTTCGCTGACACCATCAGCCACATTGATGATGACGCTCTCGAGGCTCGGCGATGGTCTTTCGTCAGAGCCCCAGCTCCAGAGTCCGACGACGATGCGATCCTCAGTGATTTCACCGCCATCGAAGATTGCTCCCACATCACCGAAATCGACCCGGTGGATCAGGACTCCAGCGCCGTCGAAAATTTCGACATGGCCGCCGCTATCGTTCTGGCGAAAGACCAACAGTCGATTACCTATCACTCGGATATTCGACCAGCTGGTCATTTTGCCCAGCTCGGCCACCTGTTCGCCCGTATCCTCGTCGACGAGGATCAAACGTTGCTCGTCCTTGCTGAGATCATACGTCGAAATCAAACTCGAGCCACCCTCATGGGACACACTCATTCTGCGGAAGTGAATTCTTGGTTCGTCGCCATCAGAGAGTCTTTTTTCCTCGACATCGAGGAAACGCGTTTGGAACAGGTTCTCCGCTGAGTGTTTGTTGCTGGTGTCGATCGATTCGATTCGTACTCGATCGTCGTCTTCGAACGCAACGAACTGAGGAGAGAAGTCACCGTCGATCTGTGCCGCGGCCAACTGCGTTACTGGTTCAATGTCGAAGACCATCACTGTTGATCCCTGAATCACCGCGAGTCTTTCGCCGTCTGTTGAGAGCGTCAGATCCCTTGCGTAGGTCTCGAAGACAAGGCCCGAATCTCGACCCTCCGGATTCTCGGTGTCGAGATCGGCCACCATGAGGGTCGATGAGCCGAAATTGGCGGGTGCCAACCATACGACTCTGCTCCCATCCCTCGAAAACACAAGGTCCTGCATATCCCAAAGATCGCTCGAGTGGGCTCTGAACCACCGTCCGTCGGCGGTGTTCATGACGAACCGCGGCTGGAAATCCGCCCGACCGGTGGAGGGTCCTCTGACGCCGATCCACTCCGCCGAACCCAGGGCAACCTGACGTGCCTCGTCAAGATCAATTGGGGCGGCTGCCCGGATCCACCACGTCCAACTCCAGATGCAGAGAACCGCTACGAGGAGAATTGACCACACTGTCAGCGACATCGCCCGGTGACCCCGTCGGACGTCCACCCTTCCCGAGGCGATCTGGGCCGCGCCGCCCGCCAGGAGACCCACAAACAGCCACCCGACCAGCCAAAAGAACCCGATCTTGACAACACCAGGAGTGAAGAAGAAGAGAAACGAACCCAGACCGATCCAGGCCCCTCCGCAGACCGCCAGGAATGCGATGAAGTCGACAACAACCCATGCCGACCGAGCCCGCCAGGCCACTCCAACCGCATGACTCAGAAGCAGGACAACGAGGGGCCCGAGCCACAGAGGCAACCACGCATACCACAAGGGATCGTATGGTCCCAGTGGGTCATCCGGGGCGAGAAACCGAAAGGGATCCGGGGCCATTACCATGGTGGGCAGCATGATGATCAGTTCGGTCGCCCAGATCAGAAACATCATGGCCGCAAGCTTGCCGAACCAGATGGTCAGGCCAGACAGGGGTTGGGAGAAGTAGAAACCAAGACGAGCCTCGGAAAGATCACGACCAACAAAGGTCGCACCAAGAAGCAAGGCAAAGAGCGGCACCAGGGTGAGCACGACAAACCAGAGCACCGCCTCCCGGATGTCGGCCGCCGGGTTTGGCCCAGTGGACGGCAGCAACGGAGCCAGCACCGGTAACAGCGAGGCGACGGCCGCAGCTGCGAGAAGCGCCTTGCGTTCATCTATCTCACGAATCACAAGTGCTACAAAGGCGCGCATCACACACCCTCTTCCTCGTTACCACAGAGGGCGACGAAGATCTCCTCGAGGGAGAGGGGCTCGAGCTCGAGTTCGCGTGCATCGATCAGGGTTGTGAACTCGGTGATCGCCGCGTCGTTGGGTCGGCCGAGGATGGCATCGACCCCGGCGCCGACCAGTCGGACGGCAGCCGGTTCCATGGGCGCGAGCGCCGCTTCGACATCGGCTTCGGCAGTCGCATCGCCGCGGACACAACGCAACCGGCGAAACCGCGCCTTCAGCCCGTCCATGGTCTCGTCGTAGACCAACCGCCCCTGCTGCATGATTCCCACCCGGTCGGCAATTCCCTCGATCCCCATGAGGTCGTGGGTCGTGACGAGCACGGTCGTCCCGCGGTCGGCGAGCTCGCCCACCAACTCTTCGAGAAGGGTCCGCCGGACGACGGCATCGAGGCCGAGGGTCGGGTCATCGAGGACGAGCACTTCGGGCTCCGCCGCGAGTACGGCGGCCAGGGCGAGTTGACGGCGTTGTCCCTTGGACAGACGCCCGGCCGGCAGCCGGCAAGGCACTCTCACGCGTTCGAGCCTCGCCGCGTACTCGTCGGCATTCCAAACCGGTCGGATCCGACCGAGGAAGCGCCCAAGTTCGACTGCGGAGGCTCCGGGTGGGATGTCCGGAGTTTCCGGAACCAGCCCGACCTTCTCCATGATCCGACGCCGTTTCTTCCAGGAGTCCAGGCCAAGAAGGCGGCAGCACCCGGCCGCGGCCCTCCGTTGACCCACCAGGCAGGAGATGGTCGACGACTTGCCGGCGCCGTTGCGGCCGAGCAGTGCGTAAACCTCGCCCCTGGGAACCGCAAAACTGACATCGTCGACCGCGGTGACTTTCCCGTATCGAACAGACAGGTGGTCGACGACCAACGGATCGGCGTTGGTGCTCATTGCTTTCCCCCATCGGCGGCGTCGTTGATTTCCCTCCACGCCGTCGAAATCGCAGCGATCGCATCGCCCTCAGTGACACCCATCGATCTCGCCGCCTCGACGAATGACGAGGCGCCGTCGGCGAGCAACCGTTCACGCTCGTCGGCCAGGGCTCCAGCCGGTCGCTCCGCCACAAACGTCCCCTCGCCGCGGCGGACCTCGAGGGCGCCGTCGGTAACGAGCCGCTGATAGGCCTTGGAGACCGTCGCCGGGTTGATCCGCAGCTCGCGGGCGAGTTCGCGAACCGATGGGACCACGGTCCCGACGGGAAGCGCGCCCGACGCCACCAACCGCCGCATGCCGTCCTCGATCTGACGCCAGATGGGGGCTGCGGCGGAAGGGTCGATGTCAAGCAGGCCGAGCATGGGTGACTCCTTGGTGTATCACTGATGTAATACACTATGTCACTAAACGCAGGTTGTCAAGTGCGAACTGTCTCATACGGGAACCGCTAGACCTGCAAAGCTCCCAGAGCTGTTAGCTGTTAGCTCAGCCTCTTGCAAAATTCAAGAATCAGGGGCCAAGGTCTTCCGACCCTCCTCACCATCAGGCCGGCGAGACGCCGGCCCTACAATGGATCTCAGCCCTTTGTAGTGCTGGCGTCTCGCCGGCACAAAGACCACGAACCATCGCAAGAGAGGGTTTTTGCAAGAGGCTCAGCTGTTAGCTAGCTGTTAGAGGGATCTCTTCTCATCGCAGCTCTGTCAACCCCTGCGATGGAGCTAATGGCTAACGGCTAAGAGCTAAAAGCTCTCCGGTGTTCGTGCTAGCGTGTCGCGCGGAGGCGACAGATGAACGACACCGTCACGACTCTACAGAGCTGCGAGATCCTCGGCGGCCTCGATGAGAAGACCCTCGAAACGCTGGCTGGAATCGCCGAACATCAGCACTGCGCCCTCGGCGAAGCCCTCTTCCTCTCGGGTGACGAACGCCTCGAGTTCTGGCTTATCGTTGCGGGCCAAGTGGAGGTGCGGGTGGAATCAGGCGACGCCGGCGGGACCGTGATCATCCTCGGACCCGGTGACGCCCTCGGCGAGGCGGGCCTCCTCGAGCCCGGCGTCCACACCGCGACGGCCCGAGCCGCGAGCGAGGTCGACGTGCTTCGGCTGCCCGTCGAGGCCGTTCGGCACGGGATCGAGAACAACGCCAAGGCCGCGATGCAGCTCTTCGCCGCCGTCGCTCATGTCATGGTCCGGCGCCTGCAATACTCGAATTCACGACGTGGGGGTTGGGAGCTCATCTACCGCCCCGGATTGACCCGCACCGAACACGATCTCCTCGGCGACCGCGAGATTCCGGCCGACGCACTCTACGGTGTTCAGACGCTCCGCGCAGTTGAAAACTTCCCCATCACCGGGATCCGCCTCGGACACTTCCCCCACCTCATCCGGGCGTTGGCAATGGTCAAGCGGGCGGCGGCACAAGCGAACCTCCAACTCGGCCTCCTCGATCCGGACATCGCCGACGCCATCGACCGCGCGTGCACGGAGATCATCGACGGCCACTGGCACGGCCACTTTGTCGTCGACGTGGTCCAGGGCGGCGCCGGAACATCGACCAACATGAACGCCAACGAGGTCATCGCCAACCGGGCCCTCGAGCTCCTCGGTCACGAGCGGGGTGAGTACGATTACTGCCACCCCAACAACCACGTCAACCTTTCGCAATCGACCAACGACGCCTACCCCACCGCCGTCCGGGTCGCGGTGGTGCTGGAGCTCGCCGATCTCCTCGCCGCCCTGCGCACCCTCGAGGGAGATCTCCAATCCAAGGCAACCGAGTTTCATCAGGTGCTCAAGATGGGCCGGACCCAGCTTCAGGATGCGGTTCCCATGACCATGGGCCAGGAGTTCGACGCCTTTGCCGTCACCACCGCCGAAGACATCGCGCGGCTCGAAGAAACGGCGCGGCTCTTCCTCGAGGTCAACCTGGGCGGCACCGCCATCGGCACCGGTATCAACGCCGACCCGCGGTACCCCGAGCTCGCGGTTTCGAAGCTCGCCCGAATCAGCGGCCTCGAGCTTTTCCTCGCCCCGAATTTGGTTGAAGCGACGCCGGACACCGGGGCCTTCGTCAGCTTCTCCGGTGTCCTCAAGCGGGTCGCGGTCAAGCTCTCCAAGCTCTGCAACGACCTCCGGCTGCTCTCCTCCGGACCGCGGTGCGGTCTCAACGAGATCAACCTCCCGGCGGTCCAGCCCGGTTCTTCCATCATGCCGGGCAAGGTCAACCCGGTCATCCCCGAGGTGGTCAACCAGGTTGCCTTCCAGGTCATCGGTAACGACCTCACCATCACCCTGGCCGCAGAGGCCGGTCAGCTCCAGCTCAACGTCATGGAACCCATCATCAGCTTCGCCATCTTCGAGTCCTTGGACATGCTCACAGCGGCGGTCAAGACACTCTCCGAACGGTGTATCAGGGGCATCACCGCCAATACCGATCACTGCCGCGACATGGTGGAGGGTTCCATCGGCCTCATCACCGCCGTGGTTCCGTCTATCGGTTACGAGACGGCGTCCAATGTCGCCAAAGAGGCCCTGGCAACCGGAAGATCGGTGAGGGAGATCCTACTCGAAAAGGGACTCCTGTCGGTCGAGGAGCTCGATCGGATCCTGTCTCCGGAGGCGATGACCGCCCCGAGGCCGATCAAGTAGCCGTCGGGACGGTCAAATCCGGAGCTGGGAGAACTATGCGTTCAGCGGCGCGTGCCTGGCTCTCTTTTCGTCCGACGAAAAGGTGCCTGGCACCGCACGGGTGGAACCTCCACAGAATCATGTTCGGCATTGCGCTCCGGATCGGCTCCGCGTGCTCTCGAGGTGACGTCTGCGCTGCTCGGAATCGCGCCCCGGGAGACGTCAATCCGGACATGATGTTTTCATCGGTGTTGCCCAAGGGAGCCACCTTTAGCATTGTTCGGAATCAGGTTTGTGCCAAGGGTCGGCGACTCTCCCCCGAACAATGACAAAAGATGGCACCCCGTTCGAGGTCGAGTCCGCGTTCTCTGGAGGTCACGCTTGCGTCCCTGTGGTGCAGACCCTTACGATACCCCTACGACGGTGGGGCGCCGCCGTTCTCATAGAGCATCGCGAGAAACTCGCCGACGATCTCTCGATCCCAGAAGCCCTTCTCGGTCTCGCTCTTGACGACCGCCACCGCCTCCTCGACCGACATGGCCGCGCGATAGCAGCGATCGACAGTCAAGGCGTCGTAGATATCGACGACCTGAAAGACCCTGGCCAGCAGAGGGATCTCTTCCCCCGATAGACCATCGGGATAGCCTGAACCATCGAATCGTTCGTGGTGGTGACGAATCAGCGGCAACACCGGCGCCAGACTGCGCAACGGCGAGCAGATCTCGACCCCGATCTCGACGTGGCGTTTCATGACGGTCCACTCATCGGCGGTCAGCTTACCCGGTTTGAGCAAGACCTCATCGGGGATGCCGATCTTGCCCAGATCGTGCAAGTAGCCGCCCCGCCGAAGGGCGGTGATGTGCTCACCATCGAGTCCCAGCCGTTCCCCCAGACCAACGCCCAACCGACCGAGTCGTTCGCAGTGATCGCCGGTGTCCTTATCCCGGGCTTCGACCACCCGGGCGATGGAAAAGACCATCTGCTCGGCCGAATCGAGCTCGGTCGTGAGCCGGCGGAAATTGACCAGATTGCGGACGCGAACCTCGAGCTCGACCAGATCGCACGGTTTGTTGAGGAAGTCGGTGGCGCCGGCCTCGAGACCTTCGAGCCGCGCCCTCCGGGATCCGTGGCCGGTGAGAAAAACAACCGGAACCAGGAGCAGATCCGGTTGGGCCTTGAGCTGCCGGCAGACTTCAAAGCCATCCATACCCGGCATTTGAACATCGAGGAGAACGACATCGGGCAAATGTTGTCGGGCGAGTTCGAGCGCCGTTGCGCCATCGGCCGCCTGAACCACTTCGAACCCGAGTGTTCCGAGTGCGTCCGCCAAAGCTGACAGGGCGCCAGGATCGTCGTCTACAGCCAGAACCGTTCCGCGGCTTTCGTTCATCTCACCCTCACCCAACAATACTACCAGCAGCTCGCAGGGACATCCTCGATAATACCGCGGTCCCGAGCCCCGGTGGTTCGACCGGCCGCTCCCCAAACCCTGTGCTAGACTCCGATGTCGGTCAGGTTCCCACTGGAGGTTCGCATGAAAGGCATCGTCCTGGCGGGCGGTTCCGGCACCCGGCTTCACCCCGTGACCCGCGTGGTCAGTAAGCAACTCCTGCCGGTCTACGACAAACCCATGGTCTACTACCCACTCAGCCTTCTCATGTTGGCCGGAATCCGTGAGGTGCTGATCATCTCGACCCCGCAGGACCTCCCGGACTACCGCGAGTTGCTCGGGGACGGAAGCCGGATCGGGATGGATCTCAGCTATTGCGAGCAGCCGAGACCGGAGGGCCTCGCGCAGGCGTTCATCCTCGGCCGCGAGTTTCTCGCCGACGGGCCTGCATGTTTGGTTCTCGGTGACAACGTACTCTACGGGCACGGTCTCTCTGACATACTCCAACGATCGGCCGAACTGACGAGTGGCGCTCGGATCTTCGGCTACTGGGTCCGCGACCCCCGCAGTTACGGCGTGGTGGAGTTCGACACGGACGGCCGTGCCCTGTCACTGGAGGAGAAACCCGCAGAGCCCCGCAGCAACTACGCGGTGCCCGGTCTGTATTTCTACGGACCCGATGTGTGCGAACTCGCAGCGGGTCTCAAACCCGGCCCCCGTGGCGAGCTCGAGATCACCGACCTCAACCGGCTCTACCTCGAACGCGGCGAACTCGAGGTCGAGATGCTCGGTCGCGGCTATGCCTGGCTCGATGCCGGCACCCACAAGAGCCTCATCGAGGCTTCGAACTTCATCCAGGCCATCGAAGAGCGGCAGGGCCTCAAGGTGGGCTGCCTCCAGGAGATCGCGTGGTCCAACGGGTGGATCACCACCGAGGGTTTTCGTCGCGAGACCGAGGCGGCAGGGGCATCGACCTACGGTGACTATCTCAAAGAAGTCCTTGCCCGCGCGGAGAGCTGAATGCGGCGGATCGAAACGGCCATCGACGACGTCTGCCTGATCGAACCCGTGGTCCACGGCGACCACCGCGGTTTCTTTATGGAGAGCTATCACAGGGACCGCTTCGCCGAGATCGGCATCAAGTGTGATTTTGTCCAGGACAACCACTCGCGGTCGCGTGCCGGGGTCCTGAGGGGCCTTCACTACCAACTCGGACGACCGCAGGCAAAACTGGTCAGGGCCACCCGTGGGCGGGTCTTTGACGTGGTCGTGGATCTCCGCCGCGGCAGCCCGACCTTCGGACGCTGGGTCGGGGCTGAGCTGAGCGAGGACAACCGGCGAATGCTGTTCTCCCCACCCGGCTTCGGGCACGGATTTCTGGTCCTCTCGGACATCGCCGAGTTTCAATACAAGTGTTCGGACTTCTACGCGCCGGAGGAGGAACGAGGGATCCGGTGGGATGATCCATCCATTGCCATCGACTGGCCCGTCGGAGGGACCGAGCCCATCCTGTCGGATCGCGATCTCGCCTGGCCCCGCCTCGAGGACGCAGCCGTAGGTGATCTTCCGAGGTACCTGTCATGACACACACACCCCGTTCTCTCCTCGTGACCGGCGGCGCCGGTTTCATCGGCTGCAACTACCTCCGTACCGCTCTCGAGGCCGACCCCGAGCTTCGGCTCGTCAACCTCGACGCACTGACCTACGCCGGTCACCCCGCAAGCCAACGAGCCGTGTCCAAAGCATTCGCCAACCGATATTCCTTCATCGAGGGCGATGTCCGCGACGCCGAACTTGTGCACGGTCTATTCGGCAAGCACAACATCGACACGGTGGTGCACTTCGCTGCCGAGAGCCATGTCGACCGCTCCATCGACGGCCCCCTCGACTTCATCGACACCAATATCCGCGGCACCGCCAATCTGCTCGAGGCGGCCCGGTCACACTGGCGGGAGCGCGACGATGTCCGTTTCCATCACATCTCCACCGACGAGGTCTTCGGATCTCTCGGCGAGGATGGTTTCTTCACCGAGGACACGCCCTACGACCCGTCGAGCCCGTACTCGGCCTCCAAAGCCGCGTCAGATCACCTGGTTCGCGCCTGGCACCGGACCTATGGCCTTCCCGTCACGATCTCCAACTGTTCCAACAACTACGGGCCCTACCAGTTCCCGGAGAAGCTCATCCCCCTGATCATCGCGAATACCGTCGCGAACCGATTGCTACCGGTCTACGGTGACGGATCCAATGTCAGGGATTGGCTATTCGTCACCGACCACTGCAGCGCCATCGACCTCATCGTTCGACGGGGTGAAACCGGCCGGACCTACAACGTGGGCGGCCACAACGAGAAAACCAATCTCGAGGTGGTCCACGCCATCTGCGATCTGGTGGACGAGCTCGTTCCGCGAGCCGACGGTTCCTCCCGCCGCAACCTGGTCACCTTTGTCGCCGATCGCCCAGGTCACGATCAGCGCTACGCCATCGACGCCTCCCGGATGGAGAACGAGCTGGGCTGGAAGCCGGACCACAATTTCGAGGGCGGCGTACAAACCACCGTCGAGTGGTACCTGGCCAACCAGGCATGGTGCGACGAGGTCACAAGGGAACGATATGACGGTTCACGCCTCGGGTTGGGCGAATAGTTGACGAACGGTTCGACCTTTCCCGGTGTCGGGATCGTTCGAAAGACGTGAGTCGTAAATCGTAAGTCGTTCTTTGGTTTCCGGAAGGCGACGAGGACTTCGTACAAGCAGGTGTAGTTATCAACCCTACGCGGCAGCGCTATTCGAGCTTGATGCGCCTCCGACTTACGACTCACGACTCACGGACCCCGCCGCCCATCACCTGCCGGATGAGATTCGACCGAAGCTTTGGTACTTCAGAAACCCACCTGTACCATCATTCGAATCCGGTAGTCGACCTGGTCGGGGGCCCTGGCGATGGGCGCCGTCTCGCCGTCGATGACCGCGCCGGGGTCGGCGGCGAAGGTGCGCAACAGGCGCGACAAGTCGACGATCAGTCGGTTGCGCCAGGACGGAATGAAGACGCTCGCGGCGACGCTGATCTCGGAGATCTCGGCCTCCAGCGCCGGCGTCCAGTCCTCGCCGTCCCAGACCTCGGGCACACCGAGCTGGGAATCAATGGCGCGTTGGTAGGTCGGGTTCTTCAGCCGTCGGATCTCGGCGTAACGCGCCCGGATCTCCCACCTCGCCGGCACCACGAACCAGCCCAGGCTTGCCCGCCAGCCCTCCCGACCGAAGCTGTCGGGCAGGGCCTCGTAGTCGTACGTTTCGGTGCCCCACTCGGTGTCCACTGACCAGCCGCGCCAGCGCGCGAGCAGCGCCAGGTTGGCGCCACTCTCCTCGAAGGCGACGGGTTCGTCGGCGCTGTCGCGGTAGATCGAGCCGATAACGGCGAACTTGAACCGCTCGCTGCCGTCGACATCGCCCACCACTTTCCAGTCGACAAAGCCCCATGGGTGGTAGCCCACCCGCAGCGACACCAGATGATCGTTGCCGAGGTTGGCGGCCGAGTTGGTGCCCCGTCCCTGCCAAAAACCGACCTGGTACTCGAAGGTCGGTCGATCGACGGAGCCCCGCTGTCCCCGGAGCTGGAGGCCCTGGGACCGGAACAGGTTGAGACCGCCGGTGGCGAATCCGTTCTCTGCGTACCAGCTGAGCCCGAAGCGGCTGGTCCCGCCGCCGGGGTACCGCGGTCCGGGCGCCGACGCCGAACCCACATCAATGTCGGTCTCGCCGTACATGAGAGAGCGTTCGACCATCCCCAGCGCCGAGCCCGCATTCAGCATCTCGACGCCGTAGGAGATCTTGTTGCGCCCGATCCCGAGCCTGAGCAGATCGGTGAACTCGTACTCGAGCCAGAGGTCGTTGGCGTTGAGACCCTGGCTGGGCTCGAGCTGGACGTGGAACAGATAGGACAACCGCGGGCTCCCCGTGTGGCCGGAGAAATAGAGGCGGGCCCGACGGAGGAAGAAGTTGGAGTAGTCCTGCTGGTTGTAACGGATCGCGGGGTCGTAGTCGACAAAGGAATATCGCGCCTGCAGGAAACCGTTCAGGCGGAGCGCGAAGTTGCCGTCTCGGGTCGTGAAGCGAAATCCCTGGTCGTATTTGGCCAAGAGCGAGTTGGGTGACTTTTCACCATCGGACTCCTGGGCCGCAACCGGGACCGCAACAACCGAGATTAGCAGGAAAACAACAATCGACGCGACCGATGAAATCCGCATAATGCCCCTCACCGAGCAAGTATAGTCCTCGTTGTCCCAGATTTCACAAGCCAGTCAGGGCCACGGTAGAGTCCATCACAGTTACACCGCGAAGACCGCCAAGAACGCGAAGAACATCGCAAAGGACATCACACTTCGTGTCTTGGAGTCTTTGTGGTTGCGACGGTGCGATGTCTCTGTGTCTCTGTGCCTCTGCGGTGAAACGCCGGACTCAGAAATCGACTCGTCTCAGAAGTCGACGGAGATGTCGAGGTTCTTGATCTTCTCCCACAGCGTCTTGCGCGAGATGCCGAGGAGTTCGGCGGCTTCCGCCCGCCGCCCGTTTGTCGACTGGAGAGCGGCGCGGATCGCCTCCACCTCGGCTTGTTCCACGGCTCGCTGGAGCGGTTCCACGCGACCCTGGGCAGGCCGGGGAACCTTGCCGTCTTCACCGCGAAGAGCCATGGGCAAGTCGTCAGCGGTGACCACGGGGCCGCGGCAGAAGAGAACCGCACGTTCGACGACGTTGCGGAGCTCGCGGACGTTGCCCGGCCATGTATGGGCCTCGAAGAGCCCGAGTACCTCGTCCGAGAACCCCTCGATTTCACGCTGCCGTTCGCGGGAAAACTCCATCAGAAAAGACTGGGCCAAGAGGGAAATGTCCTCGCGCCGCTCACGGAGAGGCGGCAGGTGGATCGCGACCGTATTGACCCTGAAGTAGAGGTCTTCCCTGAACCGTCCAGCCTCGATCTCCTCCTCCAAAGGCCGGAGAGACGCCGATACGAATCGAACATCGACATCGATGGGCCGGTTGGAGCCGAGGCGCTCGATCTGGCGTTCCTGGAGCACCCGGAGGAGCTTGACCTGGAAGCTCAGGGGCAGCTCCCCGATCTCGTCGAGAAAGAGGGTCCCGCTGCTCGCCGCCTCAAATCGTCCGATGCGGCGCTCGCTGGCCCCGGTGAAGGCGCCTTTCTCATAACCAAAGAGCTCGGATTCAATCAACGACTCGGGCAGGGAAGCGCAGCTGACCCGGATATAGGGCTTCGCCCGTCGCCCGGAGTTGAAGTGAATCGCCGACGCCACCATTTCCTTCCCGGTGCCGCTCTCACCGTGAATCAGGACGGAAGCTTCGGAGTCGGCCACCAATCGGATGAGATCGAAGACCTCCTGCATGGCC
>Ga0316187_10003460_pt1 | contig 13729 bp, 10 predicted proteins | sample CroRivburrow1_MG_FD_204927 | JGI IMG/M metagenome (GOLD analysis project Ga0316187, IMG submission 204927) | Coastal sediment microbial communities from Maine, United States - Cross River worm burrow 1 | ecosystem: Environmental > Aquatic > Marine > Coastal > Sediment | place: USA: Maine...
GCTACCAGTTGACGCAGTCGTTGATCGCGATCGGCTCCGGCGAAGTGTTCGGCGTCGGTCTCGGCGCCAGCGTGCAAAAACTCTTTTACCTGCCCGAGGCGCATACGGACTTCGTTTTCGCCGTGATCGCAGAAGAGTTTGGTCTCATGGGTAGCCTTGTCGTGATTGCTCTTTTCACCGTGCTGGTGTGGCGTGCATTGAAAGTTGCACGCGAGTCATTGGAGTACGGTCGTTTGTATCAGGCGAATCTGGCGTTCGGTTTCGCCGTCTGGCAGGCCATGCAGGTGTTCATCAACCTGGGCGTCAACATGGGCATATTGCCGACGAAGGGCCTGACCCTGCCGCTCATTAGCTATGGCCGCAGCAGTCTCGTCGTCACGTTGATCGGTCTCGGCCTGTTACTGCGAATCGATTGCGAGAATCGTCAGTTGGCGACCGTTGGAAAGCGCACCGCACCGCGCAAGACCGGCACGCGAAAGAGGGCTGCTCGATGACCGCGCCGATTCTCATCATGGCCGGTGGAACAGGTGGGCACGTATTTCCGGCGTTGGCTGTTGCGCGCATGTTGCAGGGCCAGAATCAGGAGATCGTGTGGCTCGGGACCCGCAGGGGAATAGAAGCCGAACTCATTCCGCGTGAAGGGATACCGCTCGAGACGACGCGCGTCGCGGGATTGCGCGGCAAGGGCCTGTTTTCATGGGTTCTCGCGCCGATCAAGCTTGCCGTTGCGCTCATTGATGCAATCAGTGTGCTGCGGCGGCGCCGCCCAAAGGCCGTGCTCGGCATGGGTGGTTTTGCTTCCGGCCCGGGGGGGCTCGCGGCCTGGTTGTTGCGTAAGCCATTGATTATTCACGAACAGAACTCCGTTGCGGGGTTGACCAATCGTCTTCTGGCTGGATTCGCCCGGGAGGTGCTTGAAGCCTTCCCGGGCAGCTTTTCCGCCGGCGTATCGACGCGATTGGTTGGCAACCCCGTACGTTCCGATATCGCCGCGATAGCGGATCCGGCCGAGCGTTTCGCGGGGCGATCCGGCCCGCTGCGCATCCTCGTACTCGGCGGCAGTCTCGGCGCCAAGGTGCTCAACGAGACCGTGCCGCGCGCGCTGCGATTGTTGAGCCCGGAGCAGCGACCCGAGGTTCGGCATCAGGCTGGTAAGAACACCATTGAGCTTGCGCATGCCGCTTACGCAGAGCAGGGCATGGCCGCGACGATCGTGCCGTTCATCGAAGACGTTGCAGGCGCTTATGGGTGGGCTGACATGGTGATCTGTCGCGCCGGTGCGCTGACGATTTCGGAACTGGCGGCTGCTGGCCTCGGTGCAATTCTGGTGCCGTATCCGACCGCGGTCGACGACCATCAGACGCATAACGCGCAGTACCTGGTGGATGCCGGTGCGGCGGTGCTGTTGCCGCAATCTGAATTGACTCCGGAAGCGCTGGCTGCGGAGATTGACAAGTGTATCGATGACCGTGCTCTGCTTGAAACGCGAGCGGTGCGGGCCCGGGAACTGGCGCGGCCGAACGCGACGCGTGAGGTCGCGGATCTGTGTCTTGCGTTGGGCGGGGTGTCATGAAGAACCGGATGCGCAAGATCGAGCGAATCCACTTCGTCGGTATCGGCGGCGTCGGCATGGGCGGTATTGCGGAAGTGCTCCTTAACCTCGGTTATGCCGTGCAGGGTTCGGATCTTAAAGAGTCGCGCGTTACTAACAGGCTGCGGCGGCTGGGCGCGGATGTCTTCATCGGACATCGTGGCGAGAATGTTGGCGAAGCAGATCTGGTGGTCGTATCGAGCGCAATCGATCCGACAAATCCGGAGATTGCCAATGCGCGTGAGGAGCGACTGCCGATTGTCCGTCGCGCCGAAATGCTCGCTGAACTCATGCGCTTTCGCTATGCGATCGCCGTTGCCGGCACGCACGGCAAGACGACTACGACGAGCCTCGTGGCCAGTGTGTTGGCCGAAGCCGGCGAGGACCCGACGTTCCTCATCGGCGGGCGGCTCAAGAGCGCCGATACCAATGGGCGTCTTGGTGCCGGTAACTATCTTGTCGCTGAAGCGGACGAGAGCGATGCATCGTTCATTCATCTGAAGCCGATGATGTCCGTGGTCACCAATATCGATGCCGATCACCTGTCGACTTATGGTGGGGATGTCGAGGCGTTGCGCGACAGTTTCCTGGAATTTCTACACAACTTGCCGTTCTACGGTGTTGCTGTGATGTGCGCAGATGATCCGGGTGTGCGGGCGATCATGCCGGGTTGCAAGCGCGCGGTTCTGACTTATGGCGTGGGCGAGGATGTGGATATTCGCGCTTACGACATCGTCGCCGACGGGACGCGCAGTCACTTCAAGGTTGCGCGTCCGGGCCGTGATGACGTGCTCGAGATTTCGCTAAATCTGCCGGGTCATCACAACGTCCTGAACGCGCTGGCGGCAATAGGGGTGGCGTTGGAACTGGAACTCGAGGACGCGCCGATCGCGAAGGCGCTGTCCGAGTTTGAGGGTATTGACCGGCGTATGCAGATTCTCGGTCAGGTCCCCGTGAACGGCGGCGATGTGCTGTTCGTCGATGACTACGGCCACCATCCGACTGAGATCGCCGCCACGTTGCAGGCCGTTCGTTCCGGCTGGCCCGATCGCCGCGTCGTGCTCATATTCCAGCCACACCGTTACTCGCGCACCCAGGAGTTGCTCGATGATTTCGCCGAGGTCTTGTCGGGCGCGCAACCGCTGTTCGTCACCGAAGTATATGCGGCGGGTGAGGATGCGATTGCCGGGGCCGACGGTCGTGCAATTTGTCGCGCGATTCGTGCGCGGGGGCGTGCGGAGCCGGTGCTCGTTACGGACCTCGATGAGCTGCCGGAGCGACTGAATAGTGTGCTTGCTGCGGGCGACCTGGTGCTGACACTTGGTGCCGGCAATATCGGCGCGATCGCAGCGACCCTGCCCGAGGCGATGCAGAAGCTCGTGCGACTGAGGGCTGCGCGGTGATGCCCATGTTGCGCAATGAACCGATGTCGAAGCACACCTCGTGGCGATTGGGCGGGCCGGTCGATACCTATTTTCGGCCCGAGTCCCTGGATGCGCTCAAGGATTTTCTCAGCGAAGTCGATACGAGCGTTCCCGTCTATTTCACCGGCCTTGGAAGCAACCTGCTGGTGCGCGACGGCGGGATCCGCGGTGTCGTGATTAACCCTAACAAGGCATTGGCGGCGGTTGATCGTCTCGACGATACCCATGTGGAAGCCGGGGCCGGCGTTGCCTGCACTGTGCTGGCGCGTCGTTGCGCAACATGGGGACTGGGACCGTCAGACTTCTTTGCGGGTATTCCCGGAACGGTTGGTGGCGCGCTCAAGATGAACGCCGGTGCGTTCGGCGGCGAGACCTGGGACAGCGTGACCGAGGTGGTCACGATTGATCGTCATGCAATGGTCCGCACGCGACCCAAACTCGATTTCGAGATCGACTATCGACACGTGGAAGTGCCGGGCGAGGAATGGTTTATCTCCGCACGTTTCGAGTTTCAGCAGGGCGATGAACATTCGCTCAAGCGCGTGAAAGCGCTGATGCAGGAGCGACAGCAGAAGCAGCCCCTCGGCCTCCCGAGTTGCGGCTCGGTCTTTCGCAATCCGCCGGGCGGATTCGCGGCGCAACTGATCGAGGCTGCCGAACTCAAGGGCTATCGCATCGGTGGTGCGATGGTGTCCGACAAGCACGCCAATTTCATTATCAACACCGGCGATGCAACTGCCGCAGACGTCGAGCGTTTGATTGAGCACGTGCGCGACGTCGTAGCGGAACGGCACGGAGTTGAGCTCGATCTCGAAGTGCACATCGTGGGGGAGTCGTTGTGACGTTGCCCGTTACACGCGTACGTATCGATGATCCGGGTGAGTTCGGCAAGGTGGCTGTTCTGATGGGCGGCGGATCGGCGGAGCGGGAGATTTCGTTGCTGTCGGGTCGCGCAGTCCATGCGGCGCTGTTGGCGCGCGGCATCGACGCCCATGCGGTGGATACTGCGCAAGGTCTGATCCCGACGCTTGAGCGGGAGAAGTTCGATCGCGCGTGGATCGCGCTGCATGGGCGCGGTGGTGAGGATGGCACGATCCAGGGTCTGCTCGAGTTCATGGAAACTCCGTATACGGGTAGTGGTGTGCGCGGCTCCGCGATCGGCATGGACAAGTTGCGCAGCAAACAACTGCTGATGGGCGCGGGCCTTGCGACCCCGGCCTTCCGTTCGGTCACCGGTCCGGACGATTTCGATCGCACGATCGATGAACTCGGGCTTCCGCTCATGGTGAAGCCCGCCGAGGAAGGTTCGAGCATCGGCCTGACGCGCGTCGAGCGCGCCGAAGATCTTGCCGCAGCCTTTGAAGCCGCTGCGGCATTTCATTGCGAGGTTTTTGCCGAGAGCTGGGTGCACGGGCGCGAGTACACGGTGGCGGTGTTGCAGGGTCAGGCCCTGCCACTGATTCGTATCGACGCCGCGAATACTTTCTACGATTACCAGGCCAAGTATTTTAGTGACGAAACCGGCTATGTTTGTCCCAGCGGCCTGAGCGACTTGCAGGAAACCGCTTTCGGGCGTCAGGCGCTGACCGCGTTCGAGGCGATCGGCGCCAATGGTTGGGGTCGCGTCGATTTCATGCTCGACGACAACGACACGCCGCTGTGGCTTGAGGTCAACACGGTGCCCGGAATGACGAGCCACAGCCTCGTGCCGATGTCAGCGGCCGCTGCTGGCATCGATTTTGCCGAGTTGACGTGGCGCATTCTTGAGACCAGTTGTAGCGACGCGCTGGCGATCGTTCGATCTGCGGAGGTGAGTCATGGCGCTTAGAAAAGCACGCCTCGCATCGCGGAATCGCAAGCGCCGACCCGAGAAGAAGATTTCCAGACCGACATGGTTGACGTTCGATCTCGCTGCTGTGAACTGGGCGCGGATCGTCGTGGCGGGAGCCGTGGCATCGCTCGCGTTCTGCGCATACGCGGCGGCCCTTTGGGTCATGGACCGGCCGATCGAATCCATGGTGATTAACGGTGCATTCGAGCGCGTGACGGCGATGCAGGTCGAGGACGCGTTGAGCATGCATCTCGAGAGTGGTTTCCTGACGGCGGATCTACGCTCGATGCGAGCCGAGTTAGTCGAAATTCCCTGGGTCGCAAATGCGAACGTTCGTCGTCGCTGGCCCGGTGCAATCGAGGTGCATATCAGCGAGGAGCAGCCGGCAGCTTGCTGGGGTAAGGCAGGGTTGCTCAACGTCGAGGGTGATCTGTTCGTGGAACAGGCGCAGCACGTTCCGGCCGAGTTGCCGCGTCTGACCGGACCCGAGGGTACCGAGCAACGGGTCGCGAAAATGTTCTTCAGAATCGAGCGACGTCTCGAGCAACGTGGCATGGCCGCTGTTGCTTTGCGACTCGATCAACGTGGTGCCTGGGAAGTGCAGTTATCGAGTGGAATTCGGGTGCGACTGGGTGCGAGCTTCGTCGAGCAACGTCTCGATCGTTTCTTCGACGCGCTCGATAAGGTGATTGCCGCTGAGTCAGAGCGAGTCGACTACGTCGATATGCGCTATACCAACGGGTTCGCAGTGGGCTGGAAAGATGAGAAGCCGATGCGAGCCGGTTCCAGGGAGGCAGTGGATCCCAATGTCTAGGAAATCGGATAAGAGTCTGATTGTGGGTCTCGACATCGGCACGTCGAAAGTCGTGGCGATCGTTGGAGAGCTGCAGGAGGATGGCGAACTCGAAGTGATCGGCTTCGGTATTCATCCTTCGCGCGGTCTGAAGAAAGGCGTGGTCGTCAATATCGAGTCGACGGTCAATTCCATTCAGCGAGCAGTCGAGGAAGCGGAATTGATGGCCGGTTGCGAGATCAACACCGTCTTTACGGGTATCGCCGGCAGTCATATCCGCAGCCTGAATTCGCACGGCATCGTCGCGATACGAGATCGTGAGGTCGCCAGAACTGATGTTGATCGCGTTATCGATGCTGCGCGAGCGGTCGCGATTCCAGCCGATCAGAAGATTCTCCACGTGTTGCCGCAGGAGTTCATGATCGACGGTCAGGAAGGTATCCGCGAGCCGATCGGCATGTCCGGGGTGCGACTTGAGGCTCGGGTCCACATGGTGACCGGCGCGGCGAGTGCGGCGCAGAATATCGTCAAGTGCGTGCAGCGTTGTGGGCTCGACGTTGAAGATGTCGTTCTCGAACAGCTGGCGTCGAGTTATTCGGTGCTGACCGAGGACGAGATGGAGTTAGGCGTTTGTCTCGTCGATATCGGCGGTGGCACGACTGATATCGCGGTGTTCAACGGCGGTGCAATCAAGCACACAGCGGTTATTCCGATTGCCGGCGACCAGGTGACCAACGACATCGCGATATCGATGCGTACGCCTACGCAGTACGCCGAGGAAATCAAGATCAAGTACGCATGCGCGTTGTCGCAGCTTGCCAACCTCGACGAGACGATCGAGGTTCCGAGCGTGGGTGATCGCCCGCCGCGGCGCCTGGCTCGGCAGACGCTCGCCGAAGTTGTCGAGCCACGTTACGAAGAGCTGTTCACCCTGATTCGCGACGAACTGCGGCGCAGTGGTTTCGAGGACATGGTTGCTGCTGGCGTCGTCTTGACGGGCGGCAGCTCGAAGATGGAGGGCGCCGTCGAACTGGCAGAAGAAGTCTTCCATATGCCGGTGCGTCTTGGCTTGCCGCAGCATGTCCGCGGCCTTGGTGATGTTGTCCGCAATCCGATTCATGCGACCGGGGTCGGTCTGCTGCTGTATGCGCGTAACCGGTCGGATTCGCAATTTGGTGACTTGCCGGTTGGCGGCAGTCTTCGAGATGTCTGGGAACGAATGAAAGCCTGGTTTCAGGGTAATTTTTAAGTGTTGTTGACGTGAGGAGAAATGTCGATGTTTGAGTTAATGGATGGTTATAGCCAGAACGCGGTTATAAAAGTGCTGGGTGTCGGGGGTGGCGGCGGTAACGCCGTGAAGCACATGGTCAGCTGCGGAATCGAGGGTGTAGATTTTATCTGCGCGAACACTGATTCTCAGGCGCTGCAAAGTTCCAATGTGCGCACCGCCCTGCAGATTGGTTGCAATATCACCAAGGGACTCGGCGCGGGTGCGGATCCCGAGGTCGGTCGACAAGCGGCGATGGAAGACCGCGATCGAATTCTCGAGGTGATCGAAGGTGCTGACATGCTGTTTATTACGGCAGGTCTCGGCGGCGGTACCGGCACGGGTGCGGCGCCGGTCGTAGCGCAGGTCGCTCGCGAACTCGGCATCCTGACCGTTGCCGTGGTAACGAAGCCTTTCACCATGGAAGGTGGCAAGCGCATGTCGATTGCAGATGATGGGATCGCTGAACTCGGCAAATACGTCGATTCGCTGATTACGATTCCGAACGAAAAACTGCTGTCGGTGCTCGGTGCCGAAACGACCTTGCTCGATGCGTTCAAGTCGGCCAACGAAGTGCTCCAAGGCGCGGTTCAGGGCATCGCCGAGTTGATAACGCGGCCAGGCCTGATCAACGTCGACTTTGCGGACGTTCGCACCGTCATGGGTGAGATGGGTATGGCAATGATGGGGTCCGGTTCGGCCTCTGGTGAAGACCGGGCGCGCGAAGCGGCGGAGGCAGCCATTTCCAGCCCCTTGCTCGAGGATATTAACCTGCAGGGCGCCCGCGGCATTCTGGTGAACGTGACGGCTGGTACTGATCTCGCTATCGGCGAGTTTCAGGCGGTTGGCGATACGGTCAAGGAATGCGCATCGGACGATGCCACGGTTGTCATTGGGACGGTCATCGAACCGGAAATGGGCAGCAATATCCGGGTGACCGTCGTTGCGACTGGCCTGGGTCAGCCGCTCTCGCGGCAGGTACAGCCGCCGGTTCGCGTAGTGAAGGCGCCGCCGCCAGAGCAACCGCCGGTCTGGAATGACCTCGAGAAGCCCACGCACGGGCGCCGGAATCCAGTGGCCGATCAGGGCAACCTCGCGACTCAACAGCCCGAGTTTGACCTGCTCGATGTACCTGCCTTTCTGCGGCGTCAGGCTGACTGACGCCGCTGCCGGCGGGGCGTAAACATTAAGGAGGGAATTCTTTAGGAAGGACAGGGACTTACGCGAAACTTGCGTTGTCAAGTTGCAACAATTTCAGGGTGTGTGTTAGTTTCTACCGCATTCTGTGTTGTCAAATCGTGTGTGGCCTTTGAAAATGCTTTGCATTCAAAAGGTTGCTGGAACTAAGGGAGGGTGCATGGTGCGCCGGCGCGAGCGAAAGCGCGTGTTATGTTAACAATTGGGTTACCCAACGTTAGCAAGCGGCCTGCCAGAACCAATAAACCTATGCTCAGACAGCGAACCCTGAAGAATTCAATTCGTGCGACCGGTATTGGTCTGCACTCGGGCAAGAAGGTCTATATGACCCTGCGTCCGGCCGCGGACAATACCGGTATCGTATTTCGTCGGCTCGATCTCGACCCGCCAGTTGACGTTAAAGCGAATGCGCGCAGCGTCGGCGACACAATGTTGGGTACGACCCTTGTGCAGGACGGCGTCACGGTTGCCACCGTCGAGCATTTGCTTGCCGCGCTGGCCGGTCTTGGTGTCGACAATGCCTATATTGATCTGAGTGCACCGGAAGTGCCGATCATGGACGGAAGCGCGGCGCCATTCGTGTTTCTGCTGCAGTCGGCCGGTGTAGTCGAGCAGAGTGCACCAAAGAAGTTCATTCGCATTAAGAAGACGGTGCGCGTCGAAGACAAGGACATGTGGGCCGAATTCCGTCCCTGCAACGGCTACCGCGTCAATCTGAAGATCGATTTCGATCACCCTGTATTCAAAAAGCATACGCAAACGGCAAGTGTCGATTTCTCTACGATGTCGTTCGTCAAGCAGGTCAGTCGTGCTCGCACATTTGGTTTCCTCAAGGACATCGAGGCATTGCGCGCTCGGAACCTGACGCTTGGTGGCACGCTCGACAATGCCATCGTGCTCGATGACTACCGGGTGTTGAACGAAGACGGTCTGCGCTACGAAGACGAATTTGTGCGCCACAAGATTCTGGATGCCATCGGCGATCTGTACCTGATTGGTCACAGCCTGCTGGGTGAGTTCACCGGTTACAAATCAGGTCACGGCGTGAATAATAAACTCGTAAGAGCCGTGCTCGATGACGCATCGGCCTGGGAGATCGTGACGTTCGACGACAAGGTTGAGGCGCCGGTCTCTTATGCGACACCTGCGGTCGCGAACTAGGTCAATTCACCTAGCAATTCACTTAGGGTCAATTCACCTGGGTCATTTCAACAGGGTCGTTTCCGGTCCTGGTTAGACGCAGAACCTGCGACCAATAGACGCGTGGAAGGGTCGTGGCTGATGCCGCGCAGAAATTCAGGCGAATGTTCGCTGCCCGGGCGTTTTACGTGCGGGCTCGCGGTCAGTGAGTGGTGCGAGGTTACTCTTGCGGGTAAGCGACCCGAACCTTGACCGAGGTTGTCCCCGGATTAATCTCCCGACTGAGTTCCAGCAGGCGTTCGTTCTCGAAGCGCAGACGCGCCGCCCATTCCGGGCTGGATGTGCGCACCGTCAGAATTCCATCAGCGTCGATACTACAGTGAAGCACCTCGGGCCCAATCTCGGCGCCGAGGCCGTTGCGGATATGCTCGCTCAAAGCGAGTTTTTGCTGTGCTGTGGCGGCCAGGCGTGCCAGGCTTGAATCCGATGATTCAAGTAGTTGTGACAATGACTTGGGCTCGTTTTTTGACATAATTTATGAGCTTCAAAGGCTGAAAATTGAGACCCGTTCCTTGTTTTGGGAGGGTCCATTCGGCATAGTTTAGCTCGCTAAAGGCAAACTCGTTGAAAGACGAGGACGCAAAGCCACCGGTCTAAAGGATTTCCTACGATAGCGGGGTTGCCATGAGAGTAACGAGGAGTGCTTTCTCCGGGATGTTGATCTCGGAAAAGCCACAAAAATATACCGTCCAAGGTTTCGCCGCCGACCCTTTGGGGTCACGTGGAATACAACAGGGGTCAAGACGGAGCTGATGAAAGTAATTCTGTTACCGCAGAGTCGTGGGTCCGCGCGCACCCTCAACGTATCCATGCCGGCCCTGGTGGCCGGCGTCTGTGTTTCTGTCGCCTGCCTGATCGGCGGTTTCGGTTACATGCTGGCTGACCAGCTGGGCTCGGCCCAGCCCCTGGCAGAGGTGGAGCAGGCACAGCAGGATATTGTTGCGCAGCGTGCCGAGCTGGCCGAGCTGCGGGATCGCGCTCAGGAGCAACTCGACGCATTGGCTATTCGCATGGGCGAGCTCAATGCGCGGGCTATTCGGCTTGACGCGCTTGGCGGCCGACTGACCGAAATGGCCGAACTCAATAATGGTGAGTTCGATTTCGATAGCGAGCCGGCCGTCGGTGGTCCGCTTGAACCCGCCGCCGCACCTGACGATGGTCAGTTGGTGGATTTCCTTCTGGAAATGAAGACGATGGACAAGGCGCTGCACGATCAGGAGCAGCAATTGTCGATTCTCGAAAGCCTGCTGATGACGCGCAAGCTGAACGAGCGGCTGTCACCCAAAGGTCGGCCGGTTAAAGGCGGATATCTTTCCAGCTACTTCGGCCAGCGCACTGATCCGTTTACCGGCAAAGCGGCTACGCATCGTGGCGTGGATTTCGCCGGTAAACGCGGCAGTGACGTTATTGCGGTTGCGGCCGGCGTGGTTACTTACTCAGGCCCGCGCTCCGGTTACGGCAATATGGTTGAGGTCAACCACGGCAACGGCTACGTGACCCGATATGCGCACAATGAAGAGAACCTTGTAGTACCGGGCGAATCGGTTCAGCCGGGCCAGAGGATTGCGCTGATGGGTTCAACAGGCCGGGCAACCGGGCCGAATCTCCATTTTGAGGTTCGCTACCGCGGTCAGGCCGTAGATCCGGTCCGTTTCATCCGCCAGACCAGCTGAGCCAGCCGCATTCAGCCTGAATACCGGCTGCGCAATATACCGTTCCCCACTTAGGCCGATACCCTTACAATACCTGCCATTCTGCGGGTACTCGCGTGGGTAGCGGATATGGCGCGTTTTGCGCCAACAGTTACGCCAGAGTTTTGATAGTTTCGTTCATTCGTTGATCGGAACTTAAGAGGTATGGGTTTGGCAAAATTTTTGAATGCTATTTTCGGCAGCCGCAATCAACGGCTTCTGAAAGCTTATGACAAGCTGGTTAATAAGGCTGGAAGTCTGGAAGCAGTTCTGGAGGCATTGTCCGACGACGAATTGCGTGCCAAGACGATCGAGTTCAGGCAGCGATTGACCGACGGTGCTGCGCTGGATGACCTGTTGCCGGAGGCATTCGCTGCGGTGCGTGAGTCATCCAAGCGGACCCTGGGCCTGCGGCATTTTGACGAGCAACTGATCGGTGGCATGGTTCTGCACGAAGGCAATATCGCAGAGATGCGAACGGGCGAGGGCAAGACCCTGGTTGCCACCTTGCCGGCTTATTTGAATGCGTTGACAGGCAATTCAGTTCATATCGTTACGGTCAATGACTATCTGGCTCGACGCGATTCCAAATGGATGGCGCCGGTGTTCGAATTTCTCGGCATGACCGTGGGCGTCATTGCCGCTAGCCAGGATAGAGATGAGAAGCGTGCCGCCTATGCAGCTGACATCACCTACGGCACCAATAACGAATACGGCTTCGACTATCTACGCGACAACCTGGCGCAACACCAAGACGGCCAAATGCAGCGCGGCCTCGGTTTCTCAATCGTCGATGAGGTCGATTCCATCCTGATTGACGAGGCGCGCACGCCGTTGATTATCTCCGGCCCGGTGGACGAAAGTTCCGAGTTGTACGAGAGCATCAACAAGCTCGTTCCGAGGCTGAAGCTGAAGGAAGAAGATTCAGATGAAGTCGGGGACTTCACCATCGATGAAAAGACCCGTCAGGCGTTCCTGACGGAAGAAGGTCACGAGAACGTCGAGCACCTGATGACGGAAGACGGGCTGATCGGGCCTTCGGAGAGCCTGTACGATGCCGGCAACATTCGCCTGATGCATCACCTGACTGCGGGTCTGCGCGCACACCATCTCTATAAAAAGGACGTGGAATACGTCGTCAACGATGGCGAGATCGTTATTGTCGATGAGTTCACCGGTCGCACGATGCCTGGCCGGCGCTGGTCGGATGGTCTGCATCAGGCGGTAGAGGCGAAGGAGGGTGTGCAGATCAAGCAGGAAAACCAGACTGTCGCCTCCATTACCTTCCAGAATTACTTTCGCATGTACGACAAGTTGGCGGGCATGACCGGCACCGCCGATACGGAAGCGTTCGAGTTTCAACAAATCTATGGCCTGGAGGTCGTGGTCATTCCGACGCACCGTGAGATGGTGCGTGACGATCAGCCGGACCTGGTATTCCTTACTGAAAAGGACAAGTTCGCTGCGATAATTGAGGATATCGAAGAGTGCATCAAGCGCGAGCAGCCGGTGCTGGTTGGTACCGCCTCAATTGAAGCATCCGAACTGCTGGCCGGTCTGCTGCAGAAGCAGGGCATCCCGCACGAAGTACTTAACGCCAAGCAGCATGAACGCGAGGCACAGATCATCGTCGATGCGGGTCGTCCCGGCGCCGTAACCATTGCCACGAACATGGCGGGTCGCGGCACTGACATCGTACTCGGCGGCAATCCGGATGCGGAGGTTGCCGCGCTCGGCGACGAACCGGATTCGACTGCGGTTGAGAAGATTCGCAGCGACTGGGACCAGCGTCATCAGCAGGTACTGGAAGCGGGCGGCTTGCATATCGTCGGCACCGAGCGGCATGAATCCCGGCGCATTGATAATCAGCTACGCGGACGGTCCGGTCGCCAGGGCGACCCCGGTTCGAGTCGCTTCTACCTGTCGATGGAAGACAGTCTGATGCGTATTTTTGGCGATCCTGAGCGCACCAAGAACATGCTCACGCGTGTCGGTATGCGGGACGGTGAAGCGATCGAAAGCAAATTGCTCACGCGCCAGATCGAACGCGCGCAGCGCAAGGTCGAGGCACACAACTTCGATATGCGCAAGCAGTTGCTGGAGTATGACGATGTCTCCAATGACCAGCGAACGGTCGTCTACCAGCAGCGTAACGAATTAATGCATGCCGAAGATCTGGGCGACGCAATCGCGGGTATTCGCGCTGAGGTGCTGGAGCGCCTCGTCGGCGAGTATGTCGATCCGGATGCAGCGGCCGATACCTGGGCTATCGATGAGCTCGCCAGCGCGTTGCACCAGGACTTTGCGACGACTCTCGATGTAGCGAAACTAAAGGAAGCGGGAGACGCGCTCGACGTCGACGAACTGAAGCAGACCGTCGTCGCTCAGGTTGAAAGCGAGTATCTGGATAAGATCGCGCATGTCGATCCGCTGCTACGCAAACAGATCGAGAAAGTTGTCATGCTCGGGCAACTGGATGCGCAGTGGAAGGAACATCTCGGCGCGCTGGATTACCTGCGGCAGGGTATTGGCCTGCGTGGCTACGCGCAAAAGAATCCCAAGCAGGAGTACAAGCGCGAGGCCTTTGAAATGTTCGGCGAGATGCTTGAGCAGGTTAAACGTGATGTTGCGAGCATCATCTCGCGCGTGCAGTTTGCAAGCCAGGCCGACCTCGAGCGCATGGAGGCACAGCAGTCAACATCCGATAATGTTAAGGCTGAGCACGCCGAGGTACA
>Ga0316187_10003461_pt1 | contig 13727 bp, 5 predicted proteins | sample CroRivburrow1_MG_FD_204927 | JGI IMG/M metagenome (GOLD analysis project Ga0316187, IMG submission 204927) | Coastal sediment microbial communities from Maine, United States - Cross River worm burrow 1 | ecosystem: Environmental > Aquatic > Marine > Coastal > Sediment | place: USA: Maine...
TCGGGGCGCTTCATGTAGTAAGTAGCGGCGAACGCGTTCTGGGTGAAGGTGCTCCTGCAGGTCAGGCACCGAAAGCGCGTGATCAGGCGGCCGCGCGCATTGCGGTAGACCGCATGCGTCCGGTAGCGGTATCCGGGCTCGGTTCGGAGGTGCTCGGGACAGTATCTACGGGGGCAGAATCGCGGCTTGAAGTGTTGCAATCGCTCGACGGGTGTCCTGGGCCAGTCCATGGGCCCTGACAAGGCAAGATGCGGACCAGGCGAAGCCAGTCGGCGAACCCCCGGCAAGTCGTTCAAAACGGACCGGTTGGGCTCGAGAACCACCGGTGCATTCTGCCCGCACTGTCCGCCGGCGGGCGGTGGGTGCCCATCGGCGGACGTTCACAGTGTTCGCACGACCATGAAACCCATCCCGAAGGTTCTTTCGGACCTGAACCCGGAGGGCCCTGCCCACGTATTGGGAGCGTGGGAGAGGGCTGTTCCATGGAGACGAACATGAAATCAACGAAAGTGACCGCGATCGTCGTCGCGATCCTCGCCGCCCTGGTGGTGACGAGCGGTGCGGCATTTGCCAGGCCGGCCTACGTCCGTTACCCGGACATCCACGGGGATCGGGTCGTTTTCTGCGCCGAGGCCGACATCTGGGTGACCACGGTGGAGGGTGACGCTCCCTATCGCCTGACGACCCACCCGGGCACCGAGTACTTCCCCGCTTTCTCGCCCGACGGAAAGCAGATCGCCTTTACCGGCGAGTACGACGGCAACCGCGACGTCTTCGTCGTGTCGTCGAGCGGCGGCGAGCCACGCCGGATCACCTGGCATCCGGGCTCCGACGAGGTGCTGGGCTGGACGCCCGACGGCAAGAACATTCTGTTCCGGAGCAGCCGACGCGACCCGCACGGTTCGCCGGAGATCTTCCAGGCGCCGGCCCAGGGTGGCGACGCCGAACTGCTTCCTCTCGGGTGGGCCGCTCGACTCGACATCGATCCGAAGTCGGGCCGCTGGGCCTTCAACCGCAAGTCCCGGGAGAATCGGACCTGGAAACGCTACCGCGGCGGCACCGCGCCCTCGATCTGGGTCGGCGACCCCGACAAGGCCGACTTCAAGAAGGTCACGGACTTCAACGGCAACGACACCTTCCCGATGTGGCACGACGGCCGGATCTACTTCCTCAGCGATCAGGGGGGGACGTCCAACCTGTGGTCGATCAACCCCGACGGCTCCGACCGACGGCAGCACACCAAGTTCGACGAGTGGGACGCCCGCTGGCCGTCCATGGGGCCCGACGGACGCATCGCTTTCACCCTGGCCGCCGACGTTCACATCTTCGACCCGGCTACAGACAAAGTTCTCGAGGTCGAGATCGATCTTCCCAGCGACAGCACGCTGACCCGCAACCGCTACCCGAATCCGGGTCGCACGATGACGTGGCTCGACCTCTCGCCCGACGGTGATCGCCTCGCGGTGGTCACGCGCGGGGAGATCTTCTCCGTTCCGGTGAAGGACGGCGTGACCCTTCCGGTCACGCGGGGCAGCGGCGCTCGCGAGCGTCGCGTCGGCTTCAGCCCTGACGGCAAACGCCTCGTCTACATCACCGACGAGCCTCGCGAGGAGGAGATCCGGGTGATCGATGCCTGGGGACGGGGCGAGGCCGAGGTGATCAAGCCCGCGGGCGACAGCGGGTGGTACTTTCCGCCGGTCTTCTCGCCCGACGAGCAATGGGTGGCGTATGCCGATCAGACCCACACGCTGTGGGTCATTCCGGCCGAGGGCGGCAAGCCCAGGCGAGTCGATCGCAGCACCCAGCAGGAGATCCGGGACTACACCTGGAGCCCCGACGGTCGCTGGCTGGCCTACACCAAGGCGCTCGAAACCGAGTACCGTTCGATCTTCATCTACGACACGAAAGAAGGCGTGGTCCACGAGGCCACGGGTGCGTACACCGACGACTACTCGCCTTCCTGGGACCCCAAGGGGCGGTACCTCTACTTCCTCAGCGACCGATCCACCAACCCCGTGCTCGGAGCCCGTGACTGGCAGAACATCGAGCTGAAATCGACGCGGCCCTTCATGGCGCTGCTCCGCGAGGACGTCGAGAACCCGTTCGCCAACCTGGCCGGAATGCCGCCAACGGATGACGATGAGGACGGCGACGGCGACGCTGAGGACAAGAAGGACGGCGACGACGACAAGGCGTCCAAAAAGGGCGAGAAGGACACCGACGAGGACGAGAAGAAGCCGCCGGAGCCCGTCGAGATCGACCTCGAGGGGTTGTCGACGCGTCTGGTCCAGCTTCCGGTGGAGCGCGGCCTGTACTTTGGGCTAAACGCCACGCCCGGCGGCATCCTCTACGTTTCCATGCCGGTGAAAGGTATGGCGGAGATGCCGGGGATCTTCGAGGAATCGGGCCCCCCGGACGCGACCCTGCTCTCCTTCAGTCTCGAATCGAAGGAGTCCGAGCCGTTCATGGAGAACATCTCCGGCTACACCATGGCCCGGGGCGGTGAGAAGGTCGCGGTCATCAAGCAACGCGGCGAGATCTACGTCGTGGATACCGCCAGCCCGCCGGCAGACCTCTCCAAGGCGAAGGTCTCTCTGGACGGGATCGTCATCGAGCTCGACCCGCGCGAGGAGTGGGAGCAGATCTACTACGAGGGCTGGCGCCACATGCGCGAGTTCTACTGGGATGCCGGCATGGGCGGGGTCAACTGGGAAAAGGTCCGCGACCAGTACGCCACCCTGCTGCCGCGCCTCTCGACCCGCGACGACCTCCGCGACCTGATGGGCGAGGTCATCGGCGAGCTGTCCACTTCCCACACCTACGTCTTCGGAGGCGACTCCGGCCGTCGTGTTTCCAGGGTGTCGACCGGCCTGCTGGGAGCGGACCTGGAGCGAGATGGCGGGTTCTACCGTGTGAGCCGTCTCTACCACGGCGATGCTGCCGACAACGCGCCGTCGCCGCTCCTCCAGCCGGGCGTCGAGATGAAGGAAGGGGACTACATCCTTGCGGTGAACAACCTGCCGTTCTCCGAGGATCGCCCCTTCTACGCGAGCCTCGAGGCCCGCGCCCGCAAGGAGGTGGTGCTGACGGTCAACGACAAGCCCTCCGCCGAGGGCGCCCGCGAGGTGGTCGTCCAGACGCTGCCGAGCGAGCGGAGGCTCCGCTACGTGGACTGGGTCCGCGAGAACCGCGAGTACGTCGCCGAGAAGACCGACGGCGCCGCCGGCTACATCCACATCCCTGACATGTGGAAGGACGGTCTGATCGAGTTCAACACCTGGTTCTATCCCCAGCTCGACAAGGAAGCGATGGTGGTGGACGTCCGATGGAACGGCGGCGGCGCGGTGTCGCAGATGATCCTCGAGCGCTTCCGTCGACCCGTGGTGAGCTTCGATCGCTCGCGGGGCGGGGGAGTCACGACCTATCCCTACCGGACCCTCAACGGACCGTTCGTCGTCCTGCTCAACGAGTTCGCCGGATCCGACGGCGACATCTTCCCGATGGCGGTTCAGCTCGAGGGGCTGGCCCCGATCATCGGGACGCGGTCGTGGGGCGGGGTCGTCGGGATCCGCGGCGACAAGTCGCTGGTGGATGGCGGTCTGTTGACCCAACCCGAATTCGCCTGGTGGGATCCGCAGCACGGCTGGGAGCTCGAGAACACTGGCGTGGTGCCGGACATCGAGGTCCAGAACCTGCCCCAGGATCTGGCCAAGGGCGTCGACGCCCAGCTCGATCGCGCCGTCAAAGAGCTGATCAAGCTCCACGGCGAGGATCCGCCCATCGAGGCCGCGTTCGGGCCGCCACGCGACCGCAGCCGCGACGCCTACAAGAAGGAGCTCTCCACCGCGGTCGGCAGGAAAGAGAAGAACGACGACGCCCAGAGCACGAAAAAGCAGTAGCCGACTCCGGTTCGGCCGCTACGGTCCGACGGGGCGCCACCGAGGTGGGTGGCGCCCCTTTTGCTTGTTGGGGGATGCCGTACAATGCGTCGCCCGTCGGAGGCCCACGTCCGGGCCGGGAGGTGCGCTCGTGACCCACGTGTCGGTATCCGCAGAGTTGCTGCTTGTGGCCGCTTCGACCGTCATCGTCGTCGCCTGCGCTAGCCCCGGAAGCCACGAGCCGCCACGCGCCAAGACCGTGCCGCGGCAGCTCAAGGCTCACGGCGACGTCCGTATCGACGAGTACTACTGGCTGAAAAACCGGGACGACCCGGAGGTCGTTGCCTACCTCCAGGCCGAGAACGCTTACCTCGAAGCGGTGATGAAGCCCACCGAGCCTCTCCAGGAGAAGCTCGTGGAAGAGATCGTCGGCCGTATCAAGCAGGACGACGCATCGGTACCGTTCAAGCTCGACGACTACTGGTACTACACGCGCTACGAGGAGGGTGCGGACTACCCCATCTTCAGCCGCAAGAGAGAATCGCTAGAGGCCCCCGAGGAGATCATGCTCAACGCCAACGAGCTGGCCGAGGGGCACGAGTACTTCTCGGTGCGAGGCCTCGAGGTCAGCCACGGGCAGGACATCCTGGCCTTCGCCACCGACACCGTCGGGAGGCGTTTCTACGACCTCCGCTTCAAGAACCTCACGACGGGGAAAACGCTCCCTGACGTCATCTCCGACGTGACCGGCAACGTTGCCTGGGCCAACGACAATCGAACGGTGTTCTACTCGCGCCAGGATCCGGAGACGCTGCGTAGCTTTCGGATCCTCCGCCACACCCTGGGCACGAATCCCGCCGAGGACGAGCTGATCTACGAAGAGACCGACGAGACCTACGACTGCTATGTCTTCAAGACCAAGTCGAAGAAGTACGTGATGATCGCCACCTCGACCACCCTGGCCGACGAGTATCGCTACCTCGAGGCCGATGACCCCGACGGGACCTTCGAGCTCTTCCTCCCGCGCCGCAAGGGGCACGAGTACTCCATCGACCACTACGGCGACCGATTCTTCATCCGGACCAACGACCAGGCCACGAACTTCCGTCTGATGTCCACGCCGGTAGGCGCAACGGACATGAAGGGCTGGACCGAGGTCATTCCACACCGCGACGACGTCTACCTGGGTGGCTTCGAGATCTTCCGGGACCACCTGGTCGTAGCGGAACGAGAAGGCGGCCTCGTCCAGCTGCGCGTGATGCCCTGGAGCGGCACGGACGAGCACTACATCGAATTCGACGAGCCCGCCTACGTCGCCTACATCGGGGTCAATCCGAACTTCGACACGACCGCGCTGCGCTTCAACTACGAATCGATGGCCACGCCGAACTCGGTCTACGACTACGACATGATGACCCGTGAGAAGACCCTGATGAAGCGCGACGAGGTGCTGGGAGGCTTCAACGCGGCCGACTACGTCAGCGAGCGGCTGTACGCCACCGCCCGCGACGGGGTGCGGGTCCCGATCTCGCTGGTCTACCGCAAGGGGCTCGTGAAGAACGGCACCCACCCGATGGTGCTCTACGCCTACGGCTCGTACGGCTACAGCCGGGACCCGAACTTCAGCTCCGCGAGGATCTCGCTGCTCGACCGCGGCTTCGTGTTTGCCATCGCCCATGTCCGCGGCGGCCAGGAGCTTGGGCGCGGCTGGTACGACGACGGCAAGCTGCTGAAGAAGATGAACACCTTCGCCGACTTCATCGACGTCGCCGAATTCCTCGTCGGCGAGGGCTACACCTCACCCGAGCATCTCTACGCCCAGGGCGGTAGCGCCGGAGGCCTGCTGGTGGGCGCGGTGATCAACCTCCGGCCGGACCTGTTCCACGGCGCGATCGCGCAGGTCCCGTTCGTGGACGTCATCACCACGATGCTCGACCCGTCGATCCCGCTGACCACCTCCGAGTACGACGAGTGGGGCGACCCCAACGTCAAGGAATACTACGAATACATCCTCGCCTACTCGCCCTACGACAACGTCGAGCCCAAGGCCTACCCCCATCTGCTGGTCACCACCGGCCTCCACGACTCCCAGGTGCAGTACTGGGAGCCGGCCAAGTGGGTCGCCAGGCTCCGCGCCACCAAGACCGACGACAACCTGGTGCTCCTGAAGACCAACATGGAGGCCGGCCACGGGGGGACCTCGGGCCGCCTGAAGGGCTACAAGGACACGGCCCTGGAATACGCCTTTATCCTGAGTCTCGAGGCAAAATCCACTTTACAAGGGCCGTAATCGGCGTACCTTTTCGGCTCGAGGTTTCCCCGGCCGAGGGGGTCGGTGTGCCGCACGGGAACCGGAGGTAGGCAATGCGTTCAGGGATCCCCTCGTTCCGAACCCTCGTCCTGGCTCTTGGCATCGTGATTGCCGCAGCGGGAACGGGGGAGGCGGTGGCTGCCGCCCTCTACGGTGCCGCTCACGTCGGGGCCGACCAACCGAGCAGGCTGTACCAGATCCACCCGACAACCGGGGCGGCGACGTTGATCGGCGCGATCGGGTTCGACGAGGTCGGCGGCCTCGCCTTCCACCCCGACGGCAGGCTGTACGGCGTCGGCAAGCGACCGGGGCCCAATACCTGGGTGCTGATCCGGATCGATCCGGACACCGGCGCCGGCACGCAGGTCGGGACCCTCAACAACACCGTCGCCGGCAGCGGGCACTACGACCTTTCCTTCCACTCCGACGGCACGCTGTACCTGACCGCCGACAGCCAGGTCAATCCCTGCGTCAGCCTCTTCACGGTCGACCTCGCCACCGGCGCGGCCACGGAGATCGGCGACACCACGGTCTGCAGCGCGGGCAACGCCCTGGCCTTCTCCCGCACCGACGTCCTGCGTCACGCGAACATCGACTCGGGCGGTACGCTGTACACGGTCGATACGGCAACAGGCGCCTCGGGGGCTCCCAGCATCGGCTTGACCTACCTCGGGTTTCCGGTCCTGGTCAACCCCAGGCCCAACGCGATCGACGTCGACCGGGACTCCGGTGTCAGCTACGTGTCGATCGACGACGGAACGGACGCCAGCGGCCCCAACTACCTCGCCACGCTCGACCCCGTCACCGGCGACGTCACGCACGTCGGACTGACGGTCAACGGCCTGGAGGCTCTCGCCTGGCGCCCGACCGCATGCGTCGTCACCCTGTACGCGACCGCGAGTCCGACATCGCAGGGTCCGTCCGACCTCTACCGGTTGAGGACTCACGACGCCGTCTGGACCCACGTCGGCCCGATTGGCTTCAACCGAGTCGGCTCGATGGACTTCCATCCCGTCAACGGTCTGCTGTACGGCGTCGCCCAGAGACCGTCGGACGGCACGACCGTACTGATCCGCATCAACCCGGTCAGCGGCAAGGGCACGGAGATCGGTCCGCTGGTCAACAGCTACTCGGGCGGCGGCCACTTCGACGTTTCGTTCCGAGGCTCCGACGACACCTTGTTCCTGACCGCATTCCCTCCCGCCGGTACGCCGATCTCCCTGTTCACGATCGATATCGAGACCGGTGAGGCAACGGAGATCGGCAACACGACCACCGACAGCCCAGGCAACGCCCTGGCGTTTTCGAGGAACGACACGCTCTATCACGTCGACACCATCGGCGGCGGGACGCTCTACACGGTGGATCAGGCGACCGGAGCATCGACGTCGTCGTTGACGCTTTCGTATCTCAATTTCGGCATCTTGACCAATCCCACGGCAAGAGCCATGGATTTCAACCCCGCCACCGATTTCGCCTACATGGTCATCAACGACAAGGCCCAGGGGGAGCCCGGGCCCGGCCCGCAGTTCCTCGCCACCCTCGACCCCTCGACCGGCATCGTCGCCAACATCGACCTGTCCATCGAGGGCATGGCTGGCCTGGCGTGGCGCACGGACTGCAGCGATCACGACGTCTGCACCGACGACCGCTGCAGGCAGTGCGGCCCCGCCGACTGCGCCGTGGCCTGTGCTCTGTTCGGCTCGGTGCACGACGGCAAGGACGGTCTCTCGACCCTCTACAGGGTCGATCCGGCGACGGGCGCCGCTACGCCCATCGGGCCGATCGGCTTCGAGCGCGTCGGCTCCATCGATTTCAGCGCGGATGGGACGCTGTACGGCGTCGGCGAGCGGGACGATCCCGACGAGACACCGATCCTGATCTCGATCGATCCGTCCACCGGCGCCGGCAGGGAGATCGGTCCGCTGATCACCACCAACGTAGGCGGCGGCCACTTCGACATGTCGTTCCGGAACTTCGACGGCGCGCTGCACCAGATCGCGTGGAACCTGGTAGGGGGCGACATCATGCTGTACACCCTCAGCCTGGTCAACGGGTTCGCCCTGCAGATCGGGGACCTCGGGGTTCCCGCCCCGGGTAACGCCTTGGCCTTCTCGCCCGGCGATACGCTCTATCACGCCAACACGGACAGCGGCGGCACGCTGTACATCCTCGATCAGGTCACCGGCGTCTCCGGTTCTCCGACGCTACTGACCTTTCCCGTGCCCCCGCTGGATCTTCCCGCCCCGGTCGCGATGGACTTCGACCCCTGCTCCGGCAAGCTCCTGGCCGCGATGAAGAACGGAGCTCCTCCCGGCTCGGCCAATCCGATCTACCTGACCACCATCGACCCGTCCAGCGGAGCCGTGACCGTCATCGGCCAGACCGCGACCGGACTCTCCGGTCTCGCGGGCTACCGGGCGGAGGCCGGCTGCTGCCACACGCCGCTTACGGGGCCGGTTCCGTTCCCGCACACGTTGTTTGCGACCGCCGCCGACCGCTTCGACTGGTACCTGCCCGAGGACGTCGTGATGGTCCAGGGGGACCTGAGCGCGCTCGGCACCTACGGCACGAGCTCGACGTCGTCCCTCCCCGCGACGACGTTCTTCACCGACGCGGCCGTGCCTGCAGTCGGTAGCGGGTTCTATTACCTGCTGAAGGGTGACTGCACGCAGGCGATCTGGTCCTCCGGTGGGGCAGGGGAGTGCACCGGGCCCAATCCGTGTCCAGCAGGCGGACGTGACGGCAACCTGCCTTAGCGTCTGGGGCTAGAAGAAAAAATATCTTTACGGGTTTTCGGCACCCTGCTGGCCCATCTCCATGGTCATAAGGAGGCGGCACGCGTTGGTCTCCACGATGGTCGTACGAGGCTCACCTCGCCTTCAGCCATTTGTGAAATCTACGATACGCATATTGCTCGAGCGATCGAACGCGCTCCTAGCAGCACGAGAGACGCTAAGAGGATGATTACGGTATCGTTTCGGGAGACGAATATTGCTTGACGGGAAGCCCAAAACGGGGTCTTAATTGGTTATCCGAGTCTCATAGCGGAGCCGCACGAATTGGGGGGGGGCGTTGTCGAGTCTTGCGCTCGAGGTCAGAAGAGATGCTTCGCGCATCCTGGCGCGAGACCACCCCCGTACCTGCAAGTCCTCCAGCACAACGGCGCAAGCGTCCGCGAAGCACGAGGACTCCCCGCACGTTCCGCAGATAGAGCGTCGCCGGGAGAGCCACGCACGCGGCCCCCCGCGTGGTTCTTTCGGAATCTTTGTTTGGGGGGAAGTACAAAAAGGAGACAGATTAGATGCCTAGGAATTTTCGGATTTTAGCCTTGTGTTTTGTGCTCGCCTGCGCCGCGATCGTGATGGCGGAGGACGGAACGGTTGAGGTCAGAGTTTACGACACTCAGGGTCAGCTCGTGACAAACGGGACCCTGACGACGCTGACGGAGAACGGCACCATCAAGCACGTGCCGCGTCCCGACGGCGTCTTCGAGATCAACGCCGCGGTGGGCGAGAAGGTCCAGTTCATCGTTGGACACCAGACCATTCGTAATACGATCAAGTACAGCGAGATCGTCCCCGCGTCCGAGCAGATCAACCTCCAGGACGCTGCCGTTGATGCGGCTGCCAACGATCTCTGCGCCGACGCGATCACGGTGGTCCCGGGGTCCCTCACGGCGGGCTCGACCCTCGACGCGACGTTTGACGACGTGGGCACGTGCGGTACCACCAACTCGGCTCCGGGCGTGTGGTACTCAATCGCGGGCACCGGCAAAGAGATGACCGCGACCACTTGCGGCGACCTGTTCCCGGGCGCCGGCGCCGACTTCGACACGAAGATCAGCGTCTTCTGCGGCGACTGCGAGGACAATACCTGCGTCACCGGTAACGACGACGTCTCCTGCAGCACGCTCTTCCGCAGCGCGGCGACGTGGTGCTCGCAGGTGGGCGCCACCTACCTGATCCTCGTGCACGGCTTCAGCAGTGCCACGGGCAACTTCGACCTGGGCGTGTTTGAATCCGGAAGCACGTGCGAGCCCGAGGTGAATTGTCTGCCTCAGGGCGCGTGCTGCACGTGCCTCGATGAGCCGTACAATTGCACCGTGACCGACCAGCCCGCCTGTCTGGCGATGGGCGGCATCCCGCGCGGCGCGGGCACGAACTGCTTCCCGGAGCTCGGCGAGCCGGTCGTCTACGAGACCTATCCGGGTCTCCCGATTTCCGCAGCCCTTCCGCCGACCGTCGACACCATCTCCGTTGCCGAGTCCTTCACGGTCGGTGACGTCAACGTCGACCTCGGAATCACTCACACCTGGATCGGCGATCTCGACGTCGAGGTCAGCCACGCCGGCGTGACCCTTCGTATCTGGGATCAACGGTGCGGCTCGACCGAAAACATCTACGCCACGGCTGACGATGCCGGACTCGAAAGCCTGTGCGCGGCGATCAACGCCGGGCCGATCGACTCGGTCTTCTACTCGCCCGAGGTCGCCGGCCTCGGACCGCTGTCCGTCTTCAACGGCACGGATTCCGCGGGCGACTGGACCATCAACATCGTCGACAACGTCGGCGGCGATGACGGCACCCTCGACCAGTGGTCGGTCCACATCGACGGCGTGGGCGTTCCTCCTTGCGAGCTGAACGTCAGCGTGTGCCACTATCCGGACAATGGCGACCCGCACACGATCGTCGTCGGCGAGAGCTCGGTGATCGCGCACATCAACCACGGGGACACGGTCGGACCTTGCGCCGGTGACGGCGGAAGCGGCGACGGTTCCTTCGGAAACTGACGGTAACCAGGCGCGGAGTCTGAATGCGGCAGTGACATAAGCACGAGCGGCAACCAGCTTCGCGCTGGAAAGTCGGGGAAGCCTGAGAACGACCTCAGGCTTCCCCTTTTTTTTGTAGAATGGTCAGGTAGGGAGCGGGTTTGTAGACGAGGGCCGTTCGGGTTCATCATGGGGTGTCCTTCCGCCACCAGGCTGCTACTTCCGATCGCCCTCGGTCTCGCGATCGCCTGTGTCGAGGATCGGCCCGACACTCTCGTCAACGGCCCGTCGTCACTCGAGCCCCACCCGCCCCCTCCCACCGGCGAGACGGTCTTTGTCGATCGAACGAACGAGGCAGGGATCGACTTCCACCACTTCAACGGGATGTCCGGCGAGCTCTACATGGCGGAGATCATGGGGCCGGGCTGCGCCCTGTTCGACTACGACAACGACGGCGACCTGGACGCGCTGGTCCTGCAGGGCCACATGCTGGGGGACAAGGGGATCGACGAGGCGACCTTTCCACCCGAGGCCGAGCTGCCCTTGCGGGACCGTCTGTTCCGCAGCGAGCTGATCGAAAGCGGCGAGCTTCGTTTCGTGGACGTCACCGACGAGGCCGGAATCGATTCGCGAAGTTACGGGATGGGCGTCGCGGTCGGGGACTACGACTCCGACGGTTGGGTCGACCTCTACATCACGAGCCTGGGGCCAAATCTGTTCCTCAGAAACAACGGCGATGGCACCTTCTCGGACGTCACCGAGCAAACCGGGACAGGCGACGACCGCTGGAGCGCCAGCGCCGCGTTCGTCGACTACGACGTCGACGGTCACCTCGACCTGTTCGTCACCAACTACGTCGACTTCACTCCGGCCACCCACAAGGAGTGCTTCTCGAACACCGGAGCCCTGGACTACTGCGGCCCCTTGAGCTACGGGGCCTATCCCGACCGGCTGTTCCGCAATCGCGGCGACGGCACCTTCGAGGACGTCACCGCCGTCTCCCAGATCGCCCGGAAATACGGCGCCGGCCTGGGCATCGTGTGCAGCGATTTCAACGGCGACGACAGGGTGGATCTCTACGTCGCCAACGATCTCCACCCCAATCAGCTGTGGATCAACCGTGGCGACGGGACGTTTGCGGACGAGGCCCTGGTCTCCGGCTGCGCCTTCAACATGGCCGGCGGGGTCGAGTCGAGCATGGGTATCGACGCGGCCGACTTCGACGGCGACGGCGACGACGACCTGTTCATGACCCACCTCAACGCCGAGACCAACACGCTCTATATCAACGACGGCAAGGGCCTGTTCGATGACTACTCGATCGACACGGGACTCGGGGTGCCGAGCCGAAACTACACCGGCTTCGGGACCGCGTTCGTCGACTACGACAACGACGGCTGGCTCGATGTCATCGTCGCCAACGGGGCCGCCAGGGTTCTCTATGATCTCGCCGACTCGGGGGATCCCCATCCCGTCCACCAGAAGAACCAGCTATTCAAGAACACCGGGGACGGTCACTTCCGGGACGTCACCGACAGCGCGGGAGAGCCGTTCGCGATCTCCGAGGTGACGCGCGGCGTGGCGATCGGCGACGTCGACAACGATGGCGACAGCGACATTCTGATCTCCAACAACAACGGACCGGCGCGACTCCTGATCAACGAGGTCGGCAACCGCAACCCCTGGATCGGTCTCCGGGTGATCGACGCCACCGGGATCCGGGACGGCATCGGCGCGCGGGTCGAGGTGGTTCGAAAGGACGGCGGTTCGCTGTGGCGTAGCGTGAGGGCGGCGTCGAGCTATTGCTCGTCCCACGACCCGAGGGTGATCGTGGGGCTGGGCGAGGAGCCGGAGGTCCAATCGGTCAGGATCCACTGGCCAGACGGAACGGTGGAAGAATGGACCGCGCCCGAGGTCGACCACTACACGGTTCTCGAACGGGGGAGTGGACGTGAAGTCGGGGATTGAGCCGACACGAAACACCGGGACGGATCGACGAATCGTCGTGCGTGCGCCGGCGGCGCTCCTGGTGCTGTGGATTCTGTGCGCCTGCGGACCGCAAGCTCCGCCTCCGGGTGACACCACGGCGGTGGCGGACGAGCAGGCAGGACGTGATCAGGCCGGCCTCCTGGAGGTTCCGCGACCGGACCTGTCCCTTCTGGAGGAGGTCGCCCGCAACGCGATCGAGGAGGAGCGCGAGAGACTGGATTCGGTCCTGGCCGACCCGGCCTCGTCCGACGAGAGCAGGGGGGCCGCCTACGCCGACGCGGGCATGCTCTACCACGCGTACAGCGTTTACGACGCCGCCGAGCCGTGCTATCGCAACGCCCACAGACTCGCGCCCGACGACTACCGCTGGCCCTATTGCCTCGGTCACGTTTACCGCAGCCAGGGCAAGCCGGACGAGGCCATCGAGCAGCTCTCGGCGGCGGTGGCGCTCGAGCCGGAGTTCGTCCCGGCGTTGATTCACCTGGCGAATGTCGAGATCGACGAGAACCGCCTCGACCGCGCGGAGCCTTTGCTCGAGCGGGCCCGCGAGGTCGACCCGATGAGCGCGCCCGTCCTGATCGGCCTGGGGAAGGTCGCCTCGGGCCGCCGCGACTACGCCGCCGCGGTCGGGTTCTTCGAGGAGGCATTGCACCTGGCTCCGGGTGCCACGGAGATCCACTACCCCCTGGGTCTCGCCTACCGCGGACTCGGAGATCAGGAAAGCGCCGAGCGGCACATGCTCCAGCGCGGGACGAAGCGCGCGCCCATCGACGATCCC
>Ga0316187_10003463_pt1 | contig 13725 bp, 14 predicted proteins | sample CroRivburrow1_MG_FD_204927 | JGI IMG/M metagenome (GOLD analysis project Ga0316187, IMG submission 204927) | Coastal sediment microbial communities from Maine, United States - Cross River worm burrow 1 | ecosystem: Environmental > Aquatic > Marine > Coastal > Sediment | place: USA: Maine...
AGCGCCGATGATATCCTTGAGTCCGGATACGAGCATGTGGCACTGGCGACCGGTTCGAGCTGGCGTGCAGATGGTGTCTCGCGGCATCATGTAATGCCGATTCCGACTGATGCGTCGTTGCCGGTTTACACGCCGGACGACCTGATGGCGGGCCGGCTGCCGGCAGGCAGGATCATCCTCTTCGACGATGACCATTATTACATGGGTGGCGTGGTGGCCGAGTTGTTAGCCGCAAACGGCTGTTCAGTCACCCTGGTGACCCCGGCTGCTTACGTTTCCAGCTGGTCTAACAACACCCTCGAGCAGGCAGCTATTCATGCTCGTCTGCTCGATGTCGGGGTCGATATCGTACTGAATCGAGCGCTAACCCGTATCGAGCAGGGTCACATCATCAGCGCATGTGTTTATTCGGGCAGAACCAGCTGCATGTCGGCGGATGCAGTGGTTATGGTTGCCTCACGCCGTGCAAATGATAACATCTGGCAGCAATTGAGCGCGCGCGAGGCGGAATGGGAAGCCCATGGAATCAAGTCGATCAAGGTGATTGGCGACGCCCAGTCTCCGGCCCCCATCGCCTGGGCAACCTACGCCGGCCATCGTTACGCGCGCGAACTGGATGAACCTGATATCGGCGATGCATTGCCTTTTCGGCGCGAAATCGCCCAACTAAAAAATGACTGAACGGAGCAAGCCGATGAGAGCCGTGGCGAAAGGCGAACGACTGATGATCAATATCGATGACGTCGACTTCGAACCCTATATCAGTAGCAATGGAGAAGCCGATGGGCTGGCGTTTCAACTCGATCGCAGCAAACGGCTTGGCACCGGGTTCCACCTGTATAAAATGGAACCGGGGTATACGACCATACCGCATCAACACAATGGCAACGAAGAATTTTTCATGATCAGCGGCGAAGCTGTCGATAACGACGGTACTGTCTATCGGGCGGGGGACCTGGTGTTAATGAAAGACGGCACGGAGCATTGCAGCTATAGCAAGGACGGCTGCGTAATCCTGGTTTACCTCGAGGGCCCGGAGACCGGCGTCTAGTCTGAGTGTTGCAGACAGTCGCTGGAGCGAGTATTGCTCGGTTTCCAGGCATGACAACCCGGAGCCGTCAGAATCAGTTTATTTACTGGCGATCAAATCAGTATGGTGAAAATGACCATTGAACTTTCCACCTACATCATTCAGACATAATAATTGATATTCTGAATGCCCTTGCTGATTAACATGCGTTTCCTTGATAAGCGCTGAAGAACAACCCGATATAGCGGAGCAATAAACCAGTGAAAAAAATTGTCGTACTAGTCGCAATTTTCTCCCTGGCCGGTTCCGCCCCGGCCAATGCAGCTCCTGCGGAAGTCAGGGATACCTACATCGGGCTCCAGTTCGGCAACTCCGATGTCGCTTTTAATGCTGAATCCGACCTTGATCTCGATTTGACCCTGTTGCAGTTCGGCATCTGGGTGAGCGATGACATCTCGCTGGAAGGCCGCTCAGCACGTGGCGGCAATGCAGACACCATTCAGGGTGTTGATTACGAGATTGAATCCATTTACGGACTGTACGGTTTGTACCATTTCCATTTCGGCGAATTTGCATCTCTATATGCCAGCGCTGGTATGTCACGAGCAGTGCTCAAGACCTCGGTGCCAGGAGTTTCCGAGCAGCAGGAGGAAAGCAGCTTTTCCTATGGTGTCGGTGCGAAATTGTCGGTCTTCAGTATCGACTTCATGCGCTATATGGATATTGACGAGATGGAAATCGATGTGGTTTCGGTCGGCCTTCAATATACTTTCAATTGATGCAATCCCGACGGAGCGGCAGATACGGTATCAGGCGCTGAAGCGGAATTCACCGAACACGGCCAGCTCTTTCTCATTTACGCCGCCGTATGTCCAAAGGCAAAAATTTCCAGCTAGGCTTGCTGGATCATCCGATACAGTTCGTCTTTCAGGCTCAGGCGAATCTTCTTGCGCTCCTCGAGGTATTCGTCTGAAGTGTTCTCGATACCGGTTTCGATACGCCGCACTTCGTGATCCACCTGGTGATACTCGTCGAACAGGCGGGCAAAGTGATTATTGGTCGTCTTGAGCTTGTGGATCGTATCGCGATGCTCGGGGAGTTCATGTACCAGGTCGTGTTTTTCGCTTAGCATTTTCGGGTCTCGTGGTTGGTTGCCTTGTCAGCGTTCAGACTTTTCCGCGCAATCGACGCAGTGTGGCGTAAAGGGCAGCAGGTCCAGGCGCGCGCGCGGAATGGGTTCACCACATTCGGCGCAGGTGAAGTAATTGCCTTCTTCGATGCGCAGCAGGGCGTATTTAATCATTGACAGCTCCTCTTCGGAACTAATTCCAAGCGACTCGAGTACTTCATCATTTTCGCGTTCGCTGGCCTGTTCGCTCCAGTCGGCGGACAGGTCTTCGTGGCGAATGTCGCGATCGATCGACTTGATGCGGCCGCTAAGCTCGCGTTTCCGCTCCAGCAGTAGTTGTCGGTAGTGGTTGGTATCCAAAGCTATAAGCTCCATAAAGTGTTGTCAGGAGAGTTTAAACCGGGACTGAGTCAGGCACGGCTCGGTATCAGTATTGCCAGCACCGGGCAGAAAATTATTGATCCAGGACAAGTTATCCCGCGATGTGAGCTTGAAGCCGCGCCTTTTTTCGATCCCGGTTTTCCAGATACATGACCAGCAGGCCGCTACTGATAATCAGGCCGGTGCCGACGAAAGCGGGCCAGTCCGGCCAGTCGCCCCACAGGTAGTAACCGACGATCAATGCGAACGGCAGCGACGCGTACTCAAAGGGAGCGACGATAGGCGCTTCCCCCAGTCGGTAGGCCTGGGACATCAGGTAGCCCCCGCAAGCGACGATCAGGCCGCAAATCAGCAATAGCTGAAATTGTATGAAACTGGGCCAGTACCAGGCGCGCAGTAAAAAATGCAGCGACGGGTTGTCGTAATTATCGAATTTGCCATCACCGGTCACCAGGCCGATCGCCGAGCTGATCAGCAGAAAGGCAACCTGGATGTAGAAAGTCAGGGCGCCGCCACTTTCGCGAATACCGAGCTTGCGCGTCATCATGGTCATCGCCGCATAGCACAGGGCTGCCATGATCGGTAACAGGCTGACCATGCGAAACAGATCACTGCCCGGGCGCAGCATGACGATGGCGCCGAGCATGCCGACGACGATGACAAACCAGCGTCGCAACCCGACTTTCTCACCGAGTAGCGGTTGTGAAAGCATGCAGATGAATAAGGGCGCGGTATAAAACAGGACAACGGTTTCTGCCAGTGGCATCGCGGCGAGTCCAACAAAGAAGAACATGTTGGCCAGCACCAGCATCGAGCCGCGCAATAAATGCAGTAACGGGCGTTCTGTCTTCAGTCTTGCCAGGCCGCCCTCGAGTCGCACGATCAGCATCACCGCGAGCATTGCAAAGCAGGAGCGCCAGAAAGTGATCTGGTGCAGCGGCATGTCGTCGCTGACCCACTTGATTATCGAGTCGCTGATGGTCAGGCTGCCGAGTGCCCCAACCAGGCATAGAATCCCTAACGTATTCGGATTGAGCGAGGTTAGCCGGTTGCGCAATTTACTGTCTCCACGGGATATTTTCGGCAAGGCTGGAATCGACTCGATATCAGCCGCGGGTATCCGCGATCACCCGGTATCCACCTGTGGCACGATCAGCACGCGAACCATGTCTGCCCCCACTATCCTGCTTCATATCCCTCGAGAACGTTCACCGCGTTGGTGCCGATCTCCGCGACTGCGTAGCCGCCCTCCATCACAAACAGGGTCGGCAAATTGAGCGCGGCGATAGTCGCGCCGTAGCGTTTGAAGTCGTCGCTGGTGAGCTTGAAGAATGAAATCGGGTCGTGTTCGAAGGTGTCGACGCCGAGCGATATGACCAGCGCGTCGGGCGCATAGCGGCCGATTTTACGGCAGGCATCGGCGAGTGCTTCCCCCCAGGTGCTATAACCGGTACCGGGCCCCATCGGGTAGTTGTGATTAAATCCTTTGCCGTCGCCTTCACCGGTCTCGTCGGCATAGCCGAGAAAGTGTGGGAAAGCCTCTCTTGGATCACCGTGCAGCGACACAAACATGACATCGGAACGATCGTAGAATATCGCCTGGCTGCCGTTTCCGTGATGAAAATCGACGTCGAGCAGGGCGACGCGTGCGGCACCCTGGTCGATGAACGCCTGCGTGGCAACCGCGGCATTGTTGATGAAGCAGTAGCCGCCGAACATATCCGCTGCGGCGTGATGCCCGGGAGGTCGACACAACGCGAATGCCGCGCCTGCACCATCGCGCAGTGCGGCCTGTGCGGTCAATGCGACGTCGACGCTGGCGCGTGCCGCTTCCCAGGTGCCGTTGCAGATCGCGGTCTCGGCGGCCAGCGCATAGTAGCCGAGCTTGCCATCGATCTGATCCGGAATGCGCAGCTGCATGCCCCGCGCCGGCCAGCAGGTGGCGATAGCTTCGCCGTGGTAACCCTCGGCAGACCACTCGCTCCAGCAGGTTTCCAGGAAGCGAATAAAGTCGGCATCGTGGATGCGGGTGACGTGCTCGATAGCAAACTGCGCGGGCGCGATGATGTTGCCGAGCTTCACCTCGCGAACCCGCTCTAGTATGTGCTCGGCGCGCGCCGGGCACTCGAAGGGTGCTACCAGTTCGCCGCCGAAGAGTTCGGTTTTGGAATCGCGTAGTGCGTGTTTTTCACTGAATACAGTTAGCATGCCTGGTCTCCCCTGGAAATACGTCAATCAAAGCGCAGCCGGGAGTAGGCGCCGGTGGTGGCCCCCCGAAAGCAGATTTTCGGCTCGTTCGACGCTGGCGGGAAGCTCCCACCAGCAGGCCAGTGCGTGGCTGCAACGTGCATCATTGACATGATAAAACTCCAGAACCTGCGGCATGAAAGGGCCAATTCTTATCGATTTCGGTTGGCTTGGCTAGCTTTAAAATATTGAATCGAGCACAATCCGCCGATCACCATATCGATGTAATTCAATGGCTGCATTCCTGCCACAAGATAACAATGAAAAATCCCTGTGGGTAGATACCGCGATTGCGCCGCCCTGCTGTGAAATTTTGCGCGACAGCCTGCAAACCGATGTGCTGGTGATCGGCGCCGGCTTCACCGGGTTATCCAGTGCGCTGCACCTCGCCGAGCAAGGTGTTTCAGTTGTATTGCTGGAAGCCGCTAGCATCGGTTACGGTGGGTCCGGTCGCAATGCCGGGCTGGTTAATGCAGGACTGTGGAAAAATCCCGAGGAGGTGAGTAAACAGCTCGGTGTTGAGGCCGCCGGGCGCCTTAACCAGGCGCTGCGTGATTCCCCAGCGCTGGTGTTCGACCTGGTTCGGCGTTTCGCGATGCAATGCGAGGCAAAGGCTTGCGGTACGGTGCACATGGCTCATAGCAAGGCCGGCGGGTCTTACCTCGAAGATCGTTGTCGACAGTTACAGGATCTTGGTGCCGGCGTTGAATTGATCGATGGCGCACGCTCCCGGGCAGTGTCGGGGTCAGCCGAATACCGTTACGGTGGCATTCTCGACCCGAACGCAGGAACCATTCAGCCGCTCGGATATGTGCGCGAACTTGCTCGTGCCGCTTGCTCCCAGGGGGTGTCCCTGTTTCAGCAATCGGCGCTTAAAGCCATCAAACGGCGGGACGATCGATGGCTGGCAACTACCGAGTTCGGTCAGGTTTCGGCCGATCAGGTGATCATTGCGACCAACGCTTACGCTGACGCCAACAGCCTCGATGTGCGCGAGTCGACCGTACCGGTTTATATTTTCCAGTGTGCGACGCCGCCACTGCCCGGGCATCTGGCAGCCAGCATCATCCCACAGCGTGAGGGTTTATGGGATACGGATACCCTGCTGACCTCGTCGCGCATCGATGCCGACGGGCGCCTGGTGATGAGTTATCCCGGTCATCTACCTGCCGGGCAGCGCGCGTTGCGCCAGGCCTGGGCAACCCGTAAGCGGAACCGCCTTTTTCCCGAACTGCGCGGTATTCCCTGGGAGTACTACTGGAGCGGACGCGTCGGCGTCACTACCGGCAAGATACTGCGCGTGCAACTGCTGGCACCGGGTTTGTATGCGCCGGCAGGCTTTAATGGCCGTGGTATCGGCACCGGTAGCGTCATGGGAAAACATCTCGCGCAGACGATTGTCAGCGGCGACCGTGGTGACTTCCCATTCCCGATCGAGGCCCTGTACCCTGAAAAGTGGCGTCGTAGCCGCGCCGCCTACTACGACTATGGCACGCTTGCGCTGCAGTTTTTCGATAAACGCTGGTGAAGGCTGGATTGCCCCAGTTTAACACTACCAAACCGCCTAATTGGCTGGAATTATCCACCAGTGCGGATAAAATGCGCCCACGACTAGCAGCAGAGCAATCTCGATGACACAGGCAAAAAGAGTTACCTTCGACTGGCAGGACCCGATGTTTCTCGAACTTCAACTCAACGACGAGGAACGTATGATTCGCGATGCCGCGCGCGACTACTGTCAGGATCGATTGATGCCGCGCGTAAAAATGGCCAACCGCAACGAAGTGTTCGATCGCGAGATCATGAATGAATTCGGTGAGCTCGGTTTGCTGGGCGCGACTATTCCGGAAAAGTACGGCTGCGCGGGCGCCAATTATGTTTCCTATGGACTTGTTGCCCGTGAAGTGGAGCGCGTCGATAGCGGTTACCGCTCGGCGATGAGTGTTCAGTCGTCATTGGTGATGCACCCGATTTATGCCTATGGCAGCGAAGCGCAGCGCGAAAAATTTCTGCCCCGGCTGGCCAGTGGTGAGCTGGTCGGCTGCTTTGGACTGACCGAACCCGATGCCGGGTCGGATCCGGGCAGCATGAAATCAACCGCGACCATAGTCGATGGCGGATTCCGCCTCAAAGGTGCAAAAATGTGGATTACCAACTCGCCGATCGCCGATGTGGCGGTCGTCTGGGCCAAGCTCGAGGGTGTCATTCGCGGCTTTATTCTGGAACGAGGCATGGAAGGGTTTTCGACGCCCAGAATCGAGGGCAAGTTTTCGCTGCGGACCTCGGCTACCGGCGAAATCGTGATGCAGGATGTATTGGTTCCCGAGGAAAACCTGCTGCCGGACGTCGCCGGACTAAAGGGTCCGTTCGGTTGCCTTAACCGCGCACGCTACGGCATCGCCTGGGGTTCGATGGGTGCCGCTGAATTCTGCTGGCATGCCGCGCGTCAATATACCCTGGAGCGCATTCAATTCGGTCGGCCGCTGGCCGCAACTCAACTGGTCCAGAAGAAGCTTGCCGACATGCAGACCGAGATCGCGCTTGGGCTGCAAGGGTGCCTGCAAATGGGCCGCCTGATGGATTCCGACAATTGCCCGGTTGAACTGGTGTCGTTGATGAAACGCAATAACTGCGGCAAGTCGCTGGACATCGCCCGGGTGGCACGGGATATGCACGGTGGTAACGGGGTATCTGACGAGTACCACGTGATTCGCCACGTGATGAACCTGGAGGCAGTCAATACTTATGAAGGAACTCACGATGTGCATGCACTGATTCTGGGTCGCGCACAAACCGGAATCCAGGCCTTTAACTAGATGGCCAACTAGTGGCTGGCCCCCTGCAGGGATTTAGAGTCCTCGACCTCAGCCGTATTCTGGCCGGGCCCTGGGCCAGTCAGATGCTGGCCGACCTCGGCGCCGAGGTCATCAAGGTCGAACGTCCCGGAAGCGGTGACGACACGCGCGCCTGGGGGCCTCCCTATATGCCGGATCAATCCGGGGTGGCAACCGGCGAGGCGGCTTATTTCCACAGTGCCAATCGCGGCAAGCGTTCGGTCAGTATCGATATCGCGCAAGCCCGTGGACAGGATTTGATTCGCAACCTGGTGGAGCATTGCGATGTCTTTATCGAAAACTTCAAAGTCGGCGGTTTAAAGAAATACGGTCTCGATTACGCTAGCCTGCAAGCGCTCAACCCGAAGTTGGTGTATTGCTCGATTACCGGTTTCGGGCAGGACGGTCCCTATGCACAACGTGCGGGTTACGATTTTATGATCCAGGCCATGGGCGGGATGATGAGTATCACCGGTGCGGCGGATGGCGAGCCACAGAAGATCGGTGTTGCACTTGCGGATGTGACGACTGGATTGTATGCGGCAAACGCGATCCAGGCAGCGCTGATCCATCAACTGAAATCAGGGCAGGGGCAGTATATCGACATGGCGTTGCTCGATGTTCAGGTGGCGACGCTCGCTAACCAGGCGATGAATTTTCTGGCGACCGGCAACAACCCCAGGCGCTATGGCAATGCGCATCCCAATATCGTGCCTTACCAGTCTTTTCAGTGCAGCGATGGCTTCATTATTCTCGCGGTTGGCAATGATGCCCAGTTTACGCGCTTTTGCGCGCTTGCCGGCAAGCCTGAACTCGCCGCCGACGAGCGCTACCAGACAAACAGTGGGCGAGTTCGAAATCGCGACAGCCTGCTGCCAATGGTGAGCGAGATCATGCTTTCGAAATCGACTGCGGACTGGCTCGAGCTATTGAATCAGCGCGGAATTCCCTGCGGTCCAATCAATAACCTCGACCAGGTGTTCGCCGACCCGCAGGTGCGCCACCGCGGTTTACAACTCGAGCTTGCGCATCCCACTGCGGGGCGGGCGGCCAGCGTGGCCAACCCGATCAAACTGTCGAAAACAGCGATCGAATACAAGCTCGCGCCACCGCTGCTCGGGCAGCATACCGACGAGGTGCTGGGGCGTTTGCTGAATCTTGATGACGACGCCCTCGCGACCTTACGCGCCGCGGCTATCATCGCCTGAATTTTAACCCGGTTGTGTTATTCGAGTGATCTGCTCGAGCCGGTTTTTTCAGGGTTTTAACGGCCAGGTATCGCTGATGCGATATCCACCGGGCCAGGGGTCGTCCGGGTCGAGCATGAGCTGATGCGTGCCAGTGATCCAGGCGCGGCCCTGGATCGACGGGATGATGGCGGGACGGTCGCCGACACGAGTTTCGGCGACGATGCTGCAATCGAAACGAGAATCGATGATCGAGCGGCCACTCATGCGCTCACCGGGTTTCATCAGTCCCTTCGCATGCAGCACCGCCATGCGCGCGGAACAGCCGGTGCCGGTCGGGGAGCGGTCAATTTTACCGGGATCGATAGCGACCGCGTTGCGACTCACCAGGAGCCCATCCTGGCGACTGATCGGCAGGCCAAATTGGCAGAATGAAATATGCGCCCAGTCGGGGTTGTCGGGGTGATTGAAGCCGAGTTGCTGGTTGGCTGCGGCGGTAATCCTGGGTCCAAGGCCGGCCAGTTCACGCGCTTCTTCAGGCCTGATTTCGTATCCGAGCGCGGCTGCATCAACGATCACAAAACTATCGCCGCCGTACGCGGTATCCACTACCAGGGTGCCGAGCCCCTCGACCTCCAGCCGGGCGTCCAGGCGGTCGGCAAATGAGGGTACGTTATGAATCTTGATGCTTTGTGCCTTGCCGGCATCACAATAGGCGGTGACGGCGACCAGGCCACCAGGCGCCTCGAGGACGAACTCGGTAGTCGGTTCCTGCATCTCGATCAATCCGCTGTCGAGCAATACGGTTGCGACGCAGATCGAATTTGAGCCGGACATCGGCGGGGTGTGTTCCGGTTCCATGATGATGAAGCCGAAACTTGCCTGCGGGTGCTTTGCCGGAACCAGCAGGTTGATGTGCTTGAACACGCCTCCACGCGGCTCGTTCAATACCAGGTTGCGCAAAGTCCTGTCGCTGTCGATCCAGCGCGACTGTTGCCACAGGGTATCTCCCGGAGGTGGGCTGACCCCGCCAACGATGACATTGCCTACTTCACCTTCGGCGTGGCAGGACACGATGTGAATGATATTCTTGCTTCTCATGACTGATCAACCTGATGAGCGAAATGATATGGCCAGGTGTGCATAAACTCGAAGTACGTCCCAGGCCCCTGAAAAATTCCGCTATCGAGCCGCGAACGATACTTGAAGTCTAGCGCTGACCTGGCAGCGCTTAACAGGTGACAGGGGACTTAAGCGGATACTTCGTCACAACAGGTGAAGCCTGAAAACAGCCGCTGTGGAACGCGAAGATTTGCTCGCATGCTACTGATATTCGAATGATTTACTGACTAGAAGGTTGCGTTCATTGTCGAGCACGTTAACCATCCAGATACCCGACCAGGCCGGAATCAGTGTCTTGCTGGTCCAGATACGCCAACGCGCCGCCCTCACCTCGAAAGTTTTCTCAAACATCACCTGGTCCTGGTACATCCACTGGTGAGTGACCGTTTGCCCTGACATGTCGTTTACTTCGGTGAAAAAGGTAATCGAGTTGTTGGTGCTGCTGTCGATGCTATCGACTATAGCCACAGGCTCACGATTATCGATGCCAGTGGTAAACAGTGCCCGGCTAACTTCGCCAGCTGCGGCGGTGCCACCCAGAAACAGAGCGAAGATCAATATGATGCTCGATAATGGGCCAGGCATCCGTGATTTTATGGAAGCATGCATTTAAGTTTCCTCGGAAAATTGAAATTACTATAGCAATTATAAAGCCCCTTTGCAGCTCTCACGATGGTGTTATTGGTGAGTCTTGCCGAGCGCTTCATTGCGCCCCTGCCGCAACAGATCGATCATCGCGCTGGAGCTCAACGACAGGGTGCGATTCTGGCGCGTGACTATGCCGAGCGGGCGTTTGATATCAAGGCCGGGTAAATTGTGCCTGACTAGCGTCGAGTCGACCATGCTTTCGGGTAATATACTCCAGCCAAGATTGGCCGAGACCATGACCTTGATGGTCTCGAGGTAATTGGTTTCCAGGATAATGTTGAGTCGCTGCTCATCGCCTGCGAACAGGTTGTTGATGATTCTGCGGGTGAAGGTGCCTATCGATGGCAGGATTGCTGCGTGCATGAGCAAGTTGGTGGGCGAAATCTCGTTTTGCATAGCCAGTGGGTGATCCGCTGCCATCACTACTACCAGCCGATCGATCCATACCGGTTCGCACAGGAGTCGTTCGTCGGAGTGCTCGGGCAACGTCACGATGGCGAGTTCCAGTTCGCTGTTGGCAATCGCCGCGCAGGCATCCTCTGAATCCATGAAATGCAGGTCCAGATCGACGCGTGGATAGCGAATCTTGAATTGGCGCAGAGTTTGTGGCAAACGATGCAGGCCGATGTGATGGCTGGTGGCGAAGCTCAGACTGCCACTGGGTGTTGCCTGTTGCCTGCTCAGACCGGTGCGAAAGGTTTTCAGTTCCTGCAGGATACGCTCTGCATGCGGTTTGAAGGCCCTGCCATTGGGAGTCAGGATGCTGCGTTTGCCGATGCGGTCGAACAGCGAGGCATTGACAATGGTCTCGAGCTGGTGAATGCGCTTGCTTACCGCCGGCTGGGTGATGTGCAGCCGCTCGGCGGCGAGAGAGAAAGACTCGAGCTCGGCTATTGCAAGGAAAGCATTGATTTGATTGATTTGCATCAGTGATCCGGGATAGTCATTCCAATAAGGAATCAAATAAATGAAAATAATGAATTAGTGTTATTTTAAGCACGAGAGTAGAATCAGACAAGTTTTTTACGGGTAACGACTAATGGCTGGAAAAACCTTATACGACAAGATCTGGGACTTGCACCAGGTGGATACAAGCGCGGACGGCGCCGGGTTGCTGTACATCGATCGCCACCTGGTGCATGAAGTGACTTCACCGCAGGCCTTCGAAGGACTCGAGATCGCACAGCGAACTTTATGGCGCAAGCGCTCGATCCTCGCAGTCCCTGATCATAACGTACCCACCACCGGCCTCGAAGCGGGCATTACCGATCCGGTCGCGCGCCTGCAGGTGGATACTTTAAACGATAATTGCGACAAGTACGCTCTCACTGAATTCAAAATGGGCGATGTGCGCCAGGGCGTGGTGCACGTGATCGGTCCAGAGCAGGGTGCGACACTGCCGGGGATGACCGTGGTATGTGGCGATTCTCATACCTCGACTCACGGCGCTTTTGCCGCGCTTGCCTTTGGTATTGGCACCTCGGAAGTCGAGCACGTGATGGCGACGCAATGCCTGATTCAGAAGAAATCAAAAAATATGCGAGTTACCGTAGCCGGCGAAGTGGCCGAGGGGATCACTGCAAAGGACATCGTGTTGCACATCATTGGTGAAATAGGCACGGCCGGTGGTACCGGTTGCACCATCGAGTTTGCCGGCGAGGCAATCACCGGACTTTCCATGGAAGGACGTATGACCGTGTGCAATATGACCATCGAGGCGGGTGCTCGCGCTGGTTTGATCGCCTGTGACCAGACGACGCTGGATTACATTGCCGGTCGCCCGTTTGCGCCCAGTGGCGAGATGTGGGATCAGGCGGTGGCTTTCTGGGGTGATCTGCATTCCGATGACGACGCTATTTTTGACCGTGAGGTGGTTATCGATGCGGCCGATATAGCGCCCCAGGTTACCTGGGGTACGTCGCCGGAGATGGTGTGTTCGATTAACCAGCGGATTCCCGATCCAGCCGACGAAGTCGACACGATCAAGGCTGGCGGCATGCGCGCGGCACTGGATTACATGGGGTTGAAGGCGAATACGTCGTTCGACCAGATTCACGTCGACAAGGTTTTTATCGGTTCCTGCACCAATTCGCGCATCGAAGATTTGCGCGCGGCGGCGGGTGTCGTCAAGGGACGTAAACTGGCCGCGAATATCAAGCTCGCACTGGTCGTGCCCGGGTCGGGTCTGGTCAAGCAGCAGGCCGAGCTGGAAGGGCTGGACCGAATATTTGTCGATGCCGGTTTCGAGTGGCGCGAGCCGGGCTGCTCGATGTGCCTGGGCATGAATGCCGACCGGCTAGATCCGGGCGAGCGCTGTGCTTCCACTTCGAACCGAAATTTTGAAGGGCGCCAGGGTACCGGTGGACGCACTCATCTGGTATCCCCCGCAATGGCCGCGGCTGCCGCTGTGCAGGGCCATTTTGTCGATGTACGTGAGCTGATGAGAGGTGAGCTATGAGAGCATTTCTACTGTTAACAATGGTGCTGATGATTCTCGGGTTAAGTGGTTGCGAGACCATGGAAGGACTCGGCAAGGATGTCAAGTCGCTGGGTGAAACGATCGAAAAGAAGGCGAGTGATTCGAACGAATAGAGTAATGACTGAACAAGCGGAATAGACTAATGAACAAGTTTGAAAATTTTACCGGCATCGTCGCAGCCTTCGATCGCTCCAATATCGATACCGATGCGATAATTCCCAAGCAATACCTGAAGTCGATCAAGCGCTCCGGTTTTGGTATTAACCTGTTTGACGATTGGCGTTATCTCGATCCGGGTGAGCCCGGGCAGGATAATTCGCAGCGTCGCCTGAATCCGGAATTTCTGCTCAACCGCGAACCCTATAATGCGGCTCAAATATTACTGGCGCGTGAAAACTTCGCCTGTGGTTCGTCACGCGAGCATGCGGTCTGGGCGCTGATGGACTTCGGATTCAAGGTCGTCATTGCGCCCAGCTTCGCCGATATCTTTTACAATAACTCGTTCAAGAATGGCCTGCTGCCGATCGCGCTGGATGAGGAAGTGGTCGATCTGCTGTTTACCGAATTGCAGGGACAGCCGGATTATCGCCTCAGTGTGGATCTGCAGGGCCAGGTGGTCAGCAATGCCGGCGGTGTCGAATTCCCCTTCGAAATCGACGAGTTTCGCA
>Ga0316187_10003466_pt1 | contig 13716 bp, 11 predicted proteins | sample CroRivburrow1_MG_FD_204927 | JGI IMG/M metagenome (GOLD analysis project Ga0316187, IMG submission 204927) | Coastal sediment microbial communities from Maine, United States - Cross River worm burrow 1 | ecosystem: Environmental > Aquatic > Marine > Coastal > Sediment | place: USA: Maine...
CTGGCTGCGCGCGTCGATGGCGTTGAAGGGTTCGTCGAGCAGGATCAGCTCACCGTCCTGCAGCAGCAGGCGGGCGAACAGCACGCGCTGCAGCTGGCCGGCGGAGAGGCTGTGCAGTGGCGCCGTGGCCTGCTCGGCCATCTCCACCTCGGCCAGCGCGTCGAGTGCCGCGCGGCGCAGCCCGGGGCCGATGCGGCCGAACCAGCCGACGCGCCGCCAGTGGCCGAGGCAGACCGCGTCCAGCGCGCTGACCGGTACGCCGCGCTCGATGTTGGCCAGCTGCGGCAGCCAGGCGATGCGCGAGCGCGGCAGGTGGCGCAGCAGCGTGCCGCGCTGCGCCGGGATCAACCCGGCGATGAGCTGGATCAGGCTGCTCTTGCCGCCACCGTTGGGGCCGACGATGCAGGTCGACTGACCGGCGGCGAAGCTGCCGCTGATGCCCTCCAGCGCCCAGTGGCCGCGGAAGTGCACGCCCACTCCGCGCAGCTCGATCAGCGCGCTCATGCCGACAGCGCCCAGCTCACCGCGGCCCACAGCGCGGCGAGCAAGGCCGCGGCCAGCAGCAGGCGCTGGCCGACGCCTGCGCACAGCGCGGCGGAGGCGCGCGGTGCGGCGGCCGGAGAGTCGGCCCCGGGAGAGTCGACAGAGGGGGGGGAGTCGCAGGCAGGCATGCTCGGGGGATCCGAAAATGAATTGCTATAACATAACAAAATAGACCGGTGGCGGCACGCCGAAAGCGGTGCCCCGCAGGCGCTGGCCGCCGCGCGATGGACCCTGCGGCCTCAGTCGTCGCGCTCGTACTCGCCCTCGATGACCCGCGGACGCTGGCGGTCGGCGTCGCTGCTGCGGCTGGCGCCGGGGCCGCCACCGGGATTGCCACTGAAGCCGCCATTGGGGCTGCCACCGGGCGGCCCGCGGTAGTGGCCACGGGCCGAGACCCGCAGCTCGGCGCGCGACAGCATCCAGCGCACCAGCGCCATGCGCGCCGGCGCCAGCAGGCAGAGCAGGCCGATGGCGTCGGTGACGAAGCCGGGGGTGAGCAGCAGCGCGCCGCCGATCAGCAGGGCCACGCCTTCGAGCATCTCCACCGCCGGCAGCTCGCCACGCTCCAGCTTGCGCTGCAGCTTGGCCCAGGTGCTCAGCCCCTGGGCGCGCAGCAGCGCGGTGCCAACCACCGCGGAGAGGATCACCAGACCGATGGTGGCCAGGGCGCCGATCTCGGAGCCGACCTCGATAAGCACCCAGATCTCGATGATCGGCATGCCGATGAAGGCGAGGAAAACCAGGGGAAACATCTCGCGGCTGCTCCGGGGGAGTCGCCGGGGTGCGGCCGGCGGCGTGGACGATGCCCCACAAACTAGGGCCTCGGCGGTGCGCGATCAAGCCCGCACTGGTCCGTTTCGTGCGCCGCTCGCCCAGCGCACTCATGTACGCATAAGACGACTCTTATACAATGTGCGCAGCCGATGAACCTGCTGCGCTGCACCGCGGTCAGAGGGCCATCACCACCGGGCCGCCCCCGGCGACCCCGTGCCAGCGACGAGTACCCCATGACGATGCGCTACCGAATTCTGCATTTGCTGTCTGTATTGATGATCCTGCTGCCCGCTGCGGCCCGCGCCGAGATGGCCACCGGCGAGGAGCTGCTGCCGCCGGAGGAGGCCTTCGCGATCAGTGCCGAGCAGCGCGGCGAAGCCGTCGAAGTGCGTTTCGACATCGCCGATGGCTACTACCTGTACCGCGAGAAGTTCGCCTTCCAGAGCCTCAGCGAAGGCGTGTCGCTGGGCGAGGCCGGGCTGCCGCCGGGCAAGGTCAAGCAGGATGAGTTTTTCGGCCGCGTCGAAACCTACCGCGGCGATTTGCGCATCCAGCTACCGCTGAACCGCACCGCAGCCGGTGCCGGCGAGCTGGATCTGCAGGTGGTCTCCCAGGGCTGCGCCGACATCGGCGTCTGCTACCCGCCGATGACCAGCCGGTTGCAGGTGGCGCTGGCCGATGCCGCCGGCGACGATGGCGGCGGCGGCCTGATGGAGATCATCGGCAACGGCGTCGAGAGCCTCGGTCTGGGCCTCGGCGGCGGCGACGAGGAGTTGCTGCCGCCGGAGCGCGCCTTCGTGCCCATCGTGATGCCGCCGGTGGACGGCTACATCCCGGTGCGCTTCGATATCGCCGAGGGCTACTACCTGTATCGCGACAAGTTCAGCTTCGCCCTCAGCGACGCCGGCGGCGCCAGCCTCGGCGAGGCGCTGTTGCCCGAGGGCGAGGAGATGGAGGATCCCTTCTTCGGCCTGATTCAGATCTACCGCGACAGCGTCGAAGCGCGCCTGCCGGTGCAGGGGTTGGTGGCCGCCGCCGAGGCCGGGCTGACCCTCGGCTACCAGGGCTGTGCCGACATCGGCGTCTGCTACCCGCCGCAGAGCAGTACCCTGAAGGTCAACCTGACCCCCGGCGCGCTGACCGCGTCCACCGCCGCTGCCGCCGGTGGCGGCGGCAGCGGCGGTGCCGGGGGTGCTGCTGGCGGCGGCGGCGCGGCGCTCAGCGAGCAGGGCCAGATCGCCGCGACCCTGTCCACCGCCAGCGTCTGGGTCACCGCGCTGACTTTCTACGGCCTCGGCCTGCTGCTCGCCTTCACCCCCTGCGTATTCCCCATGGTGCCGATCCTCTCGGGGATCATCGTCGGCCAGGGGCACGGCGTGACCACCCGCCACGCGCTGCTGCTTTCGGTGGTCTACGTGCTCGCCATGGCGCTGACCTATACCGTGCTCGGCGTGGTCATCGGCCTGTCCGGTGAGAACGTGCAAGTGTGGTTCCAGAACCCCTGGGTGCTGGGCGCCTTCGCTACGCTGTTCGTATTGCTGTCGCTGTCGATGTTCGGCTTTTACGAGTTGCAGATGCCCAGCGCCATCCAGAGCAAGCTCAGCGATGTCAGCAATCACCAGAAGGGCGGCAAGCTGGCCGGCGTCGCGGCGATGGGTTTTCTCTCCGCATTGATCGTCGGCCCCTGCGTCACCGCGCCGCTGGTCGGCGCGCTGATCTACATCGCCGAGACCGGCGACGGCCTGCTCGGCGGCTTCGCGCTGTTCTCGCTGAGCCTGGGCATGGGCACGCCGCTGCTGCTCATCGGCGCCAGCGCCGGCAAGCTGCTGCCGCGCGTCGGGCCGTGGATGGAGAGCGTCAAGGCGGTGTTCGGTGTGCTCCTGCTGGGCATGGCCATCTGGCTGCTGGAGCGCGTCATCCCGGCCGGCGTGACGATGCTGCTGGTGGCCGCGCTGGCGATCGTCTCGGCCATCTACCTCGGTGCGCTGGAGCCGATTCGCGAGCAGCACAGCGGCTGGCACAAGCTGTGGAAGGGCGGCGGGGTGATCGCCCTGGCCTACGGCGTGCTGCTGCTGATCGGTGCCGCAGGCGGCGGCACCAGCCTGCTGGCGCCGCTGAAGGGGGTGTTCGCCAGCGGCGGCGCGGCCCAGGCGGAACACATGCAGTTCCGCCCAGTGAAGGGCATCGACGGCCTCGACGCCGCGGTCGCCCAGGCGCGCGCCGGCGGGCAGACGGTGATGCTCGATTTCTACGCCGACTGGTGCGTCTCCTGCAAGGAGATGGAGGCCTTCACCTTCACCGACCCGGGCGTGCAGGCGGCGCTGGCCGGCAGCGTGCTGCTGCAGGCCGATGTCACCGCCAACGACGCGGCCGATCAGGCGCTGCTCAAGCGCTACGGCCTGTTCGGCCCGCCGGCGATCCTGTTCTTCGACGCCGGCGGCCGCGAGCTGCCGGGCAAGCGCGTGGTCGGCTTCGTGCCGGCGGACGACTTCGCCGCCCACGTGAGCAGCGCAGTCGGTGGTTGATGGCAATGAAACACTGGCCTTCCGCGAGCTGTCGCCGGAGCAGATCCTCGCCGCGGTCGAATCCCTGGGCTACCTCTGCGATGGCCGTCTGCTGGCGCTGAACAGCTACGAAAACCGCGTCTATCAGGTCGGCATCGAAGAGGCGGAGCCGCTGATCGCCAAGTTCTACCGCCCGGCGCGCTGGGCGGATGAGGCGATCCGCGAGGAGCACGACTTCACCCTCGCACTGGCGGCCGAGGAGATCCCGGTGGTCGCGCCGCTGGCCAGCGACGGCCAGACCCTGCACCGCCACGGCCCATTCCGCTTCGCCCTGTATCCGCGCCGCGGCGGGCGCACCCCGGAGCTGGACGACCCCCGGCAGCTGGAAATCATCGGCCGCTTTCTGGCCCGCATCCATTTACTCGGCGAGGCGCGGCCCTTCGCCCACCGGCCGCGCATCGATCTGGACAGCTACGTGGTCGCGCCGCGCGAATTCCTGCTCGGCGGCGGCTTCATCCCGGCCGCGCTGGAGCCGGCCTACAGCAGCATCACCGCCGATCTGATCGCCGCGCTGGGCGAAGCCTTTGCCGGCAGCGGCGCCATCCGCAGCCTGCGCATCCACGGCGACTGCCACCCGAGCAACCTGCTGTATCGCGACGACATCCCGCACATCGTCGATTTCGACGACGCGCGCAACGGCCCGGCGGTACAGGACCTGTGGATGTTTCTCTCCGGCGACCGCTACTACGCCGGCGCGCGGCTCGCCGACCTGCTCGAAGGCTACAGCCAGTTTCGCGATTTCGATCCGCGCGAGCTGGCGCTGATCGAACCGCTGCGCACGCTGCGCATCGTCCACTACGCCAGCTGGCTGGCCAGGCGCTGGGCGGATCCGGCCTTCCAGCAGGCCTTTCCGTGGTTCGATTCGCCGCGTTACTGGGATGACCACGTGCTGGCGCTGCGCGAGCAGATGGCGGCGCTCAACGAGCCGCCGCTGGTGTGGGATTGATCTGTCGGCGCGGCGGCCATCGCCGTCGCTGCCAGTGTCGCCGTCGCCACGGGCGGTGAAAATCGCCTCCCGCCGGGGGGTGGCCTGGCGGTGCGTCGGGCGTAGAATGTGCCGCCGGTTTTCACCGCCATGTCGTGACCGAGATGCCCCGCCTGCTCCGCCTGTTAGCGATCCTCTGTCTCGCCGTGCCACCGCTCGCGGCGCCGCCGGTGATGGGCGCGCAGTCCGCGTCGCCACATCCGGACGCCGTTCGCCCCGAGCGCCCCGCCGAGTCGAATGCCGAGCCGAGCGCCGACCGCCTGCTGGCCGAGGCCGAGGCCTTTACCGCGCAGTTCGACCGTGAGCTGGAGGAGCAGGAGTGGCGCGACCAGCTGGCCGGCTGGGAGGCGCGTCTCGCCGAGGCGGAGAACTACAGCACCTCCGGGCAGTACAACAGCATCCAGTCCGGCGAACTGTACGATGCGCTGAGCGATCTGCGCGTCGAGGTCGAGGCGCGCCGCACCCATGAGGCGCCGCGCCCGGGGGAGGTGCAGGCGCTGCTCGACGCCCTCGGCCCGGCGCCGGTGGAGGACGAGGCGGCGGAGTCGGCGGAGATCGCCGAGCGCCGCGAGCGCTATCGCGCCGGGCTGGCGCGGCTGCGCGAGCGGCTGACCCAGGTGGAGCTGGCCGACACCCGCGCCAGGCGCCTGCAGGCGCAGATCTCCGAGTTGCGTCGCGATGCCCTGCTCGACCAGATCAGCGAGCGCTTCCCCGAGCCCTGGCGGCCGGGTGTGCTGCACAGCGCGCTGGGCGACGCGGCGACGCAGGCGCGCGCACTGCTGGCGGCGCCGGCACAGTGGTACGGCGAGCTGGACGAGCGGGCTCGACAGCGCCTGCTGCTGTGGCCCTTTTCGGCGATCCTGCTGTGCGCGGTGCTGAGCGGCTGGCTGATGCGCCGGGTGATCCTGCGCCGCTACGGCCGCGATCCGGCGCTGCGCAATCCGGCGCCGTCGCGGCGGGTGGTCGCCGCGGTGGCCGAGGGTGTGGCCCGCGGGCTGATCCCGGCGCTGCTGTTCGGCGGCCTGCTGGCCTGGCTGCAGCGCACCCAGGGCGTTTTCGGCGGGCTGTTCGCCGATCTGCTCGGTGGCCTCCTGCTGGCCGCGGCGGTGTTCAGCATGAGCGCCGCGCTGACCCGTGCGGTGCTCTCCCCGAAGCGCCCGGAGTGGCGCCTGACCGCGCAGAGCGCGGAGAGCGCCAACGCCGTCGGCTACGCCATGCTCGGCCTGCTGACGGCGTTGTCGCTGGAGCTGGCCTACGACCGCGCCACCGCGGAGCTGGCCACCAGTGCCGAGTTGCGCGCCGGCAGCGTGGCCCTGTTCACCCTGCTCAAGGGCGGTTTCCTGCTGCTGCTGTTGCGCCGCCGCCTGTGGCACCGCGACCACCGCGAGCGGGCGCGTCGCGAGCGCCGCGGCGGGCAGCACAAGCTGTTGTTCCAGCGCCTGCTGCTGGTGGTGGTGTGGGCGGCGCTGGGCGCCGCCGCGCTGGGCTATTCGACGCTGGCCGACTTTCTGCTCTCGCGCCTGCTGCACTCCATCGCCCTGCTGCTGCTGTTGCTGGCGGTGCGTGCGCTGATCCGCGAGCTGGCCGCGGCGCTGACCCGCTCGCGCCTGTTGCGGCGCACGCTGGAGCTGCGCAGCGTCACCCTGCGGCGGCTGAAGTTCTGGTTCCGCGTGCTCTTCGATCCGCTGATCTACCTGCTCGCCGCGCTGTGGCTGGTGCAGATCTGGGGCGTGCCGAGCGAGGATCTGCTGCGCTGGACGCAGGCCGCGCTGACCGGCTTCGAGATCGGCTCGATCACCATCTCGGTGGCCGATATCGCCTTCGCCCTGCTGGTGTTCGTGGTCGCCATGGCGCTGACCCGGCTGCTCCAGCGCGGCCTGCTCAACCACGCGCTGCCGCAGCTCACCGACAACGAGGGCCTGCACCACTCGCTGTCCGCCGCCGCCGGCTATCTGGGGCTGATGATCGCGATCATGCTGTTCGTCGCCGCGCTGGGCATCAATCTGGAATCGGTGGCGCTGGTCGCCGGGGCGCTCTCGGTGGGCATCGGCTTCGGCCTGCAGAATGTGGTCAGCAACTTCGTCTCCGGGCTGATCCTGATCGTCGAGCGGCCGATCAAGGTCGGCGACTGGGTGCTGGTCGGCGGCAACGAGGGCTTCGTGCAGAACATCAACTTCCGCGCCACCGAGTTGCAGACCTTCGAGCGCGCCTCGGTGATCATCCCCAACGCCGAGTTGATCTCCACGCCGGTGGTCAACATGACCTACGACAACCGGCTGGCGCGCGTCGAGGTGCCGCTGAGGGTGGATTACGCCAGCGATCCGGAGCGCGTGCGCGAGATTCTGCTGGATTGCGCGCGGGCCCACGAGCAGGTCTACAAGCTGCCCGAACCCTTTGTGCTGCTGCGCGATTTCGGCGAGAGCGCGCTGCTCTTCGAGCTGCGCTGCTTCATCGGCGAGGCGACCTACAAGCCGATGGTCGGCAGCGATCTGCGCTTCGCCATACTGCGCGCGCTGCGCGCCGCCGGCATCGGCATTCCCTACCCGCAGCGGGTGGTACACTTCGCCGGCCCCGCCGGCGCCGTGCCCGGTGGCGGCGACGACAGCGACGACAGCGCCGGTAGCGGCGGCGCAGCACCCAGGGAAATCGGGCCATGAGCGGCATTCTGGAAATCCAGTCACTGGTCAAGAATTTCGGCAGTCTGCGCGCGGTGGACGGCGTCAGCCTGTCCATCGCCGCCGGCAGCTGCTTCGGCCTGCTCGGCCCCAACGGGGCCGGCAAGACCACCACCATCGAGCTGATGGAGGGCATCAAGCGCGCCGACGGCGGGCATATCCGCTATCGCGGCGAGGCGCTCGGCGAGCGCTTTCGCAGCGAGGCCGGGATCATGTTCCAGAGCACCGCGCTGCAGGAGTTCATCAACGTGCGCGAGATGCTGCGCATGTTCGGCCGCTTCTACCCGCGTGCGGTGCCACTCGACGAGCTGGTGGAAAGCTGCCACCTGGGCGAATTCCTCGACCGCGACACGCGCAAGCTCTCCGGCGGCCAGCGCCAGCGGCTGCTGCTGGCCATCGCCCTGATCAACGATCCGCAGGTGCTGTTTCTCGACGAGCCGACCACCGGCCTCGATCCGCAGGCGCGGCGCAATCTGTGGGCGCTGGTGGAGTCGGTGAAGGCGCGCGGCAAAACCGTGGTGCTGACCACCCACTACATGGATGAGGCCTACGAGCTGTGTGATCGCATCGCCATCATGGACCACGGCCGGGTGATCGCCGAGGGCTCGCCGGACGAGCTGCTCGCCGCGCATTTCAACGATGTGGTGCTGCACCTGCCGGCGGATGACGTGCCCGATGCCGCGACGCTGCCCATGGCGCACACCCGCCGCGACGCACAGCTGCACTTCTCCACCTGCGACGTCAACGCCACCATCGCCGAGCTGCTCGCGGCCGGCGCTTCACTGGGGCATCTGCGGGTGCGCTCGCGCAATCTCGAAGACCTGTTTCTCGAACTCACCGGACGGGAGCTGCGCGCGTGAACGCCAGACGCCTGTACGCGCTGTTCGTGGCGCGCAATCTGGAATTCTTCCGCGACCGCTCCTCCTTCGCCTGGAATCTGGTGTTCCCGGTGATGATGATCGTCGCCTTCGTGTTCGCCTTCGGCGACGGCCCGCGGGAGAGCTACAAGGTCGGCGTGGTCGGCGCCCACAGCGAGCGCCTGGCGGCGTTCTTCGCCAGCGAGCACGTCAGCTTCATCGACTACCCGGCGGTGGATGCGGCGCTGGGCAAGGTCGAGCGCCATCAGCTCGACCTGCTGCTGGATACCGCCAGCGGCACTTACTGGACCAACCAGGAAGCCCCCGGCGGCTACTTCATGGAGCGCCTGCTGCTCGCCGGCGAGGGCGATGACAGCGGCTTGCAACGGCGCTCGGTGAGCGGCGAGGCGGTGCGCTATGTGGATTGGGTGCTGCCCGGCGTGCTGGGCATGAACATGATGTTCAGCGCCCTGTGGGGCATCGGCTACGTGATCGTGCGCTACCGCAAGAACGGCGTGCTCAAGCGCCTGCGGGCGACGCCGGTGACTTCGCTGGAGTTCCTGCTCGCCCAGCTCGCCTCGCGGCTGTGGCTGCTGGTCGGGATCGGCGCGCTGATCTTCTTCGGCTGCAATCTGTTCTTCGGCTTCCAGATGCAGGGCAGCTATCTCGATCTGCTGCTGGTCTTCGCCCTGGGCTGCATGAGCCTGATCAGCCTCGGCCTGATGGTCGCCTCGCGCATCGCCAGCGAGGAGCTGGCCAACGGCCTGCTCAACCTGATGAGCATGCCGATGATGTTTCTCTCCGGGGTGTGGTTCTCGCTGGAGGGGGCGGCGCCGTGGATGCGCTACATGGCCGAGATCTTCCCACTCACCCACCTGACCCGCGCCACCCGCGCGATCATGCTCGACGGCACCGGGCTTGCGGGGATCGCCACCGAGATCGGCGTGCTGGCGGTGATGTCCGCGGTGTTCCTGGCCCTCGGCGCAAAGCTGTTCCGCTGGGAGTGAACGCCATGAGCACAGCGCTGGCGGCCGGCATGGCCGAATTCATCCGCGACAGCGAGGCCCATTCGCAGCCGGTGGCCGAGGGCGACTTCGCCGCCATGCGCCGCCAGTACGGCGCGCTGTGCGCGGCCCTCAACCCGCCGCGCCCTGCGGATGTCGCGTCGCGCGATCTGTGCGCCCCCGGTCCGGCGGGCGATGTGCCGCTACGCCTCTACTGGCGCGGCCGTGGTGGCGTAGACGGGGGTGACGCAAATGATGGCGGCGATGGGCGTGGCGACGACGACGGGCTGATCCTGTTCTGCCACGGCGGCGGCTGGGTGCTGGGCGATCTGCACAGCCACGACTATTACTGCGCGCGGCTGGCCGCCGACTGCGCCTGCCGGGTGCTGGCGGTGGACTACCGGCTGGCGCCGGAGCACCCCTACCCGGCGGCGCTGGAGGATGCCGCCGCGGCGCTGGCCTTCGCCCGCGGCGAGCTGGGGGTGGATGGCGGGCGCATCCTGCTCTGCGGCGATAGCGCCGGCGGCAATCTGTGCGCCGCGCTGGCCGCGCGCGAGCGCGACGCCGGCCGTGCGCTGGCCGGGCAGGTGCTGATCTACCCGGCGCTGGGCGGCGAGCAGCTGGATCTGGCGTCCTGTGCCGAGCAGGCGGACGCTCCCCTGCTGAGCCGCGCCGACCTGGATTTTTATAGCGCCGCGTACCTCGGTGGGGGCGGCGCTGCCCGGCGGCGTGAGCGCGACTTCGCGCCGCTGCTCGACGATGACTTCCGCGGCCTGCCGCCGAGTCTGCTGCTGCCGGTGGAGCTGGATCCGCTGCGCGACGACAGCGCCGCCTACGCCGAGCGCCTGCGCGCCGCGGGGGTGGCGGTCGAGCTGCAACTGGCGCGCGGCGTGGTGCACGGCAGCCTGCGCGCGCTCGGCCGCTGTGCCGAGGTCGACCGCCAGCACGCGCGGCTGTGCGACTTCGTGCGCCGTCGCTTGCCCGCAGCCTAGCCCGCCGGCCGCCGGTGGCCGGATGCAGCCAGATCCAGCCAGTCCCCGCCGCCTGTCGATTCAGACGCGCTCGCCCAGGCTCAATTCGTCGGCCAGCTCGCCGAGCGTTTTCACCGCCGATTCGATGCGCTCCGACCAGGGGTGACCGGCGCACAGGCGAACAAAGTTCTGGTACTTGCCGGTGGCCGAAAACAGCGTGCCCGGCGTGGCGCTGATGCCCGCCGCCAGGGCGCGCTGGTAGAGCACGTTGGAATCCACTCCGCGCGGCAGCTGCACCCACAGCGTAGAGCCGCCCTGCGGCCGGCTGGCGCGGGTGCCGGCGGGAAAGTGCTCGCCGATGGCGTAGCGCAGGCGCTCGATCTGCTCGCGGCAGGCGCGGCGCAGGCGCGCCAGGTGGCGGTCGTAGTGGCCGCCGCGCAGGAATTCGGCCATCGCCATCTGCGTCACCGAGACCGAAGCCGAGCTGTTGAGCTGCTTGCCGTGGGCGATCTGCTGGCGAAAGCGGCCGGGCAGCACCCAGCCGACGCGGTAGCCGGGAGCGACGGTCTTGGACACCGATGAGCAGGTGATCACCAGCCCCTCGCGGTCGTAGGCCTGGTAGCTGCGCGGGCGGCTGTTGCCAAAGTACAGATCGCCCATCACGTCGTCTTCGATCAGCGGGATGCCACGTCGCGCCAGCAGTTGCACCACCTCGGCCTTGTTCGCCTCGGGCATCAGCCCGCCGGTGGGGTTGCTGAAGTTGGCCACGCTGAGTACCGCCTTCACCGGGTGCGATTCCAGCGCCCGCGCCAGCGCCTTCGGGCACATGCCGTCCTGCGGGTCGGTATCGATCTCCAGCGCCAGCATGCCGAGGCGCTCGATGATCTGCAGGCCGCAGAAGTAGGTCGGCGACTCCACGGCGATGATGTCGCCGGGCTTGGCCACCACCTGCAGCGCTACCGCCATGCCTTCGGTGGCACCGGTGGTGATGACGATGTCGTCCGGTGCCACCTCGCAGCCCAGATCCGCGGAGCGGAAGGCGATCTGCCGGCGCAGCTCGCTGTTGCCGGGGGCGAAGGTGTAGCTGACCGAGGCCTCCGGATCGCGCGAGATGACCTCGCGCAGGGCGCGGTTGAGGGCGCGCACGGGGAGCAGTTCCGGGGCGGGGTTGGCGATGCCCAGCGGCACGATGTCCGGCTGATTGGCCAGCGAGAAGATGGTCTCTACGGTGTTGCCGAACTGTACCGGCCGCGGCAGGGCGCGCGGGTTGGTCTTCTTCGGTGGCGCCGGATCGACGCGCGGCCGGCTGCGCACGTAGAAGCCGGACTGCGGTCGGGATTCGATCAGCCCGGCCTCCTCAAGGTTGACGTAGCCCTGCATCACCGTGGCGACGCTGACCTGCAGCTGCTTGCTCATCTTGCGCAGCGAGGGCACACGGTCGCCGGCCTTGAGGGTGCCGTTGTCGATCATGCCGCTGACCAGCTCTGCGACCTGGTCGTACAGATAGTTGTCGCCCTGAGAACTGTACATGTCCGTTCTGCAATTCCTGATCATACTGTTATGGTCTAAATATGTGATGATTGTATCTGTTACGGATGCAGTCTGACCAATAGAATTCGCAGCCATTGAATCACAGCGCGCCGCGACGGGAAAACAGCCCGCAGCGGCACAACCGAGGAGTCAACACCCATGACCGCCGTCACCGCTTTCACCGCCTATAAAGTTTCCCGCACGCAGAGCGACTTGCTCATCAGCGCCGCTATCTACAATGTCGTGCAGCGCGCCGAATCGTTGCTTCGCGGGGCTGCTGGTACCGTCGCTCTGTGGCACAGGCGCGCCGAACAGCGCCACGCCATCGCTCAACTCAGCGACGCTGTGCTCGCCGACATCGGCCTGACCCGCTGGGAAGCCATGCTCGAAGCCGAAAAGCCCTTCTGGATCAAATAATCTGGTCTACACTTTCCTCCAGTGACGTGATTTCTGTGCATTCCCCCGCAGAGACGCATTGAGCCACGGAAGGCTCTCTCTTTTTGCACAGCACGTCCTGATCGTTTTCCTCCTCCCCCCTTGGTGCCGCCGTAGAGCGGCACTTTTTTTGCCCGCTGAAAAGCCATCTATTGCACGGACTGTGCTGCATGCCTGTTTTCTTAATAGTAACAGTTCGTTGGCGCGGCGGACGCGCCCGCGGATCGGCCGCCGGCATGGTATAAGTCCCCGCTGCACAGTCAATTCGGGCGCGGCGGCGCGGCGCCGCCGATCGCCCAAGCACCCGGAGCAGTGCGCGCAGATGTTTGCCAATATCACCCCGCTCTATCTCGCCGTGGTGCTGATCTGGGGCTCCAGCTGGCTGGCGATCAAGTACCAGCTCGGCGTCGTCGATCCCATGGCTTCGGTGGCATATCGCTTCCTGCTGGCCGCAGCGCTGCTGCTGCTGTGGTGCCGCTGGCGTGGTCTGTCGATGCGCCACGCGCCGCGTGATCACGCCTTCATGGCCTTGCAGGGGGCGCTGCTGTTCAGTCTCAATTATCTGGTCTTTTACTGGGCCACGGAGGCGCTCACCACCGGCCTGGTGGCGGTGGTTTTCTCGACCATCGTGCTGATGAACCTGGTCAACGCGGCCTGTATGTTCGGCCAGCCGGTGAGCGCGCGCGTCGGTCTGGGGGCGGCGCTGGGGCTGGCCGGTATCGCGCTGGTGTTCTGGCCGGAGCTGCTCGCCTTCGGCCGCGCCGATAGCGGTGTCGATGCGGCCTCCGCCTGGCGCGGTCTCGGCCTGTCGCTGCTCGGCACTCTGCTGGCCTCGCTGGGCAATATGGCCTCGCTGCGCAACCAGCGCGCCGGCATCACGGTGTTGCAGAGCAATGCCTGGGGGATGAGCTACGGCGCGCTGATCAGCTTGCTGTTGTGTCTGCTGGCCGGCGTCGATTTCACCTGGGACTGGCGGCCGGCCTACGGCCTGTCGCTGGTCTATCTCGCGGTGTTCGCCTCGATCTTCGCCTTCGGCGCCTACCTGACACTGGTCGGGCGCATCGGCGCCGGCCGCGCGGCCTACGCCACGGTGCTCTTCCCGCTGGTGGCGCTGGGCCTGTCGACGCTATACGAGGGCTATCGCTGGTCGCCGGAATCCCTCGCCGGCATCGCCCTGGTGCTGCTCGGCAATCTGCTGGTGCTGGCGCCGCAGCGCCGCGTGCGGCCGGCGCCCGCCGGCTGAGCTGCCGCCACTTCAGGCCACCGCGGTGAAGCGTTGCAGATCGGCGATGAAGCGCTCGCGCTGCCAGAGGTGTGGCGAGTGGTCGGTGCCGGCGTAGACGTGCAGCTGCGCGGCGGGCATGGCGTCGCGCACCCA
>Ga0316187_10003470_pt1 | contig 13711 bp, 10 predicted proteins | sample CroRivburrow1_MG_FD_204927 | JGI IMG/M metagenome (GOLD analysis project Ga0316187, IMG submission 204927) | Coastal sediment microbial communities from Maine, United States - Cross River worm burrow 1 | ecosystem: Environmental > Aquatic > Marine > Coastal > Sediment | place: USA: Maine...
AGGTTAGAATTGCGGCCATCTTCGGGAAACTGGTCGATTTCGACGACAATGTCTAACTTCCTGCTAGTCAATGGACCCAATCTCAACCTGCTCGGCTCGCGCGAACCCGAGGTTTACGGAGCCACTCATCTCGAGGATATCGAGGCAAACTGCATAGACCTGGCCACAGAGCTTGGTCATTCTATCGAGTGCTTCCAGAGTAATGCCGAACATGCGCTTATCGACCGCGTTCAACAAGCTGCGGGGGATAACGTCGAATTTATTATCCTGAACCCGGGCGGCTTTACCCACACCAGTGTTGCATTGCGCGATGCATTGCTCGCTGTTGCCATTCCTTTTATAGAAATTCACCTGAGCAACACTTTTGCTCGGGAAGAGTTTCGTAAGCTCAGTTATTTCAGCGATATCGCACAAAGTTGTTTGTTTGGATTTGGAGCCTACGGCTACGAACTGGCATTACAAGCTGCCAGCGAGCACGTAGCAAACGCCGAGAGAGAATGATGGACATAAGAAAAGTAAAAAAATTGATCGAACTGCTGGACGAATCTGGCATTGCAGAGATTGAGATCACCGAAGGTGAGGAGTCTGTGCGGATCAGCCGTTATTCGCAGAACGCACCTGCGGCGCCGGTAGCGATGAGCTACGCCCCCGCCCCTCTCGCGGCTGCGCCTGCCGCGGCAGCGGCGGCAGCAGAAATAGCACCCGCCGAAGTGGAGGAGGAAGGCTTCCTCGTGCCCGCACCGATGGTCGGCACGTTTTACGCGGCATCGTCACCGGGCGCTGCGCCGTACGTACAAGTCGGCGACCGGGTGAACGAAGGCGATACTTTATGCATTATCGAAGCGATGAAGATGATGAACCAGATCGATGCCGAGGTGTCTGGTGTCATCAAATCGATTCGCGTGCAAAATGGCGAGGCGGTCGAATACGGGCAAACGTTGATCGTCGTCGATCAACGGCACGCTGATTAAGCGGACCTGACAACATGCTGGAAAAAGTTGTTATAGCCAATCGCGGCGAGATCGCGCTACGCGTTCAGCGGGCCTGTCGAGAGATGGGCATTAAGACTGTCGCCGTTCATTCAACCGCGGACACTAATTTGAAGCACGTCCTGCTCGCTGATGAAACAGTTTGCATAGGGCCGCCCTCATCCGCCGAAAGCTACCTCAATATGCCGGCCATAATAAGTGCCGCCGAAGTTACGGATGCTGTCGCCGTGCATCCTTGTTACGGTTTTCTTTCGGAGAATGCGGACTTCGCTGAACGCGTTGAGTCCAGCGGCTTCATTTTCATCGGCCCACCGGCAAGTGCTATTCGCCTTATGGGTGACAAGGTGTCGGCAATACAGGCAATGAAGGCAGCAGGCGTGCCGTGTGTGCCGGGTTCGGACGGCCCGCTTGGCGAAGATCCGGACGAGAACATGCGCATCGCGCGCGACATCGGTTACCCGATCATTATCAAGGCCTCGGGCGGTGGCGGTGGCCGCGGCATGCGTGTCGTGCATGCAGAAGCTTCTCTGATTGCGGCGATTACCGTTACCAAGGCTGAAGCAAGAGCGGCCTTTAGCAATGATGTCGTGTACATGGAGAAGTATCTGGAGCGCCCACGCCATGTCGAATTCCAGGTGCTGGCAGATTCTCACGGCAATGCGATATACCTTGGCGAGCGTGATTGCTCCATGCAGCGCCGGCATCAAAAGGTCATTGAGGAAGCGCCAGCGCCGGGTATCACAGATGAGCAGCGCAAACGCATTGGTGAGCGTTGCGTGAAAGCCTGCCAGAAGATCGGTTATCGAAGTGCTGGTACTTTCGAGTTCCTGTACCAGGACGACGAATTCTATTTCATCGAGATGAATACACGGCTGCAGGTCGAGCACCCTGTTACGGAGATGATTACCGGCGTCGATATTGTCCGCGAACAACTTCAAATTGCGGCAGGTGAAAAGCTGAGCTACAAGCAGGAAGACATCAAGATTCTCGGGCACGCTATCGAATGCCGAATCAATGCCGAAGACCCAAAGACATTTATGCCGTCGCCTGGATTGATCAATCTCTGGCACGCGCCCGGTGGGCCCGGCATACGTGTCGACAGCCATATTTACAGTGGTTACAGAGTCCCGCCTTTTTATGACTCGATGATAGGCAAAATCATCGCGCACGGTAGCAATCGAGATGCAGCCGTTGCCCGTATGAAGATCGCATTGAGCGAGACAGTCATCGAGGGCATTAAGACGAATGTGCCTCTGCACCAGGAAATTTTCCAACACGCCGCCTTTCAGAAAGGCGGGACGGATATTCATTACCTGGAGAAGCGTCTCGGTCTAGTGTGATCGAGAACACACCGGCCTGACGATGGATTGGCGACAATTTGTCATGGATCTTGAAAAGCTGAATCCGGACAGTATCGAGGAGATATTTGCGCGCCACGGCGCCCATTCGATTACGTTCACCGATGCTGGCGACAAGCCAGTGCTGGAACCCGCTCCGGGTGAAGCGCCCCTTTGGCCGGACTCCCGCATCACTGGACTATTTTCAATCGACGCGGATCTGTCTCAATTGCAGGACGATCTCAAACAGTGTCTGGCTATCGACGTCCTGCCACCGCATCAAATCGAAGAGATTGAAAACCGTGTTTGGGAGCGCGAATGGCTTAAGGACTTCGGCCCGATGCGTTTTGGCGAGCGACTCTGGATCTGCCCTGGTAACTCAAGCGTTGATGATGAGCACGCACTTATCGTTCGCCTTGATCCCGGGCTCGCATTTGGCACCGGCACTCACGCAACCACGGCATTGTGTCTTGACTGGCTTGACAGCCTCTCGCTGGCAGATTCAACAGTACTCGACTACGGTTGTGGCTCCGGTGTGCTGGCAATCGCGGCACTTAAACTCGGGTGCGCGTCCGCAGCGGCAATGGATATCGATCCTCAAGCAGTCACAGCGACTCGTGCAAATGCACATCACAATGGCGTCGATTCGCAGCTGACGGTCACGGATTCGGCTGACGACATTGATGGTCAATTCGATGTCGTCATTGCCAACATTCTTGCGGCACCTCTGATCACACTGGCCAGGCCAATAGCAAGCCATGTCAAAGGGGGTTGCTTGCTCGCATTATCCGGCATACTGTCCGAGCAAGTTGAAGAAGTGCTGGGTGCGTACCAGCCCTGGATCGAGTTCGAAAGACCGGTTTACAGGGAACAGGGCGGACAAACCTGGGCACGACTAACCGGTCGAAGGGTTGAGGTCTGAGCGATGTATACCCAGTGCCCAGAATGTGATGTCGCGTTCCGCGTCACGGCAGATGTTCTAAGACAAGCTGCGGGAAAAGTTCGCTGCGGCGGCTGCGGCATTGCGTTTAATGCGCTCGAACACCTGTCCGAGGAAAAGCCAGAACCCCCGACACGCACGGATCCCGAGCCGGAGCTACCGGAACTGACTCCTGAACCGCCCCCGGAACTCGAAGCCGATACACCGCCACAAGTTATTTCTGCCGAGCAAAGCGCTGCTCTGCTCAAGACCCTGGATCAACTTGCCGGCTCCGACATCCGCATTGAAGATACCGGCATTGAATGGCGGGTCCTGGACAGCGATCTGGATGCAGTATCTGAGCCTGCAGAAGAGCCCGAGGCAATACCTGAGCCCGAGTTTGAAGCCGTGACTGAACCTGCAGAAGAGCCCGAAGCAGATCCGGTTGCTGCAACGGGTTCACTAAAATTCTTTATCGAGGACGAATCCGACCAGCCCGAGATCGTCGAGGAAATGCGATTCGACGACAACACGCCGCTACCGGATGATTTTGAATTCAAGGATGTCGTGGTTGCCGCACCAGAGCCCGCGCCTGCCGAGGTTGAAGAAGCAGAAGTTGTCGATGAGCTTCAGGGCGCTCAGGTGGATCTCGCCTTCGGCGACGCCGAAGAATGGGAAGATTTGCTCGGCGATCTTGATGAAAGCGAGCCCGCGGAAGAACCTGAGCACGAGCCGGACGCCGAAGAAGAAATTGAAGAAGACATCTCAACTGAAGCCGACGATCTTGTCGCGTTCGGGAGCGACCCAACAGAGCGCTCTGCAGACCAACCTCTCGATATGGATACGCAATTCGCTATCCAGGCCGAGGCGATGGGTATCGACCTTAGTGGCCTGCACGCGTCAGTCGATCAGGCAGAGCCTGAAAATGTTGACGCCGAAGCCGAAACATCGATTGACGATGACCTGATCGCAGCCGCGTTCGAAACCGAGGAAGCAGCAAGAGTCGCGGAAGAAGAAACGGGAGCTGAGCTCGAAGTCGATTTTGCGGAAGAACTCGACGACGAGATCGAAGAAGAACCAGAAGCAGAACCGGAAGAAGAGCTCACCGGCGAGTTCGAAGAAGAACCAGAAACTGAGGAAGACTCGGAAGAAGAGCTCCCCGGCGAGCTCGAAGAAGAACCAGAAACCGAGGAAGACCCGGAAGCAGAGCTCACCGGCGAGTCCGAAGAAGAACCAGAAACTGAGGACGACCCGGAAGAAGAGCTCACCGGCGAGTTCGAAGAAGAACCGGAAGAAGAAGAACCGGAAGAAGCACTCGACGACGAGATCCCGGCGGATCTTGAGCATGAGTTCGTCGATGAAATTCACAAGGCCTCCGAAGAAGATATCGGAGAAGAGCCTGAGGAAGACCTCGATTACGGAGCGATCAAGGCTGACGAAGCACTAGAGGCCGCGCTTGAGGAATCCGGCGAGGAAGTCGAAGCAGACAACAACGAAACTGCTGCGAGCGACGAGCACATCATCCCTGAAATGACTGAAGAGGAGATGACGCTCAACATGATGATCGATCAGGAGCTCTTGAGTGTTGCAGTCGAGGATGAAGATGGGTTCGCATCCACAATTGTACAAAAGCAGCCTGACAAGAAAGTCGAGGGAGAGATCGGCGGCAACAAGAGCATAAAAAAGGCAGACCCGCTTTTTGAAACAATAGTCATGGAGGGCGAGTCTGTGCGCGGCGACGCCGACCGCGAGAAGCTCGCTTCTGACGAAGGCGCCGCATTGATAGAAAAGCTCCGCGCCGCGGGCAACAATGAAAAAGAGTACAGAGCGACAAACCGGCCGAGCACCGGCATGATCGCCGCCGGGATTGGGCTACTGCTGCTATTGGGTCTGCAGTTCATGCACCAATCCCGTGAAGCGCTGGCGACAATCCCGGCATTCAACAGCGCCGTCGGACCTGCGTATCGCGCTCTCGGCAAACCCCTTGCACCGGCCTGGGATATCAGCGGCTGGCGATTCGAACAGACCAAGAACAGCGTAGATGAGGTCGATCAGTCGCTGACAATCTACACACGAATCGGCAATAAGTCAGACGAGGCGCTCCCCTACCCGCTTGTGCATGTTTCAATGACAGATCGCTTTGAAGATATTATCGGCAGCCGCGTTCTCGAACCTGGCGTATACCTCGCCGCCAATGCCGACCCGCGCAAACTTGTTGCGCCAGGCAATACTTTCGACGCCGTTATTTCGGTCAAATCGCCTTCTGACGAAGCAACCGGGTTCAAGCTGAACGTTTGCTACCGGCAGGCAAGCGGCAGTTTGCGCTGCGCGACCCAAGACTTTAAATAAGTCGCGGCTATAATCCCCGGCATGAAGATCGGCCCCTACGAACTGTCCAGCCCTTTCGTGCTAGCGCCCATGGCCGGCGTCACCGATGCCCCTTTCCGCCGTTTGTGCCGGCAGTTCGGCGCAGGAATGACAACTTCCGAGATGACAACGGCCGATACGAGCCTGTGGCAAACCGCAAAGTCCCGCCATCGTCTCGATCTGGATCTCGATGCCGAACCGATAGCGGTTCAAATAGCCGGATCGGATCCCGAACAGCTGGCAGTGGCCGCACGGGCCTGCGTTGCGCGTGGCGCCCAGATCATCGATATCAATATGGGCTGCCCGGCCAAGAAAGTGTGTCGGAAACTGGCCGGCTCTGCGCTGCTCAAAGACGAAAAGCTCGTTGAGAAGATCCTGCGTACGGTCGTCGATGCTGTTGACGTACCCGTTACGCTCAAGATGCGCACGGGCTGGGATCCGGAGCACCGCAACGGCGAAGCAATCGCCCGACTTGCTGAGGATTGCGGCATTCAGGCGTTGGCTGTCCATGGCCGAACGCGAGCGTGCCGCTACCGCGGCGAAGCGGAATTCGAGACGATTGCGCTAATCAAGAGTGCCGTCCACATCCCGGTATTGGCCAATGGCGATATCACGACTCCCGAGAAGTCGCTTGAGGTTCTGCGTCTAACTGGTGCTGATGGATTGATGATCGGCCGTGGTGCACAAGGACGGCCGTGGGTATTTCGTGAACTTTCGAACTATTTCCTGCACGGCAATACTGGTACGCCGCTAGAAAAAAATGAATTGCGTGATATCATGATCGGCCACTTGGGAGACTTGCACCGGTTTTATGGAGAGGCAACCGGCGTACGAGTGGCTCGCAAGCATCTGATCGGGTACTGCAAACATCTCGTCAACGCAGACGACTTTCGCTACCAGATCGTGCGCGTAGAAAGTGCTCAGGAACAACTTCGACTAACGCAGGAATACTTCAACCGGGAGGGGGGCGGTATTTCAATCGCGGCTTAGTCGCTACAGGATTTGACAGCCGTGGCTCAAAAGAAAAATAAGAAAAACAACGAATTGAAGGCCAAACAAAGCAAGAAGCCACTTCACGAGCACACCGAAGATGCCCTCAACCAGTACTTTGCCAACCTGAATGGCGACCGCCCGGGCGAATTGTACGATCTTGTTATGGGAGAGGTTGAGCGACCACTATTCAAGGCCGTCATGGACTATACCGACGGCAACCAGAGCCAGGCGGCCGGCATCCTCGGCATAAACCGCGGCACGCTGCGCAAGAAACTTAGAACGTATTCCTTGATCCACTAAACCCTTTCCTAACAACCACTTAAGCCAGGTGAATTGATGTTGACGGTGCGACGAGCGCTTATCAGCGTGTCCGATAAGCGTGGGCTAGTGCCCTTTGTGTCCGGTCTGACAGACCTGGGCGTCGAAATTATCTCAACCGGTGGTACCTGCCGCGCGCTGCGTGAGGCGGGTATCGATGTTACCGAAGTCTCCGCAAAAACCGGCTTCCCGGAAATTATGGATGGACGCGTGAAAACTCTGCATCCGACCATTCATGGCGGGCTACTGGGTCGCCGCGGCACCGACGAAGGCGTGATGGCCGAACACGGCATCGAGCCCATCGATCTGCTGGCCGTTAACCTGTACCCGTTCGAACAGACTATCGCTCGCGAGGACGCGACGATTGATGACGCTATCGAAAACATCGATATCGGCGGGCCCGCGATGATCCGCGCTGCATCAAAAAACCATGACGGCGTGGCCGTCGTTGTCGACCCGGACGACTATGAAAGCGTGCTCGAGTCACTGCAGAAGAACGAGTTATCGCTCGAGAGCCGTCGACGTTTGGCGGCAAAGGCCTATGCCCACACCGCCAGCTACGACATCGCGATCACCAGGTATCTCTCGAAGTCACTCAACGACAATCCGCTGGGTGAACGGATCCTGCATGCAGGAAAGCTAGTACAAAGAATGCGTTACGGCGAAAACCCTCATCAGGATGGGGCGTTTTACATCGATCAGCAGGCACCGAAAGGCTCGCTCGCGACGGCTGAACAGTTGCAGGGTAAAGCACTGTCGTATAACAACATTGCGGATAGCGATGCGGCGCTTGAGTGCGTCAAGCAATTTGCGAGCCCGGCGTGCGTCATCGTGAAGCACGCCAACCCCTGCGGCGTGGCAGTTGCCGGGAACATTCTCGCCGCCTACGAAAAAGCCTTCCAGACAGACCCGACATCGGCCTTCGGCGGCATTATTGCATTCAACCGCCCGCTGGATACGACCACAGCCAAGGCGATAATCGATCGCCAGTTTGTAGAAGTAATTGTCGCGCCTGGCATCGACGACGATGCAGCGGACGTGCTCGCTGAGAAGAAAAATGTCCGTGTGCTGAGAACCGGCGAATTGATCGATTCTGTCAGCAGTTTCGATTTCAAGAAGGTCTCCGGCGGGTTGCTCGTACAAAACACCGACATGGGTCGAGTTACGGCCGATGACCTCAAGGTTGTAACTGAGAAAGCGCCGACACCGAAGCAGATCGAGGACATGTTGTTTGCATGGACCGTCGTTAAGTACGTCAAATCGAACGCGATAATATTTTGTAAGGATCACATGACCATTGGCGTCGGTGCAGGCCAGATGAGTCGCGTCTACAGTACCAGGATTGCCGCAATCAAGGCGGCCGATGAGGGACTCGACGTCAAGGGGTCTGTAATGGCGTCGGACGCATTCTTCCCGTTCCGCGATGGTATCGATGCAGCGGCCGAGACCGGCATTGCAGCGATCATTCAGCCGGGCGGTTCAATGCGTGACGACGAGGTTATTCAGGCGGCGAACGAGCATGGCCTGGCGATGGTATTTACGGGTATGCGACATTTCCGCCATTGAGGTAATTTAAGCAGATGAAAATCCTGGTCATTGGCAGCGGCGGTCGCGAACACGCATTGGCCTGGAAGTGCGCCCAGTCCCCCGATGTTGACGAGGTGCTCGTTGCACCCGGCAACGCCGGCACGGCAAGCGAACCCGGCGTTCGCAATATTGCTATTTCCTCCGACGACATCGATGGCCTCGTTGCACTGGCCACCGCAGAGAAAGTTGCGCTAACGATTGTTGGCCCCGAGGCGCCACTTGTTGTCGGCATAGTCGACACCTTCGCCGCAGCCGGCCTGCCCTGTTTTGGCCCAAGTGCCGCGGCCGCTCAGCTCGAAGGTTCGAAAGTCTTCACCAAAGACTTCCTGGCACGCCACGACATTCCGACAGCCGACTACCAAAGCTTCAACGAGCTCGAACCGGCGCTTACGTACATCCGCCAGCAGGGTGCGCCGATTGTGATCAAGGCCGATGGCCTCGCCGCCGGTAAAGGTGTGATTGTCGCGATGACACTGGAAGAAGCTGAAGCTGCGGCAACTGACATGCTCGCCGGCGGGCGCTTTGGCGATGCAGGTGCACGGATCGTTGTCGAAGAATTTCTGGCCGGTGAGGAAGCGAGCTTCATCGTGATAACCGATGGTGACAACATTCTGCCGTTGGCGACGTCGCAGGACCACAAAGCCCGCGATGAGGGAGATGTTGGCCCGAATACAGGTGGCATGGGTGCGTACTCGCCGGCACCCGTAGTAACACCTGCGATAGAGCAGAAGATCATGGATCTCGTGATTCGGCCAACACTCGACGGCATGAAAAAAGATGGCAATAAGTACACGGGTTTCCTGTACGCCGGCCTGATGATCATGGCTGATGGTATGCCTAAGGTAATCGAATACAACTGCCGCATGGGAGATCCGGAGACGCAGCCGATCATGATGCGTATGCGATCCGACCTGGTCGCAATTTGCGGCGCGACACTCGACGGTACACTCGGTGAGCAACAAGCCGAGTGGGACTCGCGTGCGTCGCTTGGTGTCGTGCTGGCTGCTGGCGGCTACCCCGAATCCTACGCCAAAGGCGCGGTTATCGCCGGCCTGCGCAACGCCAACAGCGAAACTCAAAAAGTATTTCATGCTGGCACAGCACTTAGTGGCAGCGATGTTGTAACAAGCGGCGGCCGCGTGTTGTGCGTCGTCGGTCTTGGCGACACGGTAGCAGCAGCGGCTATTCAAGCGTACGACGCTGCAAATAAGATTTCATGGGACAACGTCTACTACCGTCGAGATATCGGCCACCGCGCAATCGCGCGTGAAAAGAGCTGACGCGCTTATGCTGACTACAGCCGCAGCGCGTAAAGCGATCCTCGAGGCTATGCCGACCTATGAAAAACAAGCGGTCGCCGTCGCAGCATCCATCGGCAGCGTATTACGACAGAGCGTCGCCGCGGAGCGCGACCAGCCACCCTTTGACCGAGTGATGATGGATGGCATCGCCGTCTCGCACGCAGACGTCGAAAGCAATACACGCGAGTTTCCGATTCAGGCAATGCAGGCGGCTGGCGACAAACAAATTGCACTCGAGACTGGAAAGGCCATTGAGATCATGACCGGAGCATCGTTGCCCATACGAGCCGATTGCATCGTGCCGATCGAGAGAATCTCGATAAGCAATAACGTCGCCACGCTCGAAGCAGACTACGAAGCAAGGCAGAACCAGTTCATTCATCCACGCGGCTCGGATCACACGAAAGGCACCGTACTGCTGGATCCGGGCAAGCGCATTTCGCCCATGGATATCGCAATTATTAACTCCTGTGGCCTGACCGATGTCGATGTAAGCAAGTCGCCGACAATTCGTGTGATCTCAACTGGCAATGAACTCGTAGCAGCAGGTGATCCCGTTGAACCACACCAGATTCGGATGTCGAATGGCCCGGCCGTAATTGCAATGCTGCAGCAGCACGGCTACGCCGACTGCGAACACGACCATCTCGTCGATGACCTGGACTTACTCAGGGAGAAAATCGGTGGGCACCTGGATAATGCAGATGTCCTGATTTTGAGCGGCGGCGTGTCCATGGGCAAGGCCGACTATATTCCGCAGGTGCTCGGCGAACTTGGTGTCGAAGTAGTATTCCACAAGATCAGCCAACGGCCGGGAAAACCAATGTGGTTTGGGGTGGGCCCTAAAGGCCAGGTCGTGTTTGCCCTGCCGGGGAACCCGGTTTCAACATTGGTCTGTTGCCGGCAGTACGTCATACCGGCGCTCAACGCGGCATCAGGCGAACGCGAGTACGCACCCGAGTTTGCCTCGCTTGCCCAGGCCTTCACGTTCAAGCCGCAGCTCACCTGCTTCTTGCCCGTACGACTGATTTCGAGCGTCGGCGGGCAACTATTGGCGATGCCCGTGCACACAAATACGTCGGGTGACTTCGCATCGTTGACGGGTACAGATGGTTATATTGAATTACCATTGGAAGAAGCGAACTTCTCAGCTGGCACAGCGGCGCAGTTACATCGCTGGTAGATACGCACTGTTTCGCCTGACCCTTTCACCACGGTACAGACTATGATTCGAGCAACGACCTTTTGTATTCTTGTCGCGTTTTCACTGACCAGTTTGTCCTGCACGCAAGAAGAAGCACCAGCTGTGGCCGACACGCGCTCGCACGACTATTTTTCCTTCGCCAACACGGACCAGTTCGTTACGGAACACCTGAATCTCAATCTCACGGTCGACTTTGAGGCCGAGGCGCTGCACGGCAGCGCAACGTTGCAGATTCGGCGAATCGGAAGCGATGCAACTGAAATCATCCTCGACACACGCGATATCACAATCGAGGCCACCAGCTTCGTTCTCCCGTCTGGCGAAACCTTGAAAACAGATCATCGATTTGGCGAGACTCACAGCATCATGGGCACGCCTTTGTTCATCGAAGTACCTGCAAGTATTCGAAATGATGAAGAATTCACGCTGCGCCTCGACTATCGCACGAGTCCGGAGTCCACGGCATTGCAGTGGCTGCCAGCGGAACTAACCGCAGGGCTTAAGCACCCGTTCCTGTTTTCACAATCTCAGACTATTCATGCGCGCAGCTGGATTCCCATGCAAGACACGCCAGCGGTTCGCATCACTTACAGCGCGACAATACGCACACCGCCCGAGCTCCTGGCCGTCATGAGTGCAGACAATGATCCCAACGCTGAAAGAGACGGAACTTACGAATTTGAAATGCCACAGCCTATTCCGTCGTATTTGCTCGCAATCGCCGTTGGCAATATTTACTTCGCGCCCATCGGCGAAGAGACGGGCGTCTATTCCGAGCCAGAGTTACTGGAAGCTTCTGCATTCGAATTTGCCGACACTCAGACCATGCTCGAAACGGCGGAGGCTATGTTCGGCCCATACCAATGGGGTCGCTATGACCTGCTGATCCTGCCGCCCAGCTTTCCGTTTGGCGGCATGGAGAACCCGCGACTCTCATTCCTGACACCCAGCCTGCTCGCCGGCGATCGCAGCCTGGTGTCAGTGGTTGCACACGAGCTCGCTCACTCCTGGTCAGGAAACCTGGTAACCAACGCTACATGGCGCGACGGTTGGCTTAATGAAGGTTGGACCAGCTATCTCGAGCATCGCCTTATGCAGGTCATTTACAGCGAAGCTCGGGCAGATGAAGAAAACCTGCTGAACTACCGCGAATTGCTGCTGAATTTCGAGACATTCAACCCCGCGATGCAGGCTCTGGCGCCTATACTTGAAACCGGCGACCCGGACGACTTTCAGGGAATTATCCATTACCACAAGGGCAACCTGTTCCTGCAGTACCTCGAAAACGCGTTTGGCCGCGACGTCTTCGATGCCTTCATTGGCAAGTACTTTGGTGACTTTGAATTTGGCACCATTACATCGGAGCAGTTTCTCGACTACCTCGATGAGAATCTTCTTTCAGCCTATCCCGGCAGAGTGAGTCGTGAAAAAGCCGAGCAATGGTTGTACAAACCCGGTCTGCCTGACGATGCGCCAATCCCCACCTCGAAGAACCTGGACGTGGCTGCTGAGATGGCAGCTCTCTGGTCCAGCGGAGAGATCGACATTGTTGATGTACCGTCCTCCAGCTGGAGCCCACAAGCAGCGCGTCATTTCATCAACAGCCTCGATAGCGATTTATCAACTGAGAGACTCATTGAGCTCGATACGGCACTGGGCCTTAGCGCTACCAGTAATGCCGAAATCGGCCGAACCTGGTTTATCCAGGTCGCGCAGCGGCGGCATCGCCCCGCCTACGAGAAACTTGAGCAGTATTTGCGGCGCTACGGCCGGACGCGGCTGGTAAAACCTGTTTATGTCGCGCTCGCTCAAAATGGCTCGGATCTTGAACTTGCGAAGGAGATATTTGCCCAGGTACGAGGGATCTATCACCCCATTACCAACATCAGCATCGATACAGCGTTCAGGCGCATACAGGCAGCCGAGCAATAATTTGACCGCGCACTGATTTGCATTATTCTCTTTGTGACAACTGAGCCTGGTCTCGTGAATGGCTGCTTGGTAGCTAGTTCAAAATTCCCACAAAACGCCGATTGCAGGCATCAGGGGCAACCAATAATCGATTCCACGTTCGAATACATCCTCACCCGTAAGCTCGTCTTCCTCCAGATCATAGTCAAGGCAACACTCGTTGCTCCGATTGGTCAAATTCGTTATTTCGAGGAAGGCCATGAACGAGCCGCGTTGTAGTTTCCATTTGCGGCTGATCCGAAAATCCAGGCTGCCGAACGAATGCAGTTGCTCGACGTTTCGCGATCCCGTCACCGCTACAAACACGGGCTCACCTTCTTCATCAACTCCATCTTCAATTAGTGACAGGCTGGATGTTGGCCAACCAGAATGAGCGCTAGCGGCGAGCGCGACATCCCATTTCAAATTTGACCAGGCCACTCCACCCTGAAAGGCGTGCCGCTGATCCCAGCTGCGTAACTCGTCAACTCCATTTATTCGATCGGTAGTCTCCGCCAACGTATACGACGCCCACCACGTAAATGGCCCGCTCGATCGGTCAATCGAGACTTCAAGGCCCTGCGATGTTGCGCTCGTTGGGTCCAGACGTACACGATCCGGCTGTACCTCCGGTATCAGGCCCATAGGATCAAACAGGTTTTCGAATCGCGGTCGAACCTTGTACATATCTTTCCTGAATAGCTCGACGCGCAGCGAATACTCATCTTTAAACAGATGACGAATAC
>Ga0316187_10003471_pt1 | contig 13707 bp, 12 predicted proteins | sample CroRivburrow1_MG_FD_204927 | JGI IMG/M metagenome (GOLD analysis project Ga0316187, IMG submission 204927) | Coastal sediment microbial communities from Maine, United States - Cross River worm burrow 1 | ecosystem: Environmental > Aquatic > Marine > Coastal > Sediment | place: USA: Maine...
CAAATTAGCATTAATCGTTACTGGGACTTGCATTCATGGCTGTCAACATATTGCCATAAACGGTATTTAAAGAGGATAGGTTAGATGCTAGTTTACCAATATTCTCTTTGTAAGCTTGAGTGCCTTCAATGGAATTGCTAAGGTTTTCTATAAGTGTGCTGATTCCAGCATAAGCTTCAGTAGTATTCTGCATGTGTTCATTTACATTTTGCAATTGCAATTCATAAACACTGTTAAGTGCAGACAAGTTCTTAGTAACATTTCTAAAGTTTTCTGCATAAGCAACACCTTCTTCCTCGCCAATAACTACTTGATTCAATGCTTCAGAAGCTTTAACGTAACTATCAGACAATTTATTAACTTCTGAAGTCGCATTTTTCATGCTTGAGGCGTAGTCTACAGTAGAGGAAGCCGCATCTGAAAGATCATTCATATTTTCAGCATTCTTTGCCATACTTTTTAATCCGGCCCCCAAACTCTCAATCAACTCCGGCCCTATTCTGGCATCTTCGAGCATGGTGTCTAACTGCTCCGTAATAGTCCCTTTATCATCTTCTGTTTCTTCTTCAGCCAACAAATCCATTTCACCAGTCATTCCTGCTAATTCAGGATAGACTAAAGACCAATCTACTTCCATATGGGGTGGTTCAAAGGCAGAAAATGCGAAAATAATGGCCTCTGTCAACAATCCTGTAGTAAGCATCAGACCGGCACCAGGCCAGTGCATAATTTTAAATAATGCTCCAACAATAACAATGGATGCTCCCCAACCATAGAGCATGCCCATCATTTTTTTTCCTTTTTTGGTTTCAAATAGAAATTCCGAAAATCCCATAATTGATCGTGTTAAGTTTTAAAAGTTCGGTTAAAAATAAAAAATATTATAGATTATCGTCTTTTGCGCGACCTAAATATGTCATAACGCATCTAAATCCGATATAACATTTAGAAGTGTCTTGATATTCGTAAGTCCTGGTGCTATTTTGAAGATAGTGACCTACATCTTTCCATGAACCACCACGAATGACTTTTCTTTTTAAAGATGGTGGATCAGATTCCTTGGCATCATACTGATAGTCGGGATTCAAATCATGTGCAAAGTTATAAGCACTTTCATCAAATGCATTGCTCGTCCATTCAGCGACATTTCCAGCCATACAGAAAAGGCCAAAATCATTTGGATTATAAGAGTTGATCTTCACAGTGTGAAACCCGCCGTCATCCACATAATTACCTCTCATAGGTTTGAAGTTCCCTAAGAAACAACCTCTGCTGTTGCGGATATATGGTCCACCCCATGGGTATTTGCTTAAATCCAGACCACCTCTTGAGGCCCATTCCCATTCAGATTCAGAAGGCAATCTAAAGTCTTGAACAATCGCTGTTCCTCTACCTTTAAGGTAAACATTCAATAATTGGGTTCTCCAGATACAGAAAGCACGTGCTTGTTTCCAACTAACACCAACCAATGGGTATTCATCATAAGCGGGATGCCAAAAATACATATTGGTCATTGGCTCATTAAAAGAGTAAGTGAAATCATGCACCCATGCCAATGTATCAGGATACACATTAATGATGTCTTTTTTAATGAATACTGATCTATCTATCATTCCCTGCTCTCTGTTTTTTCTTTGAGCTGCTTCACGGATATCTATCCAGTAGTATTCATATTTAAGTTTTCTTGTGTCGATCTCTTTTCTCCTATAGAAACGTTCATGCTCTGGATAATACATTACTTCCAAAGCTTCTCTTTCTTCTGGTCCATACCAGTCGATACGCTCTCTCCAATTGATAAGTGGAGGATCAATATCCTCTCCATACCAATCTACGGATACCAGATGGTCTTCACTTACTTCTTCACCAAGAATCATATGGGCAATAGAATCTCTCACCCAATAAACAAACTGTCTGTACTCGTTGTTAGATATTTCAGTTTGATCCATGTAAAATGCCTGAACCGAAACGGTTCTTTTTTGAGCGGTGAATGATCTTGGCACATCTTGGTCATCTTCACCTTGCGTGTAACTCCCCATTGGGATAAACAACATGCCAAATGGATCAGGTTGATACCAAAGCTCTCGTCCTTGGACACCTATCAACTCCCCGTTTCCTGCATTACAGCCTACTAAAATAGCTGTAATCATCATCATTATTCCTACCTTTTTCATACCGATCTATTTACAAACCTTTATTTCAAAATTTTATTGCACACTTATATTTGTACTCCTAAAATCTGCTTATTAACGGTTTATGGTTTACAAGGTTACAAAAAAATATCATAACCACTTCACAGTTTTGTATTTCTGTATCTTAACTGGAGGCGTAATTTTGTAACAATAATTGATCATAATTTCGAACGATCCCGCGTTATATTGGCTGAATTTACTTGTTACAGATGCATCGTAAGAAAGTCCTAATTTCAATCCTTCAAAGCCCGGAGACACAGCTCCAAAATCCATACCTGCTAAAATACTTACAGTATTATCCAAACGATAAGAAGGGCCGACCCAGAAAAAATTATTAATCAATAAATTTAAATTGTAGTCTAACATCCAACTAACAATGTCGGATTTTACATATAGAGACTGTCTCAATTGAAGTGGAGTAGACGTATTGAAAGGTCTAAATACATTGCCACCATGAGCGTACCAGGTTCTGTATTTCGGGTAAACAAAATTATGGTTGGTTCCGGTATGCTCATAAACCGGTTCCAATAGGTGTTCTACAGAAACACCACCATAATAGTTGTCACCATTATGATAGTATATACCGAGACCCATATCGAATTCAGTTGAAGAAATTCCAGCAGGTATTGCGGGATCCACATCGGGATGATCATTTGCAACCCAATTATCTTTTACCGTTTGAGAAATGATTCCAGCATCAATTCCAAGACTAAAATATCCCGGAGCAAAATTAAAGGCTCTGCGGTAGGCATAAATTAATTTAGCATTTAGCTCAGATATGTTACCTAACTCGTCATACATAAAGCTTAGTCCGGCACCTGCATTTTCCATGTAACCTGCCGGCCAGTTAAAATTTGAATGGGCACCAAAAATGGTTGTTGTGGGAGCTCCTTCAAAACCGGACCACTGCTGTCGATTCAAAAGGGTACCGCAAATTGCCTCCTTACTACCTGCAAATGCAGGATTAATCTGAAGGCGGTTATACATATTCTGACTAATCTGCGGATCCTGCTGTGCAGCTATAAATTTTGAACAAAAAATAACTACAAGCAGAATTGCTATTCTATTCATCACGAAACCTGTTCTGCTTTTAATTCTATTGAAACAAACGATTAGGCGGCTAAAATAATTAAAATAATTATGCTCACAAATAAAATAATCAAGCTCACAAATAATTTTTAACCACCAATTGTTCATCACATCCATTTTGGTAATAATTCTCATTTACAATAACTTCTTATACATGTGCAACCACCTGTCAGGAATTTCGTTCTCCATTGCTTTTTCATAATCCTCATAAGTACAGGGTGCCAATAAATGCCGATCATATTTAATGCGTTCATCTGAAGGGTAAGGAATTTCCATCCACCAACGTCCACTTTTCGGACTCTTATAAAAAACCATGTATTGATATGGACTTCCAATGTTCACATTATATTTAAAATATTCATCCTTATTGCATTTTGGAAAATCTCCTTTGCGACTATAAAATCCTTCAATAAAGTACCAAATCATTTGGGCCATCAAATCAGAAGACTGTCCGCTGTCATCAAGAGTTGTATTGCATTCGTAGAATCCTACAGAGCTCAATTTATCACTCATTCCGGCATATCGGCTTAACCGACACATTTCTTCTCCATAAAAACCATTTGGACTGGCGTACTTGTTTCCTGGCGCATCAGGTCTTCTTACGGATGAAATATCAAAACTAATCATGTCTGAATTTCTGATGATGGGTTCCGCATGGCTCAAATTAGCACGCACATTACCAAGGCGAAAAGTATCAAAATTGAGTTTCTCAATTAAATTGATTTCATCTTCTCCAACCAAATAACTTTGATAACCAATATTGCTAAAATTGAAAAGATAATTGGGTTGTTTAAGCAATATTTTACTCAAGTAATTTCTTGAATTCACTTCTTCCTCACCCAATCCAATGTTGAATTCTGAATCAACACTCACCATATTTACCACCATTTCCATCTTCTCGTATGCAAGGAAATTTGCATATGCTAAATCATTCCCACCTCCAATGATAATTGGAACAACATTTTTTGTAATCAACTCATATATTACTGTAGATAACGCTAAATAGGTGTCATGAATTGCATGTCCCGGAATAATATCTCCCAAATCAACAATGCGAAATTGATTGTGATCGTATAATTTGTAAAAGGACCTTCGTATTTCTTCAACTGATTTTGCGCAACCTTTATTGTCAAGCGCACCTCTATCTTCAGGTACTCCTATAATGGCTAAATCGACCTTGGCTTCGTCGTTGTAAAATTTTTCTGGTGCAATTAGTTTAAAGGCAATTTGATTTTGATCGGGTCGAACGACCTCTTTAAAAAAGTCTTTGGGGACAGGATTAAAATATTGCTCGAACTCCATGAATAATTATTTCTTCTTTGAATTTGAAATGATTTCTTTACATTCTTCTAAGGTCAGGTCTTTTGGCTCTTTGTCTTTGGGAATCTTGAAATTTTTTCTGCCCGATTTAATATATGGTCCGTATCGGCCATTCAAAACCTGAATTTCAGGTGCGTCGTCGAAAGTTTTTATAGATTTTTCTCGATCGAATTTCAGCTTGGCTTCAATCAATTCAATCGCTTGCTCCAGGGTAATTGAGAAAACGGTCTCATCACTGTCTTTAGGAATTGAAGCAAATGAGTTTTCATACTTCACATAAGGCCCAAATCTTCCAATGGCAGAAGAAATTTCTTTCCCATTATGAGACCCAATAACTCGAGGTAATTTAAACAATACCAATGCATCTTCTAAGGTAATGGTCTCAATGCTCTGTGTTTTCAGAAGGGATGCAAACTTTGGTTTTTCTTCATCGTCTGTACGGCCAATTTGAGCCATAGGTCCGAATCTACCAATACGCACAAGAATTTCTCTACCCGACTTAGGATCTGTCCCCAATACTCTTTCCCCACTTGCACGTTCTGCCTGATCTATTGTAGCTTCTACTTTTTTGTGAAATGGATCATAGAATTTTTTAATCATTTCATTCCATTGCTCATTTCCTTCAGCAATTGAATCAAAATGACTTTCAATTTCAGCTGTAAATCCGTAACTCAATATATTATCAAAATGTTCTACAAGGAAGTCATTAACCACCATTCCAATGTCTGTGGGGAATAATTTATTCTTTTCAAAACCGTATTGTTCCGTTTTTTTCAATTCCGAGATTTCACCATTTTTCAGCGTTATCTCAATCACCGGTCTTTCGAGACCATCTCTGCTCTCTTTAACTACATAACCTCTTTTTTGAATGGTTGAAATTGTTGGGGCATATGTTGATGGACGACCGATACCTTTTTCTTCCAATTGTTTAACCAAACTGGCTTCCGTATATCTGGGCGGAGATTGAGAATATTTTTGCTCAGCAGTTATATAATCGGTCCCCAAAGTTTCTCCCTCATTCACTGTGGGTAACAATCCAGTTTGTTCTTCTATATCTTCCTGGTCTCTCGATTCAAGATAAACTTTTAAAAAACCATCGAAGGTGATGACTTCACCTTTGGCTTGAAAAAGACTACCGTTGTTTATGGCCTCTATGCCAATGTTCGTTCTTTCCAACTCAGCATTGCTCATTTGAGAGGCCAAAGTTCTTTTCCAGATCAGTTCATACAGTTTTTGTTCCTGAGCCCCCCCTTCAACACTTTTTTGACTCATAGATGTTGGACGAATCGCCTCATGCGCTTCTTGAGCGCCTTTCGTTTTTGTTGTATAATTTCTAGGATTGGAATACTCCTGTCCGTACAGATTTTTAATAACATCTTTTGCTGCGTTAATGGCAAACGTGGACAAGTTTACTGAGTCAGTTCTCATGTATGTAATGCTCCCGGACTCATATAGTTTTTGAGCAACACTCATTGTTTGAGCAACACTATACCCCATTTTTCTACTCGCTTCTTGCTGTAAAGTTGAGGTTGTGAATGGGGCAGCAGGAGACTTACTCGCAGGCTTTTTTTCCAGCTTAGAAACCCTGAACTGATCATTTTTTAAATCTTCGAGCAATGATCGTGCTGAATCTGCACCATCCATGCGATTCTTTAATTCACCCTTTATTAGTTGGCCATCCTTATTTAAGAAATGACCCAGCACTCTATAGTTGACGACAGGAACAAAGCTTCTGATTTCCTTTTCTCTTTCTGCTAAAATTCTAACAGCAACAGATTGAACCCTTCCAGCAGATAAACTCGGCTTTATTTTTTTCCAAAGGACAGGAGACACTTCGTATCCAACCAATCGATCTATAACCCTTCTCGCTTGTTGCGCATTTACCAGATTAAGATCCAAACTTCGAGGATTTTTCACTGCTTCCTCAATGGCTGTTTTAGTGATTTCGTGAAACACGATGCGCTTTAATTTTTTTTCATCGACATTCAGAACTTCAGACAAATGCCAGGAGATGGCTTCTCCCTCTCGGTCCTCATCAGAAGCTAACCAAACAAAATCTGCATCTTTTGCGCTCTTTTTTAAGTCCTGTACAACTTTCTTCTTTTCAGCCGGCACCTCATATTTTGGCGTAAAGTCTCCTTCAATATCAATGGCTAAATTCTTATTCGGCAAATCCCGAATATGTCCAAAGCAGGATTTAACTGTAAAATCCTTACCGAGAAATTTTTCTATTGTTTTAGCCTTAGCAGGTGACTCAACAATTACAAGGTTCTTGCTCATACACGAATGAATCGATTCTTAATATTTTCAGTGCAAATAAAACGAATAAAAATGAAGGGAGCTGCAATCAATGTATTTTGAACTGTCTTTATATTATAAAATAATATAAGGATTTTTCATTTCTTTGGATATGACATTTTGTCACACCAGTCAAAAATTTGTAATTTCGCATTTCTTTAGATCAAGTATTTGATGGAAAAAATTATTGACGAAAGCAGACAAGGAGAGGCTTTATTGATGGATGATCCAAAGATTAATTTGGAATCAAAAAAAGTATATATAGAGAGTTACGGCTGTCAGATGAATTTTTCTGATAGTGAGATCGTAGCCTCGATACTTATAAATAGTGGTTATCAGACAACAAGAGATATGTCTGAGGCGGATGCTATTTTTCTTAATACATGTTCTATTCGAGATAAAGCTGAGAAAACAGTTCGTCAGAGAATATCAACCCTAAGAAAACAGAAAAGAGCACATGGAAACTTGGTGATTGGTATTTTAGGTTGTATGGCTGAAAGAATGAAACATCAGCTGTTGGAAGAAGAAAAACTTGTTGATATTGTTGTTGGCCCCGATGCCTATAGAGACTTGCCAAATCTTTTGGCCGAGACAGAGGATGGCAGGAAGGCAGTGAATGTTTTGCTTTCAAAAGAAGAAACTTACGGGGATATTACACCGGTTCGATTAGATAGCAATGGGGTAAGTGGATTTATATCCATTACGCGTGGGTGTGACAATATGTGTACATTTTGTGTAGTTCCATTTACAAGAGGAAGGGAGAGAAGCAGAGACCCGGAAAGTATTCTCGCCGAAGCAAGAGATATGCTGGATAAAGGGTACAAGGAAGTGACTTTGTTGGGACAAAATGTTGATTCTTATTTATGGCATGGCGGAGGATTAAAAAAAGAGTTCGAATCGTTGACTGAAGAGGAAAAGAAAAACAGTTGCAATTTTGCAGAATTGCTTGGAAAAGTGGCCAAAGTTAGCCCTGAACTTCGAGTACGATTTTCTACTTCCCACCCAAAAGACATGACAGATGACGTTTTGGAAACGATGTCAGCTCATGAGAATATTTGCGATTATATACACCTGCCATTCCAATCCGGGAGCAATGAGATTTTGGAAAGAATGAATCGGGGATATACGAGGGAATGGTATTTGAATAGAATTGCAGCGATTCATCGAATATTACCAGAGTGCACTATTTCATCTGATATAATTTGCGGTTTTTGTGGAGAAAGCGATCAAGATCACAGAGACTCATTAAGTTTAATGGATGAGGTGAAATTCAGCTATTCATATATGTTTAAATATTCAGAAAGACCCAGGACATTGGCTGAAAGAAAGTACAAAGACGATATCAGTGAAACTTTAAAACAAGAACGATTGGCTGAAATTATTGATAAGCAGTTGCAACATTCACATGAAGTGACCAAACGATTTATCGGTAAAACTTGTCAAGTTCTGGTTGAGGGTAAATCGAAAAAGAATGAACATTTTTTGTATGGCAGAAACGCACAAAACATCGTGGTCGTATTTCCAAAGGAGACTTACAAACCTGGTGATTATGTGATGGTTAAAATAGACAGTTGCACTGCTGCTACATTAATAGGTAAAGCATTAAGAAATAATAATTCATGAATATTCAACAAATCAAACAACGGTTTGGAATCATAGGTTCATCTCCACTTTTAGATAGAGCGCTTGATGTGGCCGTTCAGGTTTCGAACACTGATCTTTCCGTTTTAATTAGCGGTGAAAGTGGTTCGGGGAAAGAAACTTTTCCTCAGATAATTCATCAGCTAAGTGCGAGAAAACATGGTAAATATATTGCGGTGAACTGCGGTGCCATTCCTGAAGGGACTATGGATTCTGAAATGTTTGGTCATGAGAAAGGCTCATTTACAGGAGCGCATGAAGCAAGAAAAGGATACTTTGAAGTAGCGGATGGAGGTACTATTTTTCTGGATGAAGTGGCGGAGTTACCATTGCAAACCCAGGTGAAACTTTTAAGGATTCTGGAGAGTGGTGAATACATTAAAGTTGGTTCCTCTAAAATATTAAAAACGGATGTTAGGATTGTGGCTGCGACCAATATTAACATCCATGAAGCCATTGAAAAGGGGAAATTCAGAGAAGATTTATTTTATAGGCTAAACACAGTTCCCATTTCAGTCCCCCCTTTGAGAAGTAGAAAAGAGGACATCCATTTGATTTTTAGAAAATTTGCTTCAGATTTTGCCGAAAAGTATCGGATGCCGGTAGTAAAACTGGATGAAGAAGCGAAAATACTTCTAGAAAATTTCAGATGGCCCGGAAACGTGCGACAATTAAAAAATGTTACCGAACAGATCTCTGTTATTGAATCTGAAAAGAAGATTGGAAAGGAAGTGCTGATAAATTATTTACCAGATATTCAAAAAACGCAGTTACCTGTTTTGTATCACGGTGAGGAAGATTCAGGGCTGTCTGAGCGCGAAATCTTATATAAAATTCTTTTTGATTTAAAACGAGACGTAAATGACTTGAAAAAAATGGTATTCGAAGGAGGAAATCCTGAAGTAAACCAGGATTCAACCAGGCCAGATGCTGTTCAAATGATTGGACAAACGGATTCATATCAAGAATCTGGAAACGTTCCGGGCACTTTGGTTCCGCAAAATATTAACCACAACATTGATGCCATTGATGAAACTTCAGTCGTTATGGAAGAGTCGTTGTCATTGGCAGAAACAGAAATTCAATTAATTAAAAAGGCCCTTTCCAAATACAGCGGAAAAAGAAAAAAGGCAGCTGAAGAACTTGGGATTTCTGAACGGACCTTGTATAGAAAAATCAAAGAATATGACCTTGGGTAAAATGAAATATGTAGTTAAGTGTTTCGTTTTATGTGTGGTAATGGTATCGATTCATTCGTGTCGATATTCTTTTACAGGAGCCTCTATTTCTCCTGAAGTTAAGACGGTTTCTGTTGATTTTTTCAGATCATATGCTCAACTCGCACCTCCAATTTTGGAGCAATCATTTACAGAAGCATTACGGGAAATCTTTGTCTCTCAAACGAACTTAAGACTTGTTCAAAGCGGTGGTGATTTGCATTTTGAAGGAAAAATTACGAATTACACCCCCAGTCAGCCAATATCTGTGGGGACCGATCAAAAAGCGAACCTTGAAAGGTTAACCATAACGGTTCGGGTTAAATATGTAAATGCCAAGGAACCCAAAAATAATTTTGACAAACCTTTTACAAGATTCCAAGATTATGATGCGGGACAAAACATACAAGAAGTTGAAGTTGAGCTGATTCAGGATATTAATCAACAGTTGGTTCAATCTATTTTTGATGCAGCAGTGAGCAATTGGTAGTTATGAATAAAAGCGTCTTTTCAGATTTAATTTCTAGTCCCGAAAATCTTAATCAGATTCATGCGGGCGAGATTGTTGAAGTACTTGACGAATTCCCATATTGTCAGATCGCACACTTGTTAATGGCCAAAAAACTCAAACAAGACGATAGCATGCTGTTTGAAAAACAATTGAATTTGTCAGCAGCGTATGCTCCTTCAAGAAAAATTTTACATGATTTAATTGAGGGCAGTGCCATCATTTCCAGCGATCAAAACGACATCCTTTTCGATACAAGCATAAAGGAAGAAAAGAAATTAGAGACAGAAATAATTGAAAGTGAGGTTGAAGTGAAATCTAGTGATGATCAGCAATTACAAGATTTGATTCAATCTGAAACGCAAACCGCTTATGATTTAAGTCAAATTCCTCCTCTCGAATTGCCAAAAGATGAAGAATCCAAAAGGAAAATAAATGAAAATGAAAAACATCATTTCTCAGATTGGATTCGATATATAGATGGTCAAAAACTAAAAAACGAAAAAGATGCCGACGAATTAATTGACAAATTTATCGCGGAAGATCCAAGGATAGGCGAAATCAAGCCTGAACAGCCGAGTCATGAAAATCTCGCCAAGAAAAGTTTAAAAGAAGTGGACTATGATTTAGTGACTGAAACACTGGCTAAAATTCACATTGATCAGGGCAACAAGTTATTGGCTATTGAAATATATGAGCGGCTGATGTTGAAATATCCAGAAAAAAGGCCTTATTTTGCCGCCCAAATAAATTTTATCAAAAAGTAAAAATTCAAAAATGGGAACAGTTGTTTCAATACTCATATTCATGGTGGCACTTATCTTGATCCTCGTCATCATAGTGCAAAATCCTAAAGGTGGTCTAGCATCAAATTTCTCATCTTCAAATCAAGTGATGGGTGTTAGGAAGACAGCAGATTTTTTAGAAAAAACAACATGGACACTCGGTATTGCCTTGGTATTGCTGAGCATTGTGTCATCAACGTTAATGACCAATAATAATAATGTCGTACAAGTAGAAACAGATTCTGAACTAAAGGATCAGGTAGAAAACATTCCGGATCAAATTCAAGCTCCACCAGTACAACAGGAAATTCCATTACCAGGGGATCAGTCAGAACCAGAGAAGAAGGAGGAATAATCCTTCTGTCAGCATGTCAGCCTTGCTGACAAATCTTTGCCCTTATATGAAATATTGTCCTTAGAAGTTCAATCCTGAACTTTGGCATCATTTTTGACGGGAAAGGCATAAACGTTAACTATTCACAAATCAATAAAAAATGGCAGTAAAAATTAAACCATTGGCAGACAGAGTTTTGGTAGAACCAGCTCCTGCGGAAGAAAAAACAGCAGGTGGGATCATTATTCCAGATACTGCGAAAGAAAAACCACAAAGAGGAACAGTTATAGCTGTAGGCAATGGAAAACCAGACGAGCCAATGACAGTTAAAGCAGGTGATACGGTTTTGTACGGTAAATATGCCGGGACAGAACTATCCATGGAAGGGATAGACTACCTCATGATAAAAGAATCGGAAATTCTAGCAATAATATAAGTCAATTAAAAAATAAATAGATACAGAAATGGCAAAAGAAATAACCTTCGATCAAGAAGCAAGAGATCAGTTAAAAAAAGGTGTAGATAAATTGGCTGACGCAGTTAAAGTAACCCTTGGACCAAAAGGAAGAAATGTAATCATTGACAAGAAATTTGGCGCACCATCCATCACTAAAGATGGAGTTACAGTGGCTAAAGAAATTGAGTTGAAAGATGCGATTGAAAATATGGGTGCACAAATGGTAAAAGAAGTTGCTTCAAAAACAGCAGATGATGCTGGTGATGGAACCACAACCGCAACCATTTTGGCTCAGTCCATGATTCACACAGGATTAAAAAATGTAGCTGCAGGTGCTAATCCAATGGACCTTAAGAGAGGAATGGATAAAGCTGTTGAAGCAGTGGTTAAAGGGCTTAAAAAGTTATCTAAAGAGGTCGGTGATGATAATGATAAAATCAAGCAAATCGCTACGATTTCTGCCAATAACGATGACACAATTGGAAGATTGATTGCCGAAGCAATGGAAAAGGTGAAAAATGAGGGCGTAATTACTGTTGAAGAGGCAAAAGGTACTGACACAACTGTTGAAGTTGTGGAAGGAATGCAATTCGATCGTGGTTATCTTTCTCCATATTTCGTAACAGACGGTGAGAAAATGGAAGCTGACCTGGAAAATCCATATATCTTATTGTATGATAAGAAGATTTCAAACATGAAAGATTTACTTCCTGTTTTGGAAAAAACTTCTCAATCAGGGCGACCTTTGTTAATTATAGCAGAAGATGTTGATGGTGAAGCTTTAGCAACCTTGGTTGTTAATAAACTGCGAGGAGCATTAAAAGTAGCTGCCGTAAAAGCACCTGGATTTGGTGATAGAAGAAAAGCGATGTTGGAAGATCTCGCAATTCTTACGGGTGGTACATTGATTTCTGAAGAGAGAGGATATAAGTTGGAAAATGCTGATTTATCATACCTGGGATCAACGGAGAAGGTGACCATTGATAAGGACAATACGACCATTGTAAATGGTGCCGGAAACAAAGAGGACATCGAATCAAGGGTGAACCAAATCAAGTCTCAAATAGAAGCATCTTCTTCTGATTATGACAAAGAAAAACTTCAGGAAAGATTGGCTAAACTTTCAGGTGGTGTAGCTGTGCTTTATGTTGGAGCTGCTTCTGAGGTAGAAATGAAAGAGAAAAAAGACAGGGTTGATGACGCATTGCATGCTACCAGAGCTGCAGTTGAAGAAGGAATTGTACCAGGAGGTGGAGTTGCATTCATTAGAGTGATGTCTAACCTTGATAAGTTAACAGGAGAAAATGATGATGAAACAACTGGAATCGGAATTGTTAAAAGAGCATTAGAAGAGCCTGTAAGGCAAATTGTTGCGAATGCCGGAGGTGAAGGATCAATTGTTGTTCAAAACATCAAAGGAGGAAAAGGCGACTATGGATTTAATGCCAGAACAGAGGTTTTTGAAAATCTTTATGAAGCAGGTGTTATTGATCCCACTAAAGTGACAAGAATTGCATTGGAAAATGCAGCATCTATTGCCGGAATGCTGTTAACTACAGAATGTGTCATTTCAGATGAAGAAGAAGAAGCGCCAGCTGGTCCACCAATGGGTGGCGGAATGCCAGGAGGTATGGGCGGAATGATGTAAAAGTCACCTAACTGACGGAAAAGGCCGGTCCATTGGATCGGTCTTTTTTTTATCGAATAATTAATTTTTCAGTTTGAATGGCGTACCCTAATCAGTTGCATTGAATGAAAAAAATATTCAAAAATGATACATCCGGCTATTCGGCTCTCGCATCTTTTATTATAACCAGAATCAGGTTAATATTGTAGCCCAAAGCATCATTCATTGAAATTATTTCTCAG
>Ga0316187_10003472_pt1 | contig 13705 bp, 12 predicted proteins | sample CroRivburrow1_MG_FD_204927 | JGI IMG/M metagenome (GOLD analysis project Ga0316187, IMG submission 204927) | Coastal sediment microbial communities from Maine, United States - Cross River worm burrow 1 | ecosystem: Environmental > Aquatic > Marine > Coastal > Sediment | place: USA: Maine...
CTCCCTTGAAGTGTGGCTGCGACGGTGACCGCTTAGGTCAGCCACCAAGCTACTCGGCGGACGCTGAACCAAACCTGAATAAGCTGAAGGATACGGCTCCGTTGGGGTAGCATAAGGGGCTGTTTTCAGCCGCTCGTTAACGCATTCAAGAACCGCTATGAAGAATAAGATCTACGTCGCACCGATGATGGACTGGACCGATCGTCATTGTCGCTACTTCATGCGGCTGCTGAGTCCAGGCGTTTTCCTGTACACCGAAATGGTGACGGCAAACGCGCTGCATTTCGGTGATGCGGAAACGCTACTCCGGTACGACGATTCTGAACATCCAATCGCCGTTCAGATCGGTGGCAGCGACCCGGCGCTGATGGCGGAGGCTGCGGCTCGTGCGGCGGATGCGGGTTACGACGAGATCAATATAAACGTGGGCTGCCCGAGCGACCGCGTGCAGAGCGGCCAGTTTGGTGCCTGCCTTATGGCGCAGCCCGGTATTGTTGCCGACTGTTATTCGGCGATGCAGTCCAACACCGATATACCTGTCACGGTCAAAACCCGGATTGGAATCGACGATCAGGACAGCGATGAATTCCTGGCGCGATTCGTGGACACCTTGTCGGCCGCCGGTTGCCAAAAATTCGTTGTCCACGCCCGAATTGCGATTCTTGATGGCCTGAGTCCGAAGCAAAACCGAACCGTGCCGCCGCTGAACTATGAGCGTGTCTATCGACTAAAGGATGCCAATCCCGACCTCGAGATCGTCCTCAATGGTGGAATCTCGGAGATCGGTCACGTTGAGGACGCGCTCAGGCGTGTTGATGGCGTCATGATCGGTCGACAGGCATACCATCATCCGTACTTCCTGGCTGAGCTCGAACATCACATGAACCCGAAGGTTCCGTTGCCTGATCGACGTGATGTCGTTGAGCGTATGCTTCCGTATATCAAGCGCGAGCTCGAACAGGGTGAGCGGCTTGGCCGAATCACCCGGCATATGATTGGGCTGTTTGCGGGCATGCCGGGTGCACGCGCCTGGCGTCGCTACATCAGCGAGAACGCCCACGGTCGCGGAGCGGGCACAGAGGTTCTGCTCGAAGCGCTGGATGCCATGCCAGTTGCAGCATAGAATATCAGGCTCACACGAAATGCCGGAGCGATAGCCAATTCATGGGCGCTAAATCATTGAAGAAGAACAATGGGCCAACGATGGCCGAGATGGCCGATATCCACGAGTTGTATGAGGAGTCGGTACAAAACGTCGAAAACGAAGTGAAATTCCTGAGCGCCACGTTTCGTGAGCTCAGAGGAAGGACCGCGCGCACCTTACGCGAGGATTTTTGTGGCACTGCCAGCCTGGCCTGCGAATGGGTAGCGCAGGGTGATGAATACACGGCAGTCGGCGTGGATATCGATTCGTCCGTACTCGAATGGGGTCGACAGAATCGCGTGAATCAGCTCGATGCCGCGGACCAGGCGCGGGTGCGCCTGATCGAGTCTGACGTGCAGACGGTCGAAACACCAAAGGTCGACATACTGGCGGCCTTTAATTTCAGCTACTGGATCTTCGAAGAACGTGCGCAGATGGTCGCGTATATGCGTCGCTGTCTTGATGCCCTCGAGGATGACGGCATCCTGTTCATGGACATGTTTGGTGGCCCCGAGTCATTCGAAGAAACCCGTGAAAAGACGAAACATGACGGCTTTACCTACGTCTGGCACCAGGCCAGGTTTTATCCCGTAACGAATCACATGCAGTGCTACATCCACTTCAAATTCCCGGACGGTTCCAAGCTAAAGCGGGCTTTCAGCTATGCCTGGCGTCTTTGGACCGCCCCGGAATTACGTGACATGTTGCACGACGCCGGTTTCGGAAATGTGACAGTCTATTGGGAGGGCGAAGACGAAGATGGCGAGGGCAACGGCATATTCACTCCGAATGACAAGGGTGAGGCGGATCTCGCCTGGATAGCGTATATTGTTGCTGAAAAGTGAAGCTCATTTTTTCCGAAAATAGCTTCATTATTAGTTAGTTACGGGCTCATTATGGCAAAGGATCTCGAAGTCGCAATTGTGTTTGCTGACGTTGTCGGCAGTACGCAGCTGTACGACAAGTTTGGCGATACCAAAGCCAGCGAGACGGTCGCCCTGTGCCTGGACGTTATGAAGGATGCTACGCACCAATATAACGGCACCGTCATCAAGACGATTGGCGATGAAGTCATGTCCACGTTTTCGACCGTTGAAGAGGCGATGGGTGCAGCAGTGATGATGCAGTCGCGGATTTCAGCCGACACCAAGCAGGAAGACCGCATAACCGTGTCGATTCGTATCGGTTGTCACTATGGTCCGGTCGTTCAGGAGCAAAACGACATTTTTGGCGCAGCCGTGCACACCGCGAATCGCATGACCTCGCAGGCCAAGGCCCGCCAGATTGTCATTTCCGGCGGCACCGTCGAAAAAATGAGCCCCGAACTGAAGAAACAAACTCGGCAGATCGACGTCGCGACAGTTCGCGGCAAACTGGATGAGGTTGCACTCTACGAGTTCCTCTGGAACCCCGAAGAAGCAACCAGCATGTTGCCGACCATCGAATGGGAGAATCAGGCGCGCAAGGTGTCGAAACTCGAGCTGTCGTTTCGTGACCAGACCATCGAAGTTAATGATAAGCGCAAGAACGTCATTATGGGACGCGCCGAAGACAACGACCTCGTGGTCAAGGGCAACCTGATCTCACGCATTCACGCAAAGGTCGAAATGCGCCGCGGCAAATTTATTCTTGTCGACCAGAGCACAAATGGCACGTTTGTGCTGAACTTGTTGGGCGAAGAGACCTTTGTTCGTCGCGATACGACGGAAATCAGCGGCGAAGGAACGATCGGCCTTGGCCGCGCCGAGGAACCCGGCGCGTCGCTGGCGATACACTTCAAATCGATTGAGTAGGAGCGCTGCTCGTCAGCGCGACTGTTGCTGCGGCAAGCGCAGCTCCTACGAAGCTTTCTCTAACTCCGCTGCTACCCGCTGCTGTTCTTCGCGCAGTGCCACCGGCACGCGCTCGCCAAACGAGTCGAGATAGTCAGCAAAGTGCTGGTTTTCGACTTTCCAGTGCGCGACATCCAAAGAGATCAGCGTTTGCATATCCTCTGCAGTGATATCGAGTTCCGATGTGTCGATATCGCCGTCCTCCGGAAAATAGCCAACAGGCGTGTTTTTCGCGCCGACACGATTCTCACAACGATCAATAATCCAGCGCAAAACACGCAGGTTCTCGCCGAAGCCAGGCCACAGGAAGCGGCCGTCGTCGTCCTGGCGGAACCAGTTGACGTGGAAGATTCTCGGTAACTTGTCGCTGCGCCCCTCCAACGACAACCAGTGTTGCCAGTAATCGGCAAAGTTGTAGCCGCAGAATGGCTTCATCGCCATCGGGTCGCGGCGGATGACGCCGACTTCACCAATTGCGGCCGCGGTTGTCTCGGAGCCCACACTGGCGCCGACCAGCACGCCGTGTTTCCAGTCCCTGGCTTCGTAGACGAGCGGCGCGAGTCGTTTGCGACGGCCGCCGAAGACGATGGCTGAAATCGGCACGCCCTCGGGCGCATCGGCGAGTTTGGAGTAGCTCGGGTTGTTCGTTGCAGCAACTGTGAACCTGGAATTCGGGTGTGCCGCTTTTCCATTGGCGCTGTCGTACTTCTCACCTTTCCAGTCGAACGCCGGCTCGCCGACTCTCTTGTCTTCCCACCATGGCTCATTATTATCGGTGCGCGCCACATTGGTGAAAATGGCGTCGTGCGTAATCATGTTGAACGCGTTTTCATTCGTTTTCTTGTTGGTTCCGGGTACGACCCCAAAATAGCCGGACTCGGGATTGATCGCGCGCAGCCGACCTTCGTCATCGAAGTGCAGCCATGCAATGTCGTCACCCAGCGTGTGAATCTTCCAGCCAGGCATCGAATGCGGCGGGATCAGCATGGCGAGATTGGTCTTGCCGCAAGCCGAGGGGAACGCACAGGCGATGTAATGTGTTTCGCCTTCGGGGCTCTCCAAACCCATGATCATCATGTGCTCGGCGAGCCAGCCTTCTTCGCGAGCCTGGTAACTGGCGATGCGCAGCGCATGGCATTTCTTACCCAGTAAGGCATTTCCGCCATATCCTGAACCAATGCTCTTGATTGATAGCTCGGCAGGGAAGTGCATGATGAAGCGACGCTCAGGATCCAGGTCGCCGGTCGAGTGCAGGCCTTTGACAAATGTGCCGTCGCGCTCGATACGTTCGAGGGCTGCGGAGCCCATGCGCGTCATCAATTTCATGTTGACGACGACGTAAGGGCTGTCGGTGATCTCGACGCCACACCGCGAGTAGGGCGATGCTATCGGTCCCATGCAATAGGGGATGACGTACATCGTGCGGCCTTTCATCGCGCCTTCAAACAGGGCGTCGACTTTGGCATGTCCTTCAGCCGGGCTCATCCAGTTATTGTTGGGGCCTGCATCATCCTCGTTCTCGGTGCACACAAACGTCAGGTGTTCGACGCGTGCGACGTCACTCGGATCCGACAAGTGAAGATAGCAGTTGGGATACTCGTCCTGGTTCAGCTCAGAGAGCGTTCCGTCCGCTGTCATCGATTGAATCAGTTGCTGGTATTCGTCGTCGGAGCCTGTGCACCAATGAATCTGATCGGGCTGAGTACGGGCCGCGACCTCGTCCACCCATTGCTGGAGGCTCGGTAGTTGGGTTGTCATCGAAGAGATTCTCTGGGTAGCCGTGCGCAAGGCGCACTACATTCTTGTAGGGAAGGCAATTATACGGATTGCAGGCAATTATGCAGCCCGGATTTGCACTATCCCAGCCTGTGAAACACGACCTATCCATGTAACCATTGCCGGGTGATAGACCTTTCCGAGTTTTTTGGCGCGAACAGCCCCCTGAATCAGCTGCTGCCCGGTTTCCAGCCGCGCGCCGGGCAGGCGTGGATGGCCGAGGCGGTCGCTGAGACTATCGCGAATCTGGATAAACTCGTGGTCGAGGCCGGCACGGGGACCGGCAAGACATTTGCCTATTTGTTACCGGCCCTGCAGAGCGGCCGCAAGACGATTATTTCCACAGGCACCAAAGCGCTACAGGACCAGTTGTATCACCGTGACTTGCCATTGATTGGCAAGGCAATCGGGCGGCCGGTGGCGACAGCGCTGCTGAAGGGTCGCGCGAATTACCTTTGCCTCGAGCGTCTCGAGCACAATACAGATGTCGGCGAAACACTCCTCGATGACCTCAACGCCGTACGCGAATGGCGGCATCGAACAGACAGCGGCGACAAGGCCGAGCTGACAGAGGTAGCTGAGGATTCGCGGATCTGGCCGTTCGTAACGTCGACAGTCGATAACTGCCTTGGCCAGAAATGTCCTGAATATTCCAAATGCCACGTTGTCAAAGCGCGGCGTGCCGCGCAGGAAGCAGATCTTGTGGTCGTGAACCATCATTTGCTACTCGCAGATCTCGCGATGAAGGAAGAGGGCTTCGTCGAATTCCTGCCGGGCGCCGAGGCGATCATCCTTGATGAGGCACACCAGATTCCTGATCTGGCCGTGCAGTTCTTCGGTGTGTCACTTGGCACGCGCGAGATTGAAAGGCTGATCGATGAGGTCCGGGTCGCAACGGTTCCTTTTCGGCAGTCCGAATTGCAGCGGCGTATCGATGCGGTGCAAACGGCGTTGCGGGTTCTCAGGGCCGAGGCGCCACGCCAGGAAGGCCGGCAACAACTTGCAGAAGTCATCGATCAACTTCGTGAACCCCTTGACGCGCTGCGCCTTGCTCTTGGAGAGTTGAATACAGCACTTGCCGAGATTGCGGACAGCTCGATCGAGCTCGAAAAATTGCACGAACAGCTAACGAGCATCCTGGAGCGACTGGTGCTGCTGGCGACCGACGATTCCTGGGACGGCCTGCGCTGGCTCGAGATCAATCCACGCAGTCTGCGCATCAACCTGACGCCGCTCGATGTGTCGTCCACGTTGAATGGCTTGATCAACAACGCTCACCAGGCATGGATCTTTACGTCAGCCACGCTGGCGGTGGGTGAAGACTTTTCACATTTCACCAAGCGCATGGGCTTGGTCGATGTCGCAGGACTGACGTTCCCCAGTCCGTACGCTGTGGAGCGAAACGGGCTCATTTACCTGCCACCGGGACTGCCGCAGCCGTCCGAGTTTGGGCACACCGAATCGATGCTCGAGGCCGTAGTACCATTGCTCAAGAAGACGACGGGCGGGATGTTCTGCCTGTTCACCAGTCACCGCGCATTAAACACGGCGAAGAAGTGGTGCCGCACTCACAAGAAAAGTCTGGGTGGTCGGGAATTGCTTGTACAGGGGAGTGCGCCGCGCGACGACCTGTTGCGCCGTTTTCGCGAGGCCGGCGATGCCGTTCTTTTGGGTACTGGCAGCTTTTGGGAAGGCGTCGATGTGCGCGGCCAGGCCCTGACTATCGTCGCGATCGACAAACTGCCGTTCGCATCTCCGGCCGACCCCTTAATGATGGCGCGGCTCGAGTTCATCCGCCGTGAAGGTGGCAATGGCTTCACCGAGCACCAGCTGCCACAGGCGGTGTTGGCGATGAAACAGGGCGCCGGGCGCTTGCTGCGCGACCAGCATGACTACGGCGTTATTGTGCTCTGCGATCCGCGCCTGACCTCCAAAGGCTACGGACGCATGTTCCTGAAGAGCTTTGAACCCATGCCCACGACCGCATCGTTCGATGACGTAGCTGCTTTTCTTGCTGATCACGAACGCAAAGGCGAGGTCGCGTGAAGCTGCTGGCGCTCGATACCTCATCAGTGGCATGTTCTGTGGCGCTGCAGATCGGCGATGACCGTGTTGAGCGCCATGAAGAGCAACCGCGAGAACACACACGCCTGTTGATGCCAATGATCGAGTCACTGCTGGCGGACGCCGGCGCATCTCTGTCGGATCTTGATGCGATTGTCCTGGGCAATGGTCCTGGTTCGTTTATCGGCATGCGAATTGCCGCCTCTGTCGCCCAGGGTTTGGCTTTTGGTGCCTCGCTGCAAATCGTCCCCGTTTCATCGATGGCAGCGGTCGCAGCTCGCGTTATTGCTGAGCACGGTGCCGGCGAAGTTATTGTTGCGCAGGACGCGCACATGCAAGAGGTCTATCTCGGCATCTATCGGCCGGGTCCAGCCGGTAATCCCGACGCGACGATTCCCGAACGACTTCACGGCTTGTCTGCGATTGCTGAGCTTGAGCCGTCTTCTGATCGCAGCCGGTTTGGCGCCGGCTACGGCTGGCAGCGATACCCGGAATTGCTGGTTGCCAACAGGGATCGCGTAAGCAATGTTGTGGAGATTCTGCATCCACATGCGACCGACTTACTGGGCCTGGCGACAATTGCGCTCGAAAACGGCGGAGCCGTTGAACCGCAGAACATCGTCCCCGCCTACTTGCGCCACAAGGTGGCCGAGAAACCGGGCCGGGTTCCGTAACAGAACTGTAATATAGTGTTGCTGTAATGCCGCACTGTCATGACCGCTAATAAAATACTTGTCGTTGAGGACGAATCTCCCATTCGGGAAATGATCGTCTTCCATTTATCGCGGGCCGGCTTTGAAACGCTGGAGGCCGGTGATTGCGCTGTCGCGCGGCAACTGCTGGCAGACGAACGCCCTGATCTTGCTCTTATCGATTGGATGTTGCCGGACATGAGTGGTCTCGAATTGACCCGACTCTTGAAGCGCAACAAAGAATACGATGACCTGGCGATCATCATGCTCACGGCCAGGACAGATGAGTATGACAAGATCGCCGGGCTCGACGGTGGCGCCGACGACTACATCACAAAACCGTTTTCCCCACGTGAACTCATTGCACGGATCCAGGCAGTTTTGCGGCGCGCCGGTTCCGATAGTGATGAAACGGTTAGTTCAGGAGTTCTATCGCTGGATACGGCGGGTCATCGCGTCAGCGCGAACGGCACAGAGATTCGGCTCGGCCCAACCGAGTATCGACTACTCAAGTTCCTGATGACACATCCTGATCGAGTCTACAGTCGCTCACAATTGCTTGACCGGGTCTGGGGTGCAAACGTTTACGTTGAGGAACGGACCGTTGACGTCCATGTGCGGCGGTTGCGCAAAGCGTTGGCTGCGCAATCGGCGGATGACTACATTCAGACCGTGCGCGGCGCCGGTTATCGTTTCTCGCGCGGAGAGAAATAGTTGCTGGAATCCAGTCGACAATTTGTTGTAGGTCTGCTCGTCTTTCTTGCTGCAGGCGCGTTGATCGGCTGGATGTATGATGCGGCGCTGATTGGCTTTCTGGGCGCAGCATTCCTGGCGCTGATCTGGCAGGTCAGGCAGCTCCTGTTATTCAATCGGGCAATGCACACGGGCGATTTCGATGCGTTTCGTTTCGGTGAAGGCGTCTGGCAGCAAATGTTCTCCCGCTTTACCTACGAACACGAGAGAGGCTCCCGATATAAGCAGCTCCATCGCCAGGTCCTCAAGGAAATTCGTAAATCAACCAATGCCATGCCGGATGGCGCGGTGATTCTCGACGATGCGAATGAAATCGAGATCTGCAACAGGGCCGCGAAGACCCTGGCGGGCCTGAAGCGCAAGAAAGACCGAGGTCAGCGCGTCGATAACATCCTGCGCGACCCAGCGCTGACGACGCTCCTCGAGGTGAACGATGCTACACAGACCGTCGATATTTCGTCACCCGTCAAGGACGGAGCATGGCTGAATTGTCGCGTGGTTCCGTATGGCGTTAATCAGAAACTCCTGCTCTTGCGAGACGTCACCAATCGCATTGCGATCAATCGCATGCGGCGGGACTTCGTCGCAAATGCGTCGCACGAGCTCCGCTCGCCGCTGACCGTCATGTCCGGGTATCTGGACACGATGGCCGATGATGAGGAGCTAGCCGAAACATGGGCGCAGCCAGTCCGGCAAATGCAGGACCAGGCGAGGCGTATGACCAGGATCGTTGCTGAATTGCTCGAGCTTTCGCGGCTCGAAGGGGCCGGCAGCGCCAGTACTGAAGAGACCGTCGATGTTGCAGCCTTGCTGTCGAGTGCTCGCAAAACCTACATGGGGCAGAAAGATGTCCCGACCATCGAATGTGAGCTTGAGTCAACAGCACAATTGCGCGGCCATCCTGCTGAAATCGAATCGGTCATTACCAATCTCGTTTCGAACGCAATCCGACATACGCCCATAGACGGAAAAATAACGCTGGGCTGGCAATCGGACACCAATGGCGCCGACCTGGTGGTCAGTGATACCGGTGAGGGCATTGCAGAGGAGTACATTCCGCGACTGACGGAACGCTTTTTCCGGGTCGACCGCGGCAGGGCTCGGCAGGACGGAGGCGTAGGTCTCGGGCTGGCGATTGTCAAGCACGTGCTCGGCCGCCACGAGGCCGATTTGCATATATCGAGTAAGCCGGGCAGCGGTAGCGAGTTCCGATGTCATTTTCCCGCAGAGCGAGTGTCGCTGCTGTAACAAAAGTGCAATATTCTTGTCATGCAAGCGACACACAGTGTCGGTAACTTGCCGCTAATACAACGTTAATAACGGGCTAACAAAACAATGAAGAAAATCCTCTCCCTGGTGTGTGCTATCAGTTTTGTTGCTATGCCAGCGGCTCACGCCGCGGTCAGTGATGAAGACTTCCAGCAACTGCGCGAGCAGCTTGCGGCCGTGTCGGCACGACTCGAGCAGCTCGCAGCTGAGAATGCCGAACTCAAGGCAGCGCAGGAACAGTCGGCCACTTTGATCAACGATGTCGAGACGACAGTGGCTGAGCTTCCTGCTGCTTCCGAGAGCTGGGCCGACCGCGTCAAGATGGATGGTGATTTTCGATATCGCTACGAGCGCATCGATCTGGAAGGCAGTGATGCGCGTTCCCGCAACCGGATACGTGCCCGCACCAATATCACGGCCGAAGTTGCCGACAACATCGATGTCGGCTTTGGTCTGGCGACCGGCGGTGATGACCCGGTTTCGAGCAACCAGACGCTCGGTGGCGGCGGTTCATCGAAGGGTGTCGTTCTTAACCTGGCCTACGTCGATTGGGAAGCGACAGATGGCTTGCACCTGTTCGCGGGCAAGTTCAAGAATCCGCTGACAAAAGCCGGCGGCCAGCCGCTCTTGTGGGATGGGGATTGGACACCGGAGGGAATGGCGCTCAAGTTCCAGCGCGATTGGTACTTCATCAACGCATTTGGCTCGTACCTTGAAAGCGATAGCGGAAAGAGCAATGACAGTTTCGCCTGGGGTGGGCAGTTCGGCGCCACCGGCCAGCTTGGCGACGTGAAGCTGATGGGTGGTCTCGGTTACTACTCGATTGAAGCGGCGGGCAAAAGCACGACGTTTGGTGATCCATCTGATCCTGACGACTTCTTTGGCAATACCGCGATTGAGCCGGGCGGACTGGCTTGTGGAACGACACCGGATGTGGACTGCGTGTACGCGTACGACTACCTGTTGACCCAGGTCTTTGCCGAGGCAAAATTCGACGTTGGCGATTGGCCGGCTGTCGTGTTCATGGACTACGTAAATAATAGCGACCCGTCTGACAACGACACTGGCTGGACGCTTGGGGCATCCATCGGTCAGACCAAAGATCGCGGCCAGATGAAATTCACGTACTTTTACGCTGACAAGGAAGCCGATTCCATGCTCGGCCTGGTCACGGATTCGGATTTTGGCGCGGGTGGCACGGACAGCAAAGGCCACTGGATGCAGCTCAACTATGGTGTGAACAAGAGTTGGACCATTGGTGCGCAGTATTTTATCAATGAAGTCGATTTCGCGTCGGGCAGCAAGAGCGACTATAACCGCCTGATGATCGACATGCAGTGGAAATGGAAGTAGTGTTTCAGAAAATGACCTGGATGAAATAATTTATGGAAAGTGCCGATTTGACACACCATATCTCTCGACGTTTCAACAAGGACATCGAGGATCTGCGTAATAACGTTCTTACAATGGGTGGCGTTGTCGAAGCGCAATTGTCCCGCGCTATCACGGCCATCGTAACCGGCGATAGCGAGCTGGGACTGCAGGTCGCAGAAGATGATTACAAGGTCAACGAGCTCGAGGTCAGTATCGATGAAGAGTGCAGCCGGATTCTCGCTACGCGTGCTCCGGCAGCGAGCGACCTGCGCCTGATTGTCGCAATCATCAAGACGATTACCGACCTTGAGCGCATTGGAGACGAGGCCGAGAAGATCGGCTTTCTCGCCTCCAAACTGGCTGGCATGGATCGGCCACCGGACTCCTACAGGGAGCTCAAAACGCTGGGAACACACGTCTCACACATGGTTCGAGATGCCATGAACGCGTTTGCCCGTCTCGATGTCGATGAGGCGTTCGAAGTCGTTCGCGAGGATGAGGATGTTGACCAGGAATACAACGCGATTCAGCGTCAGTGCATCACGTTCATGATGGAGGACCCGCGAAGTATCAAGCGCGTCATGAACGTAACCTGGACGGCCCGATCGCTCGAGCGAATCGGTGACCATGCGAAGAACATCTGCGAGTACGTCATCTATATGGTGCGTGGCAGGGATGTGCGTCATACTGGTATCTCTGACGCTTCCGAACTCACCACCGACTAGATCATCATGACAATACCGGGACGCCGTGTTCTAAATTTCGCGGGCTTCGCTGCCTGTACAGGATTGATGGGCTTCGCATTGTTTGCACAATACGTGCTTTTGCTTGACCCTTGCCCGCTGTGTGTTTTACAGCGAGTTGCCGTCATTACACTTGGCGTCGTATTCCTCGTTGCGGCCGTACATAATCCCGAGAGCTGGGGCAGGCGCGTCTACGCAGTCCTGATACTCCTCGCTGCCGGTGATGGCATTGCAATTGCCGGATGGCATGTGCACTTGCAGAACCTGCCGCCGAGTGAGGTTCCTTCCTGCGGCCCTGGCCTCGACTACATGATCGAGAATTTCCCGCTTAGCGAAGCCCTGAAAATGGTCTTCAAGGGGTCAGGAGAATGCGCCGAAATCGTGTGGAGTTTTCTCGGCCTGTCGATGCCGTCGTGGGTTGTTATCAGCATGCTGAGCCTCGGCGCTGCAGGTATCTGGAACAACCTACGTAAGCAGTAATTCCATTATTCGACGGTACATCGACGACAGTGCGATAACGTCGTCGATGCGGACGCGTTCGTTGACCTTGTGAATTGAGGCGTTGACCGGTCCGAGTTCGACGACGTCGGTGCCGGCCGGGGAGATGAACCGGCCGTCGGATGTTCCACCGCCTGTTGACAGTTCCGGAGCCGTGCCGGTTTGCTCGTTGACAGCCTGGCTGACGGCCTCGATCAGCTTGCCAGGTTCAGTCAGGAAAGGCTCACCGGAAAGGTGCCAGTCCAGTTTGTAGTCGATGTCATGCGCGTCGAATAGCTGACGAACCTTGTCTTTCAAGCTGTGGTGATCCCACTCTGTGGAGTAGCGAAAATTGAAGCGGGCCTTAAGTTCGCCGGGGGTGACATTCGGAAAGCCGACACCGGCCTGTATGTCGACAACCTGGAAGCTTGTCGGCGGGAAGAACTCATTACCGTGGTCCCACTCGGTTGTATAGAGATCGGACAGTACCGGCGCGAATCGGCCAATCGGGTTGTCGGCCAGCTGTGGATATGCGACGTGTCCCTGAATGCCCCTGACAGTCAACATGCCACTGAGAGAGCCGCGCCGACCGACGCGAACAATATCGCCGAGCGTCTCTTGACTGGACGGCTCACCAAGCACGCACCAATCGATACTCTCATTGCGGGACTGCAGCTCTTCGACCACCTTTAGTGTGCCATCGCGTGCCCGACCTTCCTCATCGCTGGTGATCAGAAGCGCGAGGCTGCCATCATGCTCTGAATGCTCCGCCAGGAAAGACTCAAGCGCCGTTATCATCGCAGCCAGGCCGCTTTTCATGTCAGCAGATCCACGCCCATAGATATAGCCATCCCTGCTAACGGGCTCAAACGGATCCGTATCCCACTCGTCATCGGCGCCGGGCGGCACTACATCGGTATGCCCGGCAAAGCACAGCACAGGTCCGGCACTGCCCCTTCGTGCCCAGAGATTCGTCACATCGCCGAACTGCATCGTCTCGCATTCGAAACCCAGAGCCTGCAGCCGGCGAGCCAGAATTTCCTGGCAGCCGGCGTCGTCAGGAGTGACCGACGGCCTGCGAATCAGCTCCTCCAGTAATTCGATCACCGGGTGCTGTGTTCTTTGCTCTTCAGACGTTGACATTAGTTCGAAGGAGTCCATGTAAATTATTGAAAATAATAAACAAACGGAGTGTTTTAGCGGATGACTATCTGATCATCATCGGGCTGCGTTTGCAACAATTCGGTAACAATTGGTCGCTAAGCTTGTCGCCATAATCCAATCCACCGCGGAGAGTTAGAGTGAGTAAAAGAAACACAGCACTGGCGTTGCTTGCAAGCGCGGTCGTTGCGACCGGTTTTTCCGATGCAGCGCAGGCGCAGGCAGGTCGTGACTACATTTACATCGTCGGTTCTTCGACTGTGTACCCATTTGCAACGGTTGTTGCCGAGCGGTTTGGGCGCGGCACTGAGTTCAAGACGCCCAAGGTCGAGTCGACAGGCTCCGGAGGCGGTCTGAAGTTGTTTTGCGATGGCGTGGGTGTCGACCATCCCGATATAGCGAATTCATCGAGGGCCATCA
>Ga0316187_10003473_pt1 | contig 13694 bp, 9 predicted proteins | sample CroRivburrow1_MG_FD_204927 | JGI IMG/M metagenome (GOLD analysis project Ga0316187, IMG submission 204927) | Coastal sediment microbial communities from Maine, United States - Cross River worm burrow 1 | ecosystem: Environmental > Aquatic > Marine > Coastal > Sediment | place: USA: Maine...
CGAAGCGTCTCATCAAACAGGATCACACCGCCGACGTACTGCTCGATCCCCGGAGCGGTGAGCAGAAGCTCACGGTAGCGTCGGCGATGCTCTTCGGTGGATTCGACCTTGATCGAATCGAAACGCTTCTTGATCGTCGGGCTGCTTTCGTCAGCTGCCAGCACACCTTTCTGTTTCCCGACTATTGCCGCGGCCACCGATTTGAGTTCTTCAATATTCATCTGCTACCCCCTGGTCATCACGCTACGAAACAGGAACAAGTGCGACAAAGGCAAGCCCGCCCGCGTTCCACCCACATTTGCCGGACCAACGGCAGGAAGAATTCACAACGCAAGTCACGTTGCCGAGAAGCCATTGGCAAGCCGTTGCGTTGATGGCCCCGCCCGACGAGACAATCTTGCCACACCGCGGGCCCTTTAATTTCAGAAACGAAAAATAGCTTGTCGCGCAGCAACGAATGGCTCACCGGCCCCGCTCAAGCCGCGCGGGCTGCCGTCGAGCCCAGCACTCGTCGTGTCTCCGTCACCTTGCGCCGCGCCCAGCCGCCGGACCGGGTCGGCTCGATGCCCTGCGCTGCAAGCGCCTGTCGCAAGTCTTCGAGTACTTCCGTCTTACGGCGCAGAAAGCTGGTCGCAAAGCAGCGCCAGAATACCCATCCGGTGCGTTCGAGCGCACGCTGCCGGCGAATCGCCTGCATCCATTGTTCTGCACCCTCGTACCGGTCGCCGTCGCACTCTACCGCCAACCGGGTGTCGTCTTCTCCTTCGACCACCATATCCAACTTGTACGCGCCCACTCTGACCTGCGGCATGACGCGGTAGCCCTGGGCAGTGAGCCAGTCGTAAACACCTCGCTCGAGCTCCGATTCGCACAGTTCACGGGTCGCCGCAACCTGCACCGGTTTCTCGCCGAATGGTTGGGCAAAATGACGAATCAGGCCACGGCGCAGCCGATCCGCTTCGGACAAGTGCTCGATGTCTACCGATCGCACCAGAATCATCTGGTCGCGTGCGCGTGAAGCAGCCACGTTAAACCGTTGCGCAAACGTGTCACGGCCCAAGGGCGCGCCAACGTCATTGGGCGCCGCGACCATCGTCAGATACATGATGTCGCGTTCGCGGCCCTGGAACATGCGCGCGTCGCCGCAGGTGATGCCATGGCGGCGAATCAACTCCGGCCCCAGTTCATTGAGCAAACGCTCCCAGATCCGCAATGCCTGTTCTTCGCCAAGCAGCGACACGACGCCGATACTGCGATGCTGCAATTTCGGATCCTGGGTACGGCGCACGATGTCACGAACGATGAAATCCGCTTCCTGCTCATTGATGCTGCCTTCGCGATGGCCGTTGGTAATCAATACGTCCTGGAGAGGCGGGTCGATGCGCTCGGACGTGCGTGGCAGGCGCAGCGGATAGATTTCATTGTTATAGAACTCGCGGCGGGCGTATTCGATAATCGGTGCCACGCAACGGAAATGCTCGCGCAACATTACGCTGCTGCTGGCGAACACCACACGGGCAAGATCATATAGCGATCTGTCTGGTGAAAGCTGGGCGCGATATAGCGGAACCTGTTCGGCAAGGTGACGCTGCATCAGTGCCCGTACCCTGTCTTCCTGCATGCCGATTGCCTGTGGAGATACCTGGCGGTCATCACCCACCACCAGAACCTTCCTGGCACGCAACAGGATCGGCAAGACAGACAGATCCGATTGTGAGGATTCGTCGATCACCACCAGATCGAAACTGCCAAGCTGTGCCGGCAATGCTTCCGAGACCCGGTAATGCGGCATGATCCAGCAAGGGATCGCGCCATAGGCTTCACTGGCGGCATATCGCGCGTCCTGGCGGTAGCGAACTGCCCGCTTGCCCGTTCCCTTGCCGATACGCTGTATCGCATTCAGATAGCTCTGCAAGGCCGCTCGCACGCTCGGCGTCACCCGTTCAGCGAGCGTAAACCAGGTACGGCGCACCACCAGTTCTTCATATTGATGCGCGAGATCGCGTTCGACGGCTGTCCGCATTTCATTGAGTTTCTTCGACTCGGACTGCGAATCGATCACTGCAATGTGAGTTGCCAGCCGGCGCAGGCGCCAGTCCCGCATCAAGGTTTGCGGCAGCAAATCAGTCGCAGAGGGATCGTCGGGGGCGGCAAGCAGTGTCGCGAGCTTGACGCCACCGGACCGGAAAATTTTCCGCGTGACACTTTCCACGGTTTCCAGGGGCGCAGAAAGCGACTGGAGTCGCTTGAGCTCTTCCATCAATTCACCCCAGCCACTGATGAGCGCGGTTTCGTCAAAAACCGGCTTTCCGAGACGGTGCGTAACAAAAGCCCGCATCGCGTCAACGAGCCTGCCGCTTCGGCCCTCAAGCTTGTTCCGGACACTGTCGACGAAACCGGATACCTCACTGAGACTGCTTCGCGTCAGGTGATATTCAAGCGCACCAGCCAGCGCGTCCAGCGCCTCGGAATCCTCTCCGATCGCGGCTGCGCCGGACCAACCGGGAAACACCTTTGCCGCCGCCACAGCGATCGTCCGCCGTTGGTGAAACGCGCGGCGAATATCCTCGTAGAGGGCAAACTGTGCCCGAACGGACAAACCACCTTGTGCATCAACTGACAGCACCGACTGGAATCCCGCCTCCGGGGCCAGCGCATTCCAGCGCGTCAGCAACTCCCGGCGCTTGCGTTGCATGGACACATAGTCGGCGACGTGCTGCCAGTCTTGCGGGGTGACCGGGCGCAAACCGTTGACCTGCACGGCATTGATCAGCTTGCGCGCAGCCGCCTTGCCAAATGCGGTAAATGCGAAGGCACGCCTGCTGTTGGCCAGATTGTCCAGGGCGTGCAGGAAGTCTGCATCCGATAGCGCGGCTTCGGGCAGTTGCACCGGGCGCGACAGAAAATTAGCCTGCTGCTGCGCGGCAGCATCGATATCGCCGGCGAGCATGTCAATTGCGTCAAATATCTCTTTCGGCTCGCGTCGCCTGATGCGCGCGATGGTCTCCTTGCTCCAGGGCAATTTCACCGAAAAAATCTCGCTGTCACGGGTTCTCGCAGCTTGCACCGCCACTGCAAGCTCGCGCGCCGCGATCAATGTTTCAGCGTCGGCATTGGCCGGCCAGGGCAAATCATTGGCACGGGATTGCTCATTCAGACGCGCGAACCGCAATAGCTGGTCGTGCGCCTTGACCAGTTCGATCGCATCGGGCAAGTCTGGCAGCGAAGGCAGATCGCAGCCGACGTATTCAATGTCAGCGCCGAGTTGCGCGCGCGCCTCGCGCAGCCGTTCGATGTCAGCCTCATCGAACTGGGGCGAGAACTGCGGCCCGACGCCAAGCGCGTCCGGAATCCATTCATAACGGCCGACATTGTGCATAACCTCACGGGCCGCGTCCTGCGGGTCGATACTCTGACCCTGGAGATCGATACGCGACAAATTCAGCTTCGCCCATCGCGTCAGGTCCCGGTCGAGGCGCGCAAGTTTACCTTGCATGGCATCAATCGTCGTTTCGAGGCGCTCGATCTCCTGAGCGAGCACGTCACGGTTTAGATCCTGCACCTCGTTCGCGATCTTTTCGATCGAGCGCTCGAACGCCTGTACGCCCTCTTTCTCGGAAGCCAGCAACGAAATAACAAGCGGTCGTATCATCTCCGGCAACTGGTCACGTAATACTGCCAGCGCCGGATCGCGCATCGAGGTAACCAATACGCGCCGGCCATTGGCGAGCCAGTGGCAAATGATGTTGGCGATCGTATGGCTCTTGCCGGTGCCGGGCGGGCCCTGGACTACGACACCGTCGGAGACCTCCAGTTGCTGCGCAACGCGCGCCTGCTCGTCATTGAACGGCTTCGGAAAAAACAGATCTTCGGCAGCCACACTTTCCAGGTTCTCGCGGTAAGCCGCACTGTAGCCACGAAACGCCGGCAGCTCGGCCTTGCCAGCTTCGTCATCGGGATCGGAAACCAGCGCGGAAATTGCCCCGGGCAACGGCTCATCCCCATGCTCCATGACAACGTGGCGCATCCGTTCAAGATCCTGCCCTGTGACACTGGCACTACGCGGCCGGGCAAACAGCACCCACCCGTCAACGACTTCCAGTTTCTTTTCAGGATACTTACCGATTACCTTGCGTGCGATATCGAGCAGCGGCGCATAACTTTCCGGATCGAAAGGCGTGACCGCAATATCTGATTCGTCAACAAAAGCGGCAGCCGCTTTTTCCGCTTCCGCCACCGCCGGTTCGTCTGGCGAAACAAAAAACTCCAGTTCGAGCCGGGGATCTACGTTGCGCGGGCGAATTTCCGCCGAATTGGTGTGCACGTCAAAACTGATGTCCACCGGGCGGGTCACGACAGGATGGGTCTTGCCGGGTTCGCCCTTGCGCTCTGCGTCGGTATTGGGCTGAGTGGCAAGCCCCATACCCCACACCAGTTCGAGTTGATTCTCGGTGAGTGCGCCAGCCAATTGTTGCTGCAGCGTAAATAGTCCCACGTACAGGTGAGACAAACGGCGGCGGCGTTGCTCTCGCTCGGCCCAGGGCTTCCATTCCGATTGCAGATAATGTGCGTACTGCTTTTCGACTTCAGCACGAAAACGGTAATCAGCGAGAAGTATGCGCGCGCTCGAGTCAACCACCGGGTCGGCAGCGCTGGAGAGATTTGACGGTGGTGTGGCCGAGTTGCGGTGTGTTCCGGCAGCTACCAACGCGGCACCATCAATTTCGTCGGCAAGGCCCGGCGTTGCCTGAACCGCGGCACCGATGCTCAGCCAGGGCGCAAGCCAACTGTTTTGAGGTTCTGGCGGCATCTCCGGGCTGTGCGGATGGTCCACCGACATCCATGCTTCGTCATCACTCTCGCCGCCGTCTTGCGCAAGGCGCGCACCATCGAATCCTTCAAACTGATGATCGAACAGCAAAAAGCTGCCATGCGCGCGCACGTCCGAGACTATGCGTGAGCGCGTACGCATGGTTTCCTGCGCGTAATCAAGAAGCGCAAGCAGACGCCGGGTTTGCAGATTCACGACAAGAACAACTTGGTAACTGAAGCTGGGTTTTGAGTTCTGATTATGCGCGTATCGTAACGCATGATGCGCTATCGCAACCACCACAATTGCGCATCCTGCAAATTGAAAAGTCGCAATCACAAAACAAAATTGCGCTCGAAACTACTCTTGCGTGCTACAGCGCGCTTGAGAAGGATAGCGTGCACAAACCTGTGCAGCAGCAGTGGTTGATTTTTTTGCCGCGATTACATAAACGCACCGGCATCATCAGCGCAAGCACACCCGCGAATCAACTTCGCCTTGCGCGGCCAGCGTTCACCATAGGGCGCAAGGAACGATGGCGTTTCCGATTCGTTCCGGAACCGGATTGGCGCGCAATGTCCGGGCTGCTAACCCGGTCGGGATGAAACAGCCGGACTAGAGTCCAAAATTTCGGGAATAGACCTTTTCGATAGTTTCCAGCGCAGCCTGCGGCAGCGGACCTGCGCTTTCGGCAGCAAGTGCCGTTTTCAGATGCGAGAACTGCGCGAGACCGAACACAGCACACGAAATATCCGGATTGGAGAGGACGTATCGCAACGCGGTCTGCGCCCGATTGCCGTACTGGTCCCCCAGTTCCGCAAACACTGCGGCGGCACGCTGCGCCTCGACACCCAGCTCGGCATCGCGCGCAATAACGACTTCGCGACCGTGGCGCTGTTCGCTGGCCAGTACACCGGCAGCAAACACGCGGATCACCATGCTTCCCATATTCTGATGCTTGCACGCTGATATGAGATCAGCAAAATCCTGCCCGGCCCATTTCTGCGGCATCGGCCGGGCGGCGCTGGGGTTAAGCAGGTTGTAATAAATCTGCGCACTGTCGAAGCGGCCGCTGTCAATAACGCGGCGGCAACTGGCCGTGTCGCCAAGTGCGGTAAAACCGATAAACCTTGTCAGACCCTGCTCGCGCACGCGCTCAAGCGCATCAGCGACGCCGCCTGCAGCAAGCACGTGCTCTGCAGTAACCGCGTTGCCGCTGGCACTTGGGTCAACTGCCTGCGTCCCCAGCGGATTGTGTAACTGAAGCAGATCAACAGACTGCAGTTTGAGCCGGGTCAGGCTGTCATGGACGCTGCGTTCGACCTGACCGGCGATATCGTCAAGATTTTCCGTATCGAGCATGACCTTGGTCGACACATGGGGCTTCTTGTCGAGTTCGGGCAGAAGCCCCCCGAGCGCCTCTTCGGATTTTCCATCCCCATACTTGGTTGCCGTATCGATCCAGTTGATTCCGGCGTCGACAGCATGGCGCAGGACCTTCAGCTTGGTCTCGTCGTCCTGGTGAATCAGCACGCCTCCCACCCAGCCGCCACCAAAGACAAGCTCGGATACCTTGAGACCAGTACGGCCAAATGTACGATAGCGCATGAATATAACCCCTCAGCAGGTGATCAAGAGGACCGCGGTGAACCCGTCAGAGTCCGCCGTTTTCGACCAGATGGCCGGTAGCGCGCCAGCGCAGCATGCCCCCGGCGAGATTGGCGACCTTGGGAAAACCGGCTTTCTGCAACAGCACAACCGCCTGTGCCGACCTTGCACCGGAACGGCAAACCGCCACGACCGGCCTGTCGCTGTCGATTTCATCGCTTCGCTTGCTCAGTTCGCCAAGCGGGATGATACGGGCACCGCGTATATGCCCAAGCGGGCCGGAAAATTCTTCGGGCTCGCGCACGTCAATCAGTTGCACTGAACTGGCAACTTCCTCGTATGCCGGTGGTTCGATCTCCCAGATTCCGGCAAAGGTATAAATCAGCGTCGCCCACGTCTGCGCATCGAGTGCATCCACCTCGCCTGCAGGCTCCCCACAGCGCATGTTCGCCGGCACCGCCTTGTCGATTTGCTTCGGATGCGGGAGGTGCAAGTTCTCCATGTAACCGGCAAAGTCTGCTTCGCCAATCTGCCCGCCCAGTCGCGGATTGAACTTTCGCTCTTCCGCCACACTGGTTACCGTCAGCCCACGATAGTCATGGCCTGGATATAAAAGGCATTGATCGGGGAGCGTGAAAATCTGCGTGTGCACCGACCGATACATCTGACGCGCGTCGCCTTGTTGAAAATCAGTCCGGCCACTACCCCGAATCAACAGGCAATCGCCCGTGAACGCCCGGCTTTCATCATCCAGCACATAGGTCAGGCAACCGTCAGTATGACCGGGCGTCGCGCGAGTCTCGAGAAAGCGGCTGCCGAATCGCACTTTGTCACCATGGGTGACATAACGGTCGGCGCCCTGGGCACCGCTGGACTTTGCAACAACAATCTCGCTGCCAAACTGGCGCTTGAGCATCCAGCCCCCCGTCACATGGTCGGCGTGAACGTGTGTCTCCAAAGTAGCTACCAACTTGAGTCCGAGCTCATGAAGCAACGCGGTATCGCGCCTGACCTGCTCGAACACCGTATCAATGAGCACGGCCTCTCCCGCTTCCTCGTCGCCGAGTAAATAGGTATAGGTCGATGATTGCGGATCGATCAGTTGTCTGAATATGAACATGGCGTACCTTCTTCAAGGAGTGACCGGTGCAGTGGATGCACGTGCAACCGAGTGTACGTGTACCAAATCAGCGCCAGCAAAACAACAACACCGAAATGAACTTGCGAAGTCAACGCCCGCCAACGGGCTGAAAGGCTGATGGTGGCCACCATTCTTCGGCCCACGTCAGCCAACTGCTCTTCCTGGCGCGCATCGGACCCGAAGGCACAGGCTGTTGCGCCTTCGGTGCGAATACGCTCGACCAGGAATTCGAGCTTCTCCGGGTGGTGCCACGTCTCGCGGGCGATCAAGCCCTCGCGGACAAAAAGTCTGGCAATAGCAGCGCCGGTTGCGCCGCCGGCTCCGAAAATCCGGACCACCTTACCTTTACTCACAAGCAGCCCACACTAGCGCTAACCGTTGCGATAGCCCGCGATCATTCCCAACCGCAATTCGGCTGCGGAACATATTGTGTACCTGCCGGCGAACGACGACGGTTGTCCCAGCCATTTGGCCCTGCGAGCAAAGGTTGCGCAGCCCAGTCCGTTTTCCAGCGACCGGCACTGCAACCCAACAAGACATGGCTACCGCCGTTATGAAAGACGAAAAACGCGCAGTCATCGACTGTGGTTTCCTCCGGCACCATGCGCGTGACATTGCGCATATCGGGGTTGTCGCCGTTGAATACGAAATGGCACACCTTGCCGGGCATCTCGAATCCTTCCGCCTCTTCGCGCCATCTCTGGATACCGCGATTCATACGCGCCAGTCGAAAATCCTGATAGATGCGCCTTTGGTGGGAAAACACCGCTTTGGAAAGCTCTCCCCGTGCGAATTCCGCGCATGAAAGGTAAAACGCGGCCTCGAGCGCCTCATTTTCCGGGAGTTCGGAAACCATGCCAACGACCTCGTCTGGTGGCGCGGATGAAAGGAACAGGGACCGAACCTGGCGTGTTCCAGCCGACTCCGCAAGCTCGGAAAATCCGTCCGGCGCCCTGCACAGACTGCCGTCATCGATGCGATAGGCGGGCGGCCCGTCATCACTGTCAATAATGCGTGAACTGCAACCGGCCACGGACACACAGAGCAGCACAAAAAATATTAACGGGTTTGGATTCATGATCGACAATCAGGGAAGACAGCGTACAAACACGGTTGGCACGTCCGGCGAAACCAGGGAACGGATGCGATTCTACTCAGAGGCAGGCGCCGCGACAAACCGGGATTACGCAAAGTCATGCAATACGAGAAACCTGCAATAACGGCGATACAGCGCGGCGGCAATCACTCCTTGCCGGCATTTCGTGATTCAAGACTATCCCATCGCTCCAGCAACGCCGTCAGCTCAGCGTCAATGGCAGTCAGGCGCGACGCCAGTCGCTGGGCTTCGGCCGGACCTTCTGCATAGAGTGCAGGGTCCTCAACACGCCTGGTCAGTCCGGCCTGCTCGGCCTCCAGCTCGGCGATACGATCGGGTAGCGTCTGCAACTCGCGTTGCTCCCGAAATCCCAGCTTTTGCCGCCGGCCGGAGCCATCCTTTTGTGCAATGGACACAACAGCATCACCGCCGGTTGCCCCGGATACCAACTTCTTTGCCGCCAGCGTCTCGTCTTGCTCCTGATTGCGTTGAGAATAGCTCGCCCAGTCAGAGTAGCCGCCGGCATTCTCCAGCCAGTGTCCATCGCCGGAAGATGCAATCACCTGCGTCACCACGTTATCCAGAAAAATCCGGTCATGGCTGACCAGGAACAGGGTTCCCGTATAGCTTTGCAACAACTCTTCAAGCAATTCGAGAGTTTCGACATCGAGATCGTTGGTCGGCTCGTCAAGTACCAGCACGTTTGCCGGACGCGCAAACAGACGTGCCAGCAACAACCGGTTACGCTCACCGCCGGACAGGCTCTTGACCGGGGACCGTGAACGCTGCGGCGGAAACAGAAACTCGCCGAGATAGCCGATGACATGCTTGCGCTCGCGGCCGATCTCCACGTAATCCGAGCCAGGCGAAATGACATCTACGAGCGCCGCCTCGGGATCAAGCACTTCGCGAAACTGGTCGAAGTAGGCAGGCTGCACATTGGTGCCGCGTCGCACCGAGCCCGAGTCAGGCTCCAGCTCACCAAGGATCAGTTTCAGCAGCGTGGTCTTGCCGGCACCATTGGGGCCAATAATGCCGACTTTGTCGCCACGAATAATCCTGCACGAAAATTCGCGCACGACATGTCGCTCACCGAACGACTTGCTGACCCCCTCCAATTCGGCCACCAGCTGGCCGCTGGAGTCACCAGAGGACAGCTGCAACTTTACCTGGCCCATTCGTTCGCGTCGTTGTGCGCGCGCCGTGCGCAGTTGCTCCAACCGGCTAATCCGCGATGCCGAGCGCGTGCGACGCGCCTCGATGCCTTTGCGAATCCAGACTTCCTCCTCGCGCAGAAGCTTGTCGGACTTGCGGTTCGCCACCGCTTCATCTGCCAGCATCTGCTCCTTACGGCTCCGGTATTGCGAGTAGCTGCCCGGGAAGTCTCCGAGCCGGCCCCGATCCAGCTCTATGACACGCGTGGCCAAACGGTCCAGCAGCTTGCGATCGTGGGTAATGAACAGCAGGGTTACTGACGACGCCAGCAGAAACTCTTCGAGCCAGGCAATGGAGTCAATGTCAAGATGGTTGGTCGGCTCATCGAGCAGCAGCACGTCCGGCGTAAGCGCAAGCGCCTGGGCAAGTGCCAGGCGCTTTTTCTGCCCACCGGAAAGCGTACCGACGACTGCGTCAGCATCGAGCCCGAAACGATCAATCGCTCGTTCCGCTTGCGATACATAGGCCCACGCGTCGAGCGTCTCGAGTGCGGTCTGCAACTCGTGCAAACGCACCAGCAGGGGTTCCGTGTCGGCACCGGAATCCCCGAGCTGGTGCGACACAGCGTGATACTCGCTCACAAGCTGCGATATCTCACCCATGCCGTCGACAACGCTCTGAAACACCGTCATCGAATGGTCCAGTTCCGGTTCCTGCGCGACGTAGCCGATACGCACCCCGGGAGCACGCCATATTTCACCATCGTCGAGTTGCCGTGTACCCGCGAGCGCCGCAAGCAGCGATGACTTGCCGCTGCCATTACGGCCAATCAACGCAACGCGTTCCCTCGCCTGCAGTTGCAGATCGACTTTGTCCAGCAGTGCAACATCACCAAAAGCGAGACATCCGCCGCTCACGGTTATCAAGGACATGTGGTCATCAAAAACATGGTAAGAAACAGGAACAAACAGCGCCAGGCAAGGCGGTAAATGCCGGCGCCGGGAACCACATAATCAAAAGGCTTGCCCGTCTGGTATTGCACGGCAGGCACGTAAGCCGCCACACAAACCATTCCGCCCCGGACATGACCGCCCGGGGAGATCGGCATGGTTCGGTTCTAACCGGCTTGACTCAGTCGGTGACGGGTTTGCGATAAATGGCCACGCCATCTTAAACCCGCTTGCACCCCGAACCGGTATTACTTGACCAGTAATACCGGAACTTCTGCCAGATGCACCACCTTGTTGGCAATTGATCCGACCGCGAGACTGCGGATTGCCCCCATACCGCGGGTACCCATTACGATCATCTCGGCATGATACTTCTGGGCGAAATCGACAATGGCCTGGGCGGCATGCCCGATTTCGACATGGACATCGTGCGAAATACCGGCTTGCTCCAGCTTCACTGCCGCGTGCTCAAGCAGCTTTCGACCCTTCGCCGTGTGTTCATCCTCAAGCTTGCGCATTCCCTCCAGCGTGTCCTCGAACAGAACTTCGTTAACGTGTATCGGCTCGCACACGTTCAGCAGATGAACATGCAACGAATCCGTCGCAAACAGCTTGGGCACTTCCCCAAGCGCGCGCTGCGCCTGCTCAGACCCGTCCAGCGCTACAAGTATCTTTCTCATAATGATTCCCGCTTCGAATAGTCACAAATACATGGTTACGTTTCCCGCACAGGAACGGCTTGACCGGGATCAACCGGACCTGCAAACGGCACGACGTTCATCGCACTGCATTTCGTATCGCGAGAACAAGGGCGCCCGTCCCTGAAAACAAGAGTAGCAGAATCAACAGCGGACCAATCACAAATAGACGGGAAAGAAGAATCACGGCGATCAGAACAATCGCCAGTCCGAGCATGCGCATCGTCCGCCCCGGTGGGCGAGCCCGCGACAGACGTGCCGCCAGAGCGTCTGCACAGAAAATGACACCGGCGAGATAACCCAGCAAGATGGTCAGCGGCCAGATAAACAGCAGCGCCAGTCCGAGCGGTATGCCGATCAGGCTCAGCATTGCCAGAACGGCAGCGACGGGAATGCAGACAACCAGCGCAAAGCCAAGCAGAAACGATGCAACAGGCCGGGATCGCAGTTCAGACACGAGCACCGCCGACGCATGCGGCGCCAACAACAAAATCAGCAGACCCACGAGGAACAAGCCGGACGTAAACATTGCCAGGCCCACCCAAAAAGCGGCCCTGGCAACGGGTTCCAACCTGGCCTCGGGGAACGAAAGGCTGGACTGCTGCATTCCGCCGCTAATCACGGCCTGCGGACTGATCTGCGGTGCCTGCCGGGTCCGATAGGTCAGTCGCCCCTCGATACGGGCGTTCGGTCCGACTTCGAGCTTGCGCGCCACCACTGCCACTTCATCGCTGATTACCCCATCGATGACAACCGAGTCGCCATACACGGCGAGAGCGCCACCAACACTGCCTTCGACCCGGATCCGCGAAGCGGCAATGGTCATCCTTCCGGCGACATCGGCGTGTCGCGTCACATGCACACGCCCACCAGCCAGCCGCGCGTTGTGTCCGACGCCCGCGTTAACAAGAATGTCTCCTCCGGCAGCGTACAGATCGGCACCGATCTGCTGGCCGACATGGATACTGCCACCGGAAAGCGCAGCGTCGCCTGCAACCCGGTGATTCAACGTAATCTCGCCGCCGGCAATAAACGCGTCGCCTTCAACAGGCCCAGAGGGTCCCGGGCTGGCACCCGCTCCGAAGTAATCTCCGCCAAACAACGCGTCAACCCGATCACCCTTACCGTCTGTTTCACGGTCATCCCGGTCATCGGCCAGAGCCTGGGTCGCAACGAATGCGGCACAGAAAAGTCCCACTACGAAAATGATGTTTCGAGTCGCCCGCATGACTGTTGCTCCTCTACCCCTCTAATGAATCGGATACAAGCGCACCGGTTTGCCGCCCGGAATTGCTTATAGTGTCGTTGTAAGCGTGCCAGCGCGAGAAACAATGTTCTTGATTACTATCAAGAGCATGCTGCGCCCGATATGAAATCTGTGTCAAATGCTTCCGGGAGACGCCTTGTGGGCAAGGAAATCGAGCAATCCACTTTCAGCGCTGAACAAACTGCGCGATTTGTCGAGCGCGTCGCGAAAGAAACCGAAATCCTCGAATCCTGGTGGGCTGGAGGCAAGCTTTCCGACAGTGGCTACGTTGGCGGCTTCGAGCTGGAGGCGTGGTTGCTCGATCACAATTACTTTCCCCTGCCGCGCAACGAAGAATTGCTCAAACGCCTCGATTCCCCACTGGTCGTTCCGGAACTTTCCCGATTCAACGTTGAGCTAAACGGCACTCCCCAGTCAATGCGCGCCGGCGCGTTGCGGCGCCTTGAAGAAGAGCTCGAACAAACCTGGCAACATTGTCTGTCGGTCGCCAACGAAATCGAAGCAACCATGATGATGGTCGGCATTCTGCCGACGGTGCGAGAACAGGACTTGTCGCTCGAGCACATTTCCGATCGCAACCGCTACCATGCCCTTAACCGGGAGGTTCTCAAGATTCGCGGCGGAGAACCGCTCAAGCTGAATATTCGCGGACAAGAGTCGTTGTCACTCACCCATAACGACGTCATGCTGGAGGCCGCGACAACATCGTTCCAGATTCATCTCCAGTCGCCGGCTGCGGAGATTTCACGTCACATGAATGCTTCGATCATCATGTCGGCGCCGATGGTTGCGATGTGCGCCAACTCTCCTTTCCTGTTTGGCAAGTCACTCTGGGCGGAGACGCGCATCCCGCTTTTCGAACAATCGGTCGAAACAGGTAACGCCGAACATCCAGAGCGTTCCCGCGTGACGTTCGGGAGCGCATACCTGTCAGACAATCCGATGGACCTCTTTCGCGAAAATCTGCGA
>Ga0316187_10003477_pt1 | contig 13687 bp, 14 predicted proteins | sample CroRivburrow1_MG_FD_204927 | JGI IMG/M metagenome (GOLD analysis project Ga0316187, IMG submission 204927) | Coastal sediment microbial communities from Maine, United States - Cross River worm burrow 1 | ecosystem: Environmental > Aquatic > Marine > Coastal > Sediment | place: USA: Maine...
CGAGTTTCTTCAGCGCGTTTGACTTCCATCGCTTGCTGCGTCATCTTAGACGCTTCGGACGAGAAGCCTTGCGCTCGTAACTTACTGGCGAGCATGATCATACCGGACGCGCGAGCGATCTCGGGGTTCACACCGCCAGTCGTGAGGTCAGCGGTATGCTGGTCTGCTTCTTCCGACAGTCGCTTGAACGTCTTCGCCTGTCTAACTTCAGAGTGTCCGAAAGGAATGTTCTGCTTCGCGAGGTCGCGAGCTTCTTCCTGTGAGATACCTTGTTCCGCAGCGAGACGTGCCGCTTCCGATTTACGGTCGCGACGCGTGTCTATAAATTGTTTCGTTACTCCGCCGAAGATATTCGCTAGCGCTTGGCCCGCTTGCGCGCCCTTGCTACTGAATGCCGCTGAGTTCTGGAAGCGCTGGTTCTGCTGTCTAAACGATCCCTGTACTCGTGCGATTGCTTCTTGCGGAGTTTCCTGTCCGAATGCGTCAGGCATTAGCTGTCTCCGACTGGGTTGCCCATGAAGCCGCCCGGTGCAATACCGCTGGCGAACTGCCCTGCGGCGTTAAGCGCTTCGAGGAACGGCGACTTCGCCATTGCTGCGTTCTGCTGCTCGACACCTGAAGCGGCGAACAAGCTGTTAGACGCTTGCGAGTTGGCTTGCATCGCTGCCTGCTGGAATGCCAGCGGCAACTGTGACGTTGCCATAGCCGAAGCGTTGGCAGCCAAACCGATCTGCGCGCCCTGTGCCTGTTGCGACATAAGGTTCTGGAACATTTGCTGATCAATACCGAACGACTGCAACGCAGCTTGGTTCTGGAACTGGTTGAGGTTCAGGTCTTCGCCGAACTGACGGCCACCAATAGCTTCACGCTGTTGGCTAGCGCCCATCATGCGACCGAATGCGTCACGTTGTAAGCCTTGACCGGCCTGTAGACCAGCAAGATCGAACTGTAAGCCCTGCTCGAATAGGTTGTTCTCAAGCTCGCCCGCTATACCGGCACCGCCAGTGGTGCCAAGCTTGCCGGAAGCTTTGAGCCTGTCGAATGTCTTGTTGACGAGGCGACTGTTCTTGCGCTCGCTCAACTGTCGAAGCTTGTCGGCAATGGTAGAACCTAGATCGAACGGGTCAGCGTTAGCGGTCTGCGATGCGTTCTGGAACGTCTGACCCAGTGCGTTGAAGTCGCTCTCGTTGCCGAGTCGATTGAAGTTAGACTGGCCGAGGATGCTCTGCGTATTGCTCGCGTTGTCGGTGAAGCCTCGACTTAATCCGCCGCCCGCCTGCGCGAGTGAGCGCTCGGACAAACCTTGCAGACCTTCCAGTGAGGACTGGAACGATCCAAGATTAAAGTTAGACGAACCCTGTCCGCCCGAGAAGTTGAAGCTTCCGCCGATCCCGCCGGGACCGCTAAAGCTTCCGCCTTTGATTATGCCCTGTTGGGCCAGTGCAGCGGCGCGCTTTCGAGCGCCCTTGCCGGGATCAAATAAACTCATGTTGTTACCTTGTTTACGGTGATTGTTCGAATAGTGTGATTGCAATGGCAACGCTGTCGTGCGTGGTAGAGCCACCGTCGTCAGAGAACGCCAGAGTGTAGTTACCAACCGAGCTGTCAGGTCCGCCGTTCGATCCCTTCGAAAAGCTCATGGAGAAGCTACCAATGGCGGTCCATGTGTCATCAGCCGTACCGCCCGAGCGCTGGTTCGTGCCCGAGTTATACGTCAACTTAACGTGCCATGTACCTTGTACGGAACCATTAGGAAGCCACCAATCATCATTCTCGTTAGTGCCTAAGAAGTCGCCAGTCCATGTAACATTGCCGTCGGCATCGGTTGCCAGTGTACCCGAGACAGTCTGCCCGTCTTCGTCGGTCGACTGATAGGTGCCATCGATACCAGAGATATCGAACGCGCCAGCAATCGTTCCGTGCATCGCTGCAAGTTGAAAGAACAGGCTCATTATGTTGAGATATCGCCGACGAGACACCAAACGTCTGCGGCGGTCTTATAGAGTAGAGCAGTACCGCCAGCACTAACTGTGTCGGATGCTGCGGAGCCGCCTGCCGGATGGAAGACAGATACCAGCGTCACCGACGTGTCAGCCGTTACAGTCAGCTCTTGCGTGGCGTGCTTCATGTTCAGTACGATTGGCACGCCGATAGGCAATGCAGTGGTCGCATTGAGGGGTAAAGTTAGCGTAGCGGTGGCCGTAAACTCCATGATAGAGTTCATGTCGCCCGCAGCTAGTGTCTGAGTTGCTTGCGCAAGCTGCACGCGCATTCCCATTTCTTCGACTTTGATGCCAGCAGGAACGCCGCCGTTATCAAAGAGGAACAAGTCGCCTGCTGCGAGAGCATTACCTTCGTAAGTCGTGAGGGCAGTCAAGTCCAAGTCGATTGCGCCGGAGCTAATGTCGACGGGGTTTGTCGTCGTTGCTGCAACGTCGGTCAGGGCAACGTCGTCGGCGTTAGCCGTGATTCCGTTACCGCCACCGACAGCCAGTACGTCGCCCGTCTGTGTCAGGCCAGCGCCTGCGACTGTAGCCGGTAATTGCAGGGCACCGCCTGCGGTCAGCTCAAGACCGTTGCCAAGCGTGGCATTGATTACCGCACCGGCAGAGTCGTCCCATGCGAGGACGGTGTCTGCGCCGGGGTCCGCGAGCGCTTGAATGTCTCCGACCAATCCGCCGTTAGCTGCCAGCACGTCGTTCAACGAGTGAGGCGTGATGATCTTTGTATCGACCGTCAACGCTTCGGCTTCAGCCTGTGAAGCGAACTCGTTGCTGTCGAACTTCGTAGCGATAGCTGTGGCAATGGCATCGAACTCCGTATCGAAGTAGGAACCCTTGATCAGCTTGAGCGGGTCGCCCGTTGAGAGAGCGTCCTTCGCTGTGAAGTTAGTTGTCTTTGTGTAATCGGACATTTATGTTACCATCCTGCCTATTTTGGGAGATACGCTAAGGTGCTGAACAACTACGTCAAACCCGTTGACGCTGGCCGTCACGCCTAGCTTTAAGAATTGCCCCTCTCCATGCGCTGCGATATTCTTTCGTTGGATCGCAACGTTACCTGCGAACTCATCGAGGTTGAACTCTGCGAGGTTGAACTCGGACGTATTACCTGCGGTATAAACCACGGAGCGTGACTGCGTGTTGCCGGTGAAATCAAACTCCCACGTCCAGCTTACTGTACCGTCGCCGATAACTACCGACGCTAGGATTTCTTTCAGCATCTTGAGCCGATGGTTCAGCTCTTGGAAGTCGAGCCAGCCAGTCGTGAACTCGAAGTCGTACGCCGACCCGTCGTCGTCGTTTCCGGAATACTTACCGACAACGCCTGCGCTGCCGAGGTAGAAGGTTCCGTCTGTTAGAACGACCATTCCTGCGATGCTACCGCCGAGAGTCCACGTCGTAACGGGGAACATGATCTCGCCGTCGTCGTCTTCGAACGCGTGGTTCGTATCGAACACGAACTGCTTGTCGAGAGTCGGGAAGTTGAGAATGTAGATACCTTCTTCGGGAGAGTGTACAGCTCGAACTCTGTCTAACTGCGCGTCAGCCGTGCGGCTCTGCTTGATTGCTTCCTGCATTTCGGATCGGACGTGCTTAGACAGCGTCACGATAGGGTTGCTCTTGAATTGAATCACTCGGCCCAAGCTCTGTACGCCGTGTCGCGACAGGAACAAGAGGTCGCCTTCGCCTGTGTTGACAATAGAGTCGCGAGCAATGCAGCCCGTGCCTTCAATCGTGTCAACAACTTCTATGTTCGTCGGGTCTAAACCGATCTCACTACCGGAGCCGTCAGCCCACATGACGATGTGGTTCTTGCCGAAGACTACAAGATTCGATCCAATGACAGCAACAGCGACGATCTCGTCCATTCCATTAGTCCAGACGGAGGACATGTCAATAGTGCCCCCACCGTTGCCAGTAGAATAATCAGTATCGTCAAGTAGTACGCTATAACGGATCGTTTGTAAGTCCGCGTCTGCCGCCCAAACTCGCCCAAAGGCAGCGACCGCAGCATTGCCATCTGGCCCAGTACCAGTATAAGAAGCATCAGTGAAATCACCCGAACTCCGTTCGATTGGTGTATGCCCTCGTTGGAAGCCAAGCACCTTCCCGTTGAAGTTTATGAACTTCCAGTGGTCGGCGGTGGGCGCAGTCGTTGACGTGATGTCGTTGGCTACGTCCGTAAAGTCGGTGATGTTCTTGTAGATGACGTTGTTCGCGCACGAGATAACTACGCTTGCGCCAGCCTCGTCTAAATACTCGTGCATCGTGTCTATCGCGTGCGTGCCGCTGATCGGCGTGGTCGTCTGGTCAGCCCACCCTTTACGTGCGGCGATACGACCGGCGCGATTGATCACTGCGTTAAGAGCAGCGGTCGCCCATTGCGGGTCGAGTAATGTGTTCGCTGCCTCGGTGTTCAGTCCACGCGCACCGGGAGCAACGATGTCGATTGGGACAACGTTAGCCATTAGCGTTCCAAGTTGACGGTCTGATCTGCCGGAGTCATTTCGGCACCCACTGCCGCGCCGTGCGCGTCAAGGTATGCCCGATGTGCCGCTGAACCTTCTTTACCAAGCTCGTCGCCGCGCTCTTGGTTCGCCTTGAACAGCGAGAGCGTGTAGACAGTCCGTTGCGGTATAAGCAGCGTCGTGTCTAAGTCGGTCGCCGTAAGCTCGGCTTGCGGGATGTACAGGCGCATCTTCAGCGTCCGGGCTTCGCTAGGCGTCGGCCAGACTTTGATCTTGATGCTATCGCCGTCAGCGTACCATGCGAAATACTGAATCGTATCCTGCGTCTCGTCGTTGTCGGTAAAGTGCATGCGCTCCATCTTCTCTTGCGTGATTTCCGTTAGACGGTACTCGCTCGAATCGGTCACGTCGAAGCACTGCGGCTTAGACATGGTCGACTGGTAGAAGTTTTCGCTGCCCTGTGCGTTGTTCTCATACAAAAGCCGGGAGCGGTCGTTAGTATCAACGTCCGCTGCTCCGGCTATGGTCAGGTCATATTCTGCTGTGGATGCTGCAAGCGTGACCGTAACGGTCTTGCGCAGCGCGCGCCATGCCCAACCGGATTCCTCGATTTCTTCTTTCGCTTCGTTTACGAACTGAAGGATCATCAACAGGTAGTCGTCGGTCGTTGACGTAGTTCCGCTGTCGATGATTAGACCGAACTGTCTAATGCCTCGAAGGGTCTTGTTGATCAAGTCGCGCGTGTTTGCCATGTTATTCCTCTACCGTCTCGCGTTCCACTGGAACCGGCGGTGCTGTCAGCACTTTGAAGTTGGCTTCAAGTGCGTCTAATGTGTTGACGACGTTCCGCGCTTCGTCGCCTTTCAGCGGGGCACGGTTGATCATTACTATTGCGACTTTCAGTTGTCCTGCGTTAAGCATATCTCTCTCCAAAACTAAAATTTCCAAAATTTCGCGCGGCTAACCGAGGTCTTCTGCGTCTAGGCCCACGCGCTGGCTGTCTAACAAATTTCCACCGCTCTCGGCATCGTAGAAATCGAGGTCGATTACAGTGGTCTTACTGCTACTTGTGCTAATGCCCCACGTCCGTAGACTTGAGCAGATTAGACGTGAGCCTGTGCCTGCGTTGACGTGATTGAGCGTTCCGGATACGATGGTGCACTCTACCCATACTTGATCATTATTACCTGCGTCTAACCAGACCTCGTAAGCCGATCCGCCAGAACTTGATGACGAACCGCCGTAAGAGTACAGGCTTCCGTTCGAGTGGACACGGACGCGGGCGTACGCGGTAGTGCCGAAGGTAACGCCTGTGACCGACTTCGTTGCTGCAATCGTTACTTCGGGCGGCGGTAATGAGGCTGCTGCGCTGAACGCAGCGAATACCATGTGTCCGAAACTCATGTCAGTAAGTCACTGCCGTTGATGATCCAGACTCCGGAGCCTCGGTGGAGGCAAACTGCTACTCCATCGTCAGCGAGCGTCCTGTCACCTGTCGTAGCGTCCTTCGCCCAAATCAAGTTAGAAGCTGTGGCGGTAGCAATCGTCCAAGCGTTGCCGGACCTATTGTCTACCATGACCACCGCGTTAGTCGGCGGGTCGCCGTCTAACGTAAGTTCCTGTGCGGAACCGCCCGTCAGTGCAATGATGATGCCGTAATCAGTCGTGGCAGTCGTAGTCGTTGCCGAGATAGACCGCGAGAGCGGTACTGCGTTCAGCGACGTACTTGCTACCCACGCGCCTGTAATCGTCTCAGCAGCCGACTTGTCTAACAGGTTAGCTTCGGTGATACCGCCGTACGATGTTGCGGTGAGAGCGTCAACGTCTAAATCAACTGCACCGGCATTGATCGCGGTGATACCGCTGATGTTCCAGTCGGTCGTCGTAGCGTGTGTGAAGTTGACATCCGTACCGTCGTGGTGGATGTCTAAATAATCTGTGTCTGTGCTATCGAACAGCTTGAAGTGTACTCCCTTCTCCCACTGCCACGTTTGGTTAGTCAACGCGAAGTTGGTGCGGAAGACTGTGCCGTTCCATGCTATAGCAGCGTCGAAGCCTGTGCCCCAAATACATGCGTTGTCGTCAGCGAACAAAGCGTGGTCGCCAGCCGTGTCGAAGTTGATGTCGAACCCGTTGGTCGATAGCTGACCACCGAGCTGCGGGGTCGTATCCTCAACTAGGTTGGACAAGCCGCCGCCCGAGCTAACATCAAAGTCAGTGCCGCTGTCGTTGCGGAAGTACAGCGTATCGGTGATACTGTCTAACCAGAGAACACCTGTACCAGCGCCCGGAGTGTATGCGTACGATGACGCGCCGACGAAGAAGAATCCCGAGTTCGTTCCGCAACCGCCTTGATCGGTGAAGAACTTCTGCGATCCGTTCCAGAACAGAGCTACCGCTGCGTTACGGTCAGCGTGTAGGATAGCGTCTTCTAGGTTGCCTGCACTATCAGTCTGGAATAGCGTTGTGTCGCCGTCGGTATCGTTCGCTTCAAGCGCCCAACCGCCTTGCGTGGTGTGATACGCCTTGTGCGTGGCGTGATCTGTTCCTGTCGCCTCGCTCTCAATCGTACCGGCGATGTTGATGTTACCGATACCTGTAATGTCGAAGCCACCGAGGCCAAGACCGCCGCCGAGGACCGGCGTGGTGTCTTGCGACAATTCCGTGAAGCTCTCTTGCGAGACTTCCAGCGAAATCTGCCCGCCGGTATTGTCGTACGTCAGTACGTAGTTATCCTGAGACGGCCCAATCGTTTGCGCCGTATTGAACACGTAGTTGTTGAACGTTGTCGGATCGGCAGCAGCGAACGCTGTCTCAACAGCGGCTTGCGTGATCGACGCACCGGCTGCGGCTTCGAGGCCGATCTCGCCGGTCGCGTTGTCGTAGGTCAGAACGTAGTTGTCTTGACCGACGCCGACCGTCTGGTCAGCGTTAAACGCGTAATTGTTTACCACGAACGACGCGGAAGCAGCGAGTGCTGTTTCGATGTCGCTCTCTGTGATGCCCGTGATATAGGCACCTAAATCTGAAATATCCGCTTCAACAAGCGCACGGGATTCGAAGTCGACGCCATCGGCGACGAGTACGTTCCTGTTCGTTACTCCGGCAGTGTTTACGTCTGAGAGGTCAGTCAGGGACGATGCGCCGCCCCCTGCTGTAATCTCACCGCGCCGTGCGGGCCAACGTACTGCCATAACGATCCTCGCTTATTGAAAAGGACTCCCCCCCGAAGGGGGGAATCACTTGGTTGCTACTAAGCAGCAGGAACCATGATGGCGCGACAGCCACGACCACTTTCGCCAGCCACGTTTCCGCGAATGGTAGAAGTACCGTAGAGTGCGTCAGCCACGATCAGGTTGCCGAGAGCTTCAAGCTTGTACTGCTCTTGAACTCGCGGTGTCATCTGCTCGGCCAGTACCAGCGAATCGCGCTGGAATGCCAGAACCGGACGGTACGAAGTACAGTCAGATGAGTCAACCGTTTCGAGGTTGCTTGAGACGTAAATCTCAAAGCCATACAGGTCGCCAACCAATCCGTTGCGGATTGAGTTTGCCATGCCTGCTTCGCCGACGAAAGCCTGCTCTGTGTAACGAGTGTTACCGAGCATACGCTTCTTCTCGACCGGAGGGATAACCAAGAATCGGTCACGACCCGGTACGTCTTCGTCGTCAAACGCCTGAACCGTCTCCCGCATGCCAGCGTCAGAGATAGCAGAACCGTTACCGGAGCCAGTCTGGACCCATGCGGTTGTGCCGTCGCCAATCTTAGCGTCGGAATAAGCGGTGCCACCGCCCCACGTTGCAGCCAACTGAACGATAGACGTATCAGTTTGCTTCGCGAGAGCGTAGCCAGCGTCGTCAGTGAAGAATCGACGGATTGAAGGCAAGCCCTGAATCTCTGCGATGTCTTCCAGAAGACGTGCGTAGTGGAAATGCTTGTCGATGGTAACAGACTTTTCAGTGCTGTCAGCATACGTCAAGAGTGAAACGACGGTGTTAGCCGTCTTAGCCGAAGCTGCGCCTCGTGTCGGAGCCGGGATATGGATGGTGTCGCCTTTCTTCCCGATATGGGGAATCAGAGATACCAACTGCGCCATAACAAGGTTAGCCTTGTATGCAGCAACAGTTTCCAAAGCCCAAACTTCCGGCACGAAATCCGCTACGTCGGCAACGTCAATAGATTGACTGATGTCGAAATTACTAGCCATTAGGTTGTACCCTTAATGTGGATTTAGTGTTGAAAGATAGGTTAGCTCGCCTTAACGAAACGTCCTTCCTTAATTGCTTCCATCAATTCAGACTGGAAACTTGGGGAGCGATATTTCGCAGGGTCGCTGTTGATCAGCTTAATTACGTCCGCCTCGTAAACCTGCGGCTTCGAACTGATAGGTGCGGCAACATTACCGGATTCGGTAGCTACTGCGCGCGCCTGCTCTGTCGGAGTTGGCGTAGGGTTCGGGGTGGGAGTCGTCGCAGCGTTGAAGTCACTGAAGTCTTCAAGCAATCGACGAGCAGCACGAACTTGGTCTAGCCCGTTACCGTAAGCGGCTGTCTGGAAATCGGCCTGTCGTGATGGCGTTCTCGTTGCGAACTGCTGAAATTCAGGAGTTGCTACGATTGCGTCAACGTCATAGGCAGATGCCAAAGCTGCGCCTTCAGTTTGGAGCAACGCTTCTTGACGATCCAAGTCGTCTTGTTTGTCGCGTTGATCAAGATGCGGCTGAACGATTCTATTTACAGCTTCCACAGGGTCGCGTAAAATATCTTCGCCGGACACGTCTACTGATACTGGCTCTGGTGCTTCGTCCTTTACGGTCGGTCGCTGAACTTGTGAGAGGTCCGTAACGAGGCCGCGAAGTTGACCGACTTCGTTCTTGTATGTACCGAGAGCGCTTTCAGCGTTCTGGTGCATCGCAATTACTTCGTCGATTGACTTACCGGCGTACTTCGGGTCCACTGCTTCAGGTGCAGGTGCGGGGGCGGACTTACCGTCCGTTGACCCCTCCGACTGTGCGGGGGCTACTGGTGCAAGTATTTCAGACATTGGTCTGTGTTTGTATGCAGTTGTCATTTCTGATTCCTTCCTTATTTCACCGGCCCTGCATTATTGCAAGGTTAGCGGTATTTTTACGAACCGTACGAGTGGTGCATCTTATCGACACCGTGTTTCTCGTAGAACTCTTTGTCCTGTTTGGTCTTCTGTTTATTCGTTCGTTCCCACTTATCGGAGAACGTACCGAAGTCAGAGTCAAGACCCATCTTGGGATCAAAGTGAGGCGCACTGATGGTTCGTTTCGCGACAGCGCCACACTCCGGGCACGGTTGTTCGTGAACATCCGGCTTGACGAAGCCTTCGGTAACATTGTCGCAGGCAGTACACCTGAAGTCGAAGAACATGAACTTAGCCATTGTCGGGGTCCATTTCCTCTATCTGCGTTCGTTGTGCTTGTATCGTTTGGGGAAGACTGATCAACTCGTTAAGCAAGCCGAAGCGTACGCGAGCCTTCTCTAAGTCTTCCTGCGATTTAGCATTGAAGAACATCGTCACCGGAAGCTGTTCCTGTTCCTCGCGCCATCCTTGCGTGAGTAACGTCCAACCCGGTGTGCGGAATGTATCTTCCATCGAACTGAAAAATTGTAACTGTTTGCTGTCTAATTTAGACATGACTCCCTCCGAGTTTGATTAGTCTTTTTGCGCTGCTCGCCAGAAACCGTAGATGATTGCGGCGACAACGATTAAACCGATAAATTCAGCCATTACTTCTTAACTCCCTTGTTAATTGCTTTCTCTTGGATGTCGAGGCCGCGTGCCGTCAGAACGTTCTTGTCGTCCATCAGGTCAAGCTGCCTTGCTTGGTTCTGAGTCTGCTGAAGCTGATCGAGAACCCTGACTTCGTCGAGGTCGGCGGCTTGATCGAGGTTTTCGGTTTCTTCTTCCGTCTTCTCGGTCTGCGCGTCCTTCAATGTAGATTCGGATACCAGCTTCATAATCTCGGCGTCCAACTTCTCGACCGTCTTGATCGGTACAAGCAACTGGGCTTCTTGCGACTTGCGCTCGTTCTCGGTAGGCTCTTTGTCCTCGATAGCTTTCAGTGCTGCGAGTACGTCGCCCTTGACCGGCGAACCGGAGTGTTCGAAGATCGCGCGAATGATCGGCATGGAAGCCTGACTATCCGGACCAAGCACCGACAGCATGTTAACCATCTGCTGCTGCTCGATCTCGCGGGCCATCATACCAATTGAACCCTTGACTTGGAATTCGAAGTCTGTCGGATACCGCGTCGGCTCGAACTTCATCTTCAAGTGCAATACGCGTCTAACGAGTCGACCCATGTAGCCTTCGATGTTGAACATCGTTCGCTTAGACCGTTTGATGAAGCTTGAGGCAGCCAAAGCTGACCCCGTCGCAGTCTCGTCGCGTACTCCCGCTCTCAGACCGGCGGAGTCAGCGGCACCTGTTGCCTGCTGGCCCATTGACTCAAGCTGTTGGAAATGCGCGTAAGAGTTCTGGTCGGGTCCACTAATCTTGAATTCTTGGATAACTTCGCCCGGATTACCCCGCGTGCCCCAAAACTTACCGGGCCATGCGTTGAGGTTGCTGTTCGGCGGCATACGTGTGAGGTCGCCTGCGAACATCGGGTTGTTAGACCATGCCAGTGAATCAATGCGGGCACGCATTTCTGCGTCCATTGCGCGTTGAATGTTCTGTGCTTTCTCGGCTACGCCGCGCCCGTAGAACCTGTTCGGCACTGACTCGTGCTGATACGACACGATCAGGCGTTCACCTGTCGGGTTCGGGTTCTCCATGATGCGAAGCAGCAAGCCTTCGTTGGCGATGGTTGCAATGACTTCTACCGTTTCATCGGCGGGAATCGCTTGAACCATTTCGTCAGACAGTACCGTACCGTTCTTCTCGGCGGTTGCCTTCATGAAGGCGCGCTGCGTGACGAGGCCGTAGTATTCGGTGATGTAGACAACGTCGCCTTGATCCTTGCGGTTGCCCTTGTCGGTATCGCCCCGGTTCGGAGAGATAACGCGAGAGCGGTAAGGACCGACTGACGTGCCTGAATCGTAGATGCCTGAAGCCTGTCGGCTGCGGACTGTCGTGAGAGGCAGCATAAATTCGTGTGCGCACCCCTTCATACCGTCTATGTCACGACAACCGGGGTCCGCAACAAAACTGCCCGGTTCAATGGCAACTGGCTTGATAGAAACTTCCTCACGCTCGATTGTTACAAGCTCGCCTTCCTTATTACGGGTAAGGGACTTCTTAACGCGCGTGAGAATTTGAATTTTGGTGATGCCGGTGCCGTAAAGGCAGCCGTTCAGCACTGTCAGAGCGAATTCGTCGGGGAAATCTTCGCCTCTGAGGTCTTCGACGAGCAATTTGCGTGCGCGTTCGACGTCAGACGAGTCTTCGTCGTCAACATCGTCCGGCAAGTCGATAAAATACTCGCGTCCGAGGACCGCTTCGATGATTTCGGCGCTGGTCAGGTCGATAGACATGCTCGTAAGCGGAGAAATGATCTTACTACGCTCTGTTTTGTAGGATTTGTGTTCCGGCATCCAGAAGCCGCGCCACTTGGCATAAAATTCGTCCCACAAAAGCTCGAAGTCTCCGTCACGGAGCTGTCGCCATGTGGTAATGTCCGCCATGATCTCGGAAACTACGTCGCCGCGACCGCCGGATTGCTTCGGCCTGCTGTCGGAGCTGCCCGACTCGTCGCGCTCTCTCACTATTGAAGAATTTGCCATTAGTATCCTGCTCGTGGGTCAAGTGGTTTGAACTTCGTTTGCGATTCGATCTGTGCTATGTCGAATGACGCAATCGTCTCAGGTGCCAATTGATCAATGTATGCCAGTGAATCAACCATGTCGTCGTGAACGTAACGTGACGGAAACGATATTGCCTGATCCATCAGCTTTTCAACCCACTTCTTGTCCGGGTCGCCTTCGTTCTTGTCGCTTATCAGGTACACGCGGCCCTGTTGGCAGCGTCCCTGTAGCGCCCATTGGACGCGGTCTTCTTTTCGTTGGTTGCCATGAGTCAATGGTTTGATCTCAAAGTACCGTTTTAGTCTTGTCATTTCCTCGGTAAGAGGGTCCATGACTGCATTCATCAATGCGCCCCTCTCAATACCGACGTTTACGCAGTGGAACTTCTTGACGGCCCGCATGATCCGGACCGCTGTCTCACGGGTGCCCCACTGCCCATGCTGGATTTCGCGTACGAACCAGTCACCACGCGCGTTGATGGAGACGACGCAGATACAGGTGTCATCAAGACGACGCTTTTCGTTTTTCCTACTGGGGTCTGTACCGAAGCCAGCGAGGTCGATAGCGATAAACGTGTCATATTGATCCGCCGGTAATTGGTCGATGACCTTGAAAGACTTGTCGTTGAACAATTGGCCGCTTGACGCGACGAACTGCGCTTTGATTTCCTGTTCGTACAGGTCTTCCGAGCCATTGGTATACTCGCGGACCATGCCCTTCAACTCGTCTTCGTGAATCAACGTGTTGTCGAGCGAGGAATAATTGAAGACTCCCCACGTTGGCGGGTTGCCTTCCTTCACGTCTAACGCTGCCGTCTCGATTGCTTCCGTGACGAGGTCGTAGAAATGGTTCCTGCCTTTAGGCGTTCCGATAAACAGAGCGCCGCCTCGCACGTCCATGAGTGCAGGCCGGATAATCTCGGGCCATACGCGTGCGGGCATATCGGCGTATTCATCAAGTACCGCGAATCGAAGCTTCATGCCTCGTGCGGCGTCGGGGTCGTCCATACCCAATAGTCGGATACGACAACCACCAAGTTCAGGCGGTAATTCAACAAGTCCCGTCTTTTCGAGAACACGGACACTCAGTCCGGTGACGTTCTCGATTTCAGTTGCGAACTTCTTGAAGTACGGCCATGCGTTTCGTTTTGCTTGCTCGCGGTCGATACCCACGTAGATGACTTCGGACGAATCGTCAAGCTCCACGCCCATTGCGTTCGTGTGCGCCAGCGCTTCTTCAAAGCATCTAATGACGGAGTATACTGTTTTACCAAAGCGTCGCCCCGCTGCTACGATCTTGAAGCGGCCCGGATGCGCGTGAATCTCCGTTTGTGCCGGATGGAGATTAAATTGAATCTGAGCCATAATCCCCCCGGACGGTTCTAGTTGTTACTGTCCGTACTCTGGTTGCGCTGTATGCGGCGGTTTTTGGCAATGGTGCC
>Ga0316187_10003478_pt1 | contig 13685 bp, 10 predicted proteins | sample CroRivburrow1_MG_FD_204927 | JGI IMG/M metagenome (GOLD analysis project Ga0316187, IMG submission 204927) | Coastal sediment microbial communities from Maine, United States - Cross River worm burrow 1 | ecosystem: Environmental > Aquatic > Marine > Coastal > Sediment | place: USA: Maine...
CGGCATCCCAGGCCAGATCTTTTTCATCGAGTTGACGCATGACGCTACAGATACGGGCATGGGCATACTGGATATAATAAACCGGGTTATCATTGGATTGTGACTTGGCCAGGTCCAGGTCAAAGTCCATATGTTGTTCACATTTACGGCTGACATAAAAAAAACGGGCGGCGTCATTACCCACTTCGTCGCGCAGTTCACGCAGCGTGACAAACTGGCCACTGCGCGTGGACATCTGCACCTTCTCGCCACCACGAAACAGATTGGCAAACTGCACCAGCAATACATTGAGGCGTTTTGGATCATCACCCAGTGCCGCCAGTGCGGCCTTGATGCGCGGTACATAACCGTGATGATCGGCGCCCCAGATATCGATGACATGATCAAAGCCGCGTTCCATCTTGTCCATGTGGTAGGCGATGTCAGAGGCGAAATAGGTGGCCTGACCGTTATCACGAATCACCACACGATCCTTTTCGTCACCGAAGTCGGTGGAGCGGAACCACCAGGCGCCGTTTTTCTCGTACAGGTGCTGGCCATCCTTCAGCCGTTGCACGGCGCGCTCCACGGCGCCGCTGTTGACCAGTGAACGTTCAGAAAACCATTCTTCATAGGCCACGCCGAACTCTGCCAGATCCTCGCGAATATCACCAATGATGGTGTTCAGGGCTCGGTCAAAAACCAGTAGATAGTTGTCATCGCCAAGTAGTTGTTTGGCGCGTGCGATCAGGGCGTCGATATGGGCCTCCTTGTCACCGTTACCCTGTGCATCTTCATCGGCAGGCAGGCCGTCCATAACCTGTTCGGCGCTGGCCATTAATGCGCTGCCGTGTTCCCTGACCAGTTTGTCGGCAATATCGAGAATGTATTGTCCCTGATAACCATTACCTGGAAAGGTAATCGCCACACCCTGTTGTTCGAGGCAGCGTAACCAGGTGCTCGTGGCGAGGATGTCCATCTGCCGCCCGGCATCATTGACGTAATATTCCCGATGCACGCTATAACCGGCCGCAACCAGCAGGTCGGCAACGGCCGCGCCATAGGCCGCGCCACGACCATGGCCGACATGTAGCGGCCCGGTCGGGTTGGCCGACACAAACTCGACCTGCACCCGGCGGCCATTACCAATCGTGCTACGGCCATAGGCCTCGCCGGCATCGAGGATATCTGTGGCCAGTTGCTGGAAGGCGTTGTCATTGATGAAAAAATTGATAAAGCCGGGGCCAGCGATGGCGGTTTTTTTAATTTTAGCGGAAGCCGGTAATGCCGAAACGATGGCCGTGGCGATGTCGCGGGGTTTATTGCCGGCGGCCCTGGCCAGCATCATGGCGATATTGCAGGCAAAGTCGCCATGGCTGCTGTCACGGGTGCGTTCGATATGTACATCGATATTCAGATCGTTGGGCAGCTCGCCCTGTTTTTGTAGCGTGTTTATGGCTTCGATGATCAGTGTGCTGAGGTGTTCTTTCATGGTTTCCGTACGGTAATAAAAAGCAGAATGAGAAAGAGGAGCATTATCGCCTGTCTGGAGGGTAAAAAATAGTGTTGGGTTATGGGTAATGAATAATGAGTGAGTGAGAAGTGGCTACATCATGTCGATTGGATCGACATCCAGTGACCAGCGTACCTTGCGGGCATTGGCGAGTGTATCCAGTTGTGGCAGCCAGCGTGATAACAACTGGTGTAAGGGGCGGCGTTCATCGGCCTGTAACACCAGCAGGGCCCGGTAACGACCGGCGCGACGTTCCATGGCGGCGGCCAGGGGCCCCATGATGGCGACGCCGTCGATGCCGCAGTCCAGAGCCAGTTGCCGGGCGGCGTGCAGAAATTGCTGGGGTGTGTCGCGTTGTACGGCCTCGGCGCGTAGCAGGGCCATATTGTTGGAGGGTGGTAAATGAGTGAGCTGGCGTTCTGCCAGCAACTGCCGGGCAAAACGTTGGTAGTCATGATGCAGCAGGTTATGCAGCAGCGGGTGGTCAGGGTGATGGGTCTGAATCAGCACCTCGCCGGGTTTTTCGGCGCGGCCGGCGCGGCCAGCGACCTGGATGACCATCTGCCCGAGACGTTCGCTGGCGCGGAAGTCGATGCTGAACAGGCCCTGATCAGCCGAGATGATTGCGACCAGTGTGACATTGGGCAGGTGGTGACCCTTGGCCAACATCTGTGTGCCCAGCAGGATCTGCCGCCGGCCATTGCGGACCTTGTCGAGTAATTTCTGCAGGCTGCCCTTGCGACGGGTGCTGTCGCGATCAATGCGAATGATGTCGGTATCGGGAAACAGCTCATGCAGGGCATCTTCGATACGTTCGGTACCATGGCCGACGGGTAATAATGAGCCGCTGCCACAGGCCGGGCATACCGGGTCGAGCGGGCGCTGGGATTCGCAATGGTGGCAGCGCAACAATCGGCGCTGATGGTGATAGATCAGGTGGGCGTCACAACGTTCACAACGGGCCAGCCAGCCGCAGTCATGACACAACAGGGTTGGGGCATAACCACGGCGGTTAAGGAACAGCAGGACCTGATTGTTTTGCTGTAGATGCGAACGCATGGTCTCCAGCAGTTGCGGTGACAGACCCGCATCGAAGGGCAGGTGGCGCACATCCAGCAGGCGAATACCCGGTGTGACTGCGGCGCCGATACGTTGTGGTAATGGCAACAGTTGGAAACGCTGCTGCTCGACATTGTACAGGGACTCGAGCGATGGTGTAGCCGAGCCCAGCAGGATTGGTATCCCGGCCCGTTGGGCGCGGACAATGGCGATGTCGCGGGCATGGTAGCGAAAGCCATCCTGCTGTTTAAACGAGGCATCGTGTTCTTCATCGATAATAATGATGCCGAGTCGTTGGCAGGGCGCGAACACGGCCGAGCGGGTGCCAATGATAATGCGAGCCTGAGCATCACGCGCCTGCAACCAGGCATCGAGACGTTCACGGTCGCTCAGGCCCGAGTGCAGCAACACCTGAGCCTCGGTGAAACGGCGGCGAAAGCGATTGACCAGTTGTGGTGTCAGACCGATCTCCGGTACCAGTAATAGGACCTGTTGGCCGCGGTTTAACACCTGCTCAATGATGCGGAAATACACCTCGGTTTTGCCGCTGCCCGTTACACCCTCTAATAAAAAGGGCTGGAAACAATCCAGTGACGTAGTGACGGCAGTGACGGCCTGATGCTGGTCCGGGCTTAATGGTGGCGGCGTTTCGGTTACGGTTGGTGTGGCTTCGGTGGTCGTGTTGACGTGCTCTTTGCTGCTGACCCAGCCTTTATCCATGAGCGTGTGCAGTGTCGGGCGCCAGCTGCCCATATCCTGCAAGGCGGCGGCGGCAAGGCCCTCAGGGTGGGCGGCAAGGCGCGATAATATCTCACGTTGGCGTGGCGCGCGTTTTAAAGTGGCCGGATCAACCGCGCGGCCTGAGTCATTAAGCTGCCAGACAGTGATCGCCTGTGGTTGTGCGGGCTGACCCTGGCGCAGCAAGGCTGGCAGGGCATTGCTCATGACATTGCCGGGCGGGTGATGATAATAACGGCTGGCCCAGTCCAGTAGCGCCAATATATCTTCAGGCAGCAGGGGTGTTTCATCGAGTAATTCCAGTGCCGGTTTGAGTCGGGCCTTATCGATACGGCTGCTATCGCTGATGGCCATAAGGATACCGATACGACTGCTACGACCAAACGGCAGGCGCAGGCGTACCCCCGGTCGTAGACGGCTGACATCACAGTGTTCGGGTGGCAAATAATCAAAGGTCCGGTTTAATGGCGATGGTACCGCCATTTGCAGGATGCCGTGTTGTTCGGTTTTGCTGGTCATCGACGCTAAGCCGGGTTACAGGTTGTCATGTCGGTCGTCGCTGACGGGATTATGGTTGGGTCTTATCATAGAGCCGCTCGGGTGTGATGACAAACCGCTGATGGTGATCACCCTGAAGGGTGCTGGATTCAGGCTGGTATCGGGTTGCTCACCTGGGTGATGTATGCTGTTAATTAGCGTCCTTCGCTGACCTCCTCTGTAACGAAGGTGAGCTAAGTGGTTGAGCTGTATGCACCCTGCGGGTTGTCCACAGAATCTGTGGATAAGTATGTGGATGAATCGTGGGCAGGTGCCTTAAGCCCACGTTAATACTGGCTTTGTGTTAGATTGGTGACGAAATAGACGAACTGAATAGCCCATTAAAATCAATAGGTTGCTGTTTTTATCGGTTTGGTGTCCGTTTTTCGCAACAAGGGCATCAGGCTGTCTGACCCGGGCAGGCCGTTGTGCATAAAGGCTCTGGCAAGTAAAGGGCAAAATGAAAATTTCTACAATATTTTTGTTGTTACTAGGGACGTTGGCGTCAAAAATTCGGCCTGGACCAGTGTGCGCAGAAGCGTCTTCGGCACGTTGTTCCTGCCTTAAAACGGTCGCAGTGTCACAAGAAAGATGATGCCAAACAGCAGGAGTACGGGTAGCTCGTTGAACCAGCGGTAAAAAACATGGCTGCGACGATTGCGGTCATGTTTGAAATCAAACAGGATTTTGCCGCAATAGACATGATAGATAACCAGCACCAACACCAGCGCCAGCTTGGCATGTAACCAGAACGTGTCGGCATAGGCGGCCCAGGCATATTCATTTAGTAGCCACAGGCCCAGGCCGATGGTTAATACGGCCCCCGGTGTCATGATGCCGAAAAACAGTTTGCGTTCCATTATCTTGAAACGCTTGTGGCCCGGTTCATCGTCACACATGGCGTGGTAGACATACAGGCGCGGCAGGTAAAACAGGCCAGCAAACCAGGTCACCATAAAGATGATATGTAACGCCTTGATCCAGAGCATGAAACCTCCCCTAACGATGAGGCGCTAGTTTACATCTTTTTAAGCCACGGAAAAAATATTCGGGGTGAGGGGTGAGGGGTGAGGGGTGAGGGGCGAGGTGCTGGTTCCGATGTTTTCGTGTGGGAAGCCCTGTTGATGACGGGCCTTGCTACAGCCCGGCAACAGCGTATCGTACAGGGTGTATCAATAAACACATTGATTCATAAGGGTTTTGCCTGTTGTGGCCTGTCATCGCGGCTTGCATGATGGATGCGCTTGGTTTAGATTGGCGGGATTGTCAGGCCATGTGAACCGCCATGTCCAGGGAGGGTCATCGCAGCCTTATTGCGCTGTCTGATCGCGGAATGAAACCCGTCCCATCCGGCTGGTCACTAATTAAGAAAGAGGATACCTATGAGCGCCATTCCCGACGGATTTCTGAGCAAGACGGCCAGGGTCAGTGAAGCATCGATCCAGCCACTGCCGAATTCACGCAAGATTTATGTCCCGGGTTCGCGAGCGGATATCCGCGTGCCCATGCGCGAGATCACGCTGACCGATACCATCAGCGACAAGGGCACGGAAAAAAATGCCCCACTGACCGTTTATGATACCTCGGGCCCGTATACCGACCCGGAAGTGAAGATCGATATTCGTGAAGGCCTGGCCGATATCCGTACGGCCTGGATCGAGGAGCGTGGTGATAGCGAAATCCTGACGCAGCAGAGCTCCGACTATGGCCGTCAGCGCGCCAGTGACACCAGTCTCGATCAATTAAGATTCGCCGGGCATCAGCGGCCGATACGCCGGGCTAAAGTCGGGGCTAATGTGTCACAGATGTATTATGCCAAACAGGGCATCATCACGCCGGAGATGGAATTCGTAGCCATTCGCGAAAACCTGCGCCTGGAACAATATCAGGATGCGCTGGCCGAACAACATCCGGGCCACAGTTTTGGCGCCGCGATTCCGCAGGTCATCACACCCGAATTTGTTCGTGACGAGATCGCCCGCGGCCGCGCCATCATCCCGGCCAATATCAATCACACCGAACTCGAACCCGTCATTATCGGTCGTAATTTTCTGGTCAAGATCAACGGTAACCTGGGTAACTCGGCGTTGACTTCGAGCATCGAGGAAGAGGTGGACAAGATGACCTGGGGTATCCGCTGGGGCGCCGATACCATCATGGATCTATCGACGGGCAAGAACATCCATGAAACGCGCGAATGGATCATCCGTAATTCACCCGTACCGATCGGCACCGTGCCTATCTATCAGGCGCTGGAAAAGGTCGATGGCAAGGCCGAAGAGCTGAGCTGGGAGATCTTCCGTGACACACTCATCGAGCAGGCCGAGCAGGGCGTCGATTATTTCACGATTCATGCCGGGGTGTTGCTGCGCCATGTGCCACTGACGGCGACACGCACCACGGGCATCGTCTCTCGCGGTGGATCGATCATGGCCAAATGGTGTCTGGCCCATCACCAGGAAAATTTCCTGTATAGCCATTTCGAAGACATCTGCGAGATCATGAAGGCTTATGATGTATCGTTTTCCCTCGGTGATGGCCTGCGCCCGGGCTCGATCGCCGATGCTAATGATGCGGCCCAGTTCGGTGAACTCGAGGCTCTGGGTGAGCTGACGAAGATTGCCTGGAAACATGACGTGCAAACGATGATCGAAGGCCCGGGTCATATACCCATGCATATGATCAAGGAAAACATGGATAAACAACTGGCGTTATGCGGCGAGGCGCCTTTCTATACACTCGGGCCGCTGACAACCGACATTGCCCCGGGTTATGACCACATCACCTCCGGCATCGGCGCGGCCATGATCGGCTGGTATGGCTGCGCCATGCTCTGTTATGTCACACCCAAGGAGCACCTGGGTCTGCCCAATCGAGACGATGTCAAGGAAGGCATCATCACCTACAAGATCGCCGCCCATGCCGCCGACCTGGCCAAGGGCCACCCCGGGGCGCAGATCCGCGACAACGCCATGTCCAAGGCGCGGTTTGAGTTCCGCTGGCAGGACCAGTTCAATATTGGCCTCGACCCGGATCGTGCCCGTGACTATCACGATGAAACCCTGCCCAAGCAGGCGCACAAGGTCGCCCACTTCTGCTCCATGTGCGGGCCGAACTTCTGCTCCATGAAGATCTCCCAGGACGTGCGCGACTATGCCGCAAAACAGGGCGTCAGTGAAGATGAGGCGCTGAAAAAAGGCCTGCAGGAAAAGGCCGTCGAGTTCGTCGAAAAGGGCGCGGCGATCTATCACGATAGCTGACCAGGGTGTCCAAACACTTGCCGGAGAAGGCTGACGCCATCATCTATGTCAGGCAGCTACAGGCATGACCGGTTCCCTGATATGGAAATATGAATGACACACCAAGACGATATACATAGTGACGTCAGCCTGAAGCTGCGTAATCTCCGGATTGGGGATTATGACGATATCAAGGCCATTATGGATAATGTCTACTCGACGCTGGGTGGTGCATGGCCGAAGAAAAAATACAATACCATGCTTAAGGTGTTCAATGCCGGGCAGATCTGCATTGAAGACAGCGGCAAGGTCGTCGCCGCGGCCTTTTCGGTGGTTGTTGACTATGATCAGTTCGGTGACGAGCATACCTATGATGAAATCACCGGCAATGCCTACCTGACAACCCATGATCCCAATGGCGATGTGTTATACGGTATTGAGGTCTTTGTCGATCCGGACTACCGCAATCTGCGGCTCGGGCGCCGGCTGTATGAGGCGCGCAAGGAGTTATGCCAGAACCTGAATTTGCGCGCCATTGTGGCCGGCGGTCGCATTCCCGGATACAAACAATACGAATCCAGTCAGTCGCCGCAACAATATATTGAGGCCGTTAAGCGCAAGGAGATATACGACCCAATACTGACCTTTCAGATATCCAACGATTTCAAGGTCAAGCGGGTATTGAAGGCCTATCTGCCCGAGGACAAGGAATCAGCCGGTTATGCAACCTTGCTGGAATGGTTCAATATCTATTACGAACCGAAAAAACCCAAACTATTCGGGGCAAAAAAAACATCGGCCCGCATTGGCGCTGTACAGTGGAAGATGCGCGAAATGCACAGCGTTGAAGAATTATTACAGCAGGTGGAATATTTTATCGATGCCCTGTCTGACTACCGCTGTGACGTGGCGTTATTCCCGGAGTTTTTTAATGCCCCGCTCATGGGGCTGTCAGAAGACGAGTCTTCCATAGAGGCCATCCGTCATCTGGCCAGCCATACCGAACAAATCATTGCCGAAATTTCCAGGCTGGCCGTCAGTTACAATATTAATGTGATTGCCGGTTCAGTGCCGGTCGTTGAAGATAATGAACTGTATAACGTTGCCTATTTATGCCAGCGTAACGGCACGATTGACTATCAGTACAAGCTGCACCCGACGCCGCATGAAAAGAAAGACTGGATCATGCATGGTGGTGACGCACTGAAAATATTCAATACCGATTTCGGCCGTATAGGCATCCTGATCTGTTATGACGTCGAATTCCCCGAACTGGCCCGGCTGCTCAGCGACAAGGAGATGCAAATACTGTTTGTACCGTTCTGGACCGATACCAAAAATGGCTACCTGCGGGTCCGGCGCTGTGCCCAGGCGCGGGCTATAGAAAATGAATGTTATGTTGCCATTGCCGGTAGCATCGGTAACCTGCCCAAGGTTGATAATGTCGATATTCAGTATGGCCAGACCGCGGTGTTTTCACCGTCGGATTTTTCCTTTCCGCATGACGCCATCATGGCCGAAACCACGCCGAACACCGAAATGACACTGATCGTCGATGTCGACCTGGAAAAGCTACAGGAGCTGCAGAACGAAGGCTCGGTCAGGAATTATCTCGACCGTCGCCGCGATCTCTATCGCGTCGAATGGACTGGCGATGAGTAGTGGTTGCAGGTTACGTATTGGTCAATAGCACGGTTCACAATTCATCCAGTGGGCTCGTATTTACCTTGAACGATTGCCAGAACAAGTGGTGCTAGTTCACGGCGTTAAAGTTGTGCTTAAATAGCACAACTTTCTCCCTTTTTTTTCAGGCCCCTTGTACGGGTGATAATCCCCAGAATATAGCGAGAGAATTTATCATGCGAATTACAGGTGTTAATTTGTTGGTATGCCTTATGCTCTCATCAATCGTTTGTGCTGATAATGGACTAGTTACTGTAAAGATTGCCTATGGGGTAACTGTGACAGCGGAGCGTCTGGAGAAAACACCAGAAAATATAGGTATGATAATCCTTGCCTGAATTAGCCACTCAGAAGAGGCTGCAAAGGTGGGGAAAATCCTTCGGCCTACAGAGCTGATTATGCTTGGCAACCCAGAAGTTGGTACACAATTAATGCAGTGTGGCCACAGTGTTGCCATTGATCTACCTCAAAAATCTCTAGTTTGGGAAGATGAAAACGGGCGGGTGTGGCTGACATATAATGCCCCCGGGTATTTAGTGAAGCGCCATAATATTGGTAATTGCATCGAGATAATAAAGGAAATATCGGGCGCGCCTGGAAAGTTTGCAGAGGCGGCTACAGGTGGGTAGGGAAAAGGGCAGGCAAGTACGTTTGAGTGGGATGTAGTTCAGCAGCGGTTATTATTTGTGCTAAGTTATTTCAAAACTAAGGCTCGCAATGATGCGCCGATCAACGACAATATCAGGCTGGCAGGAGGAAGTTATGCCTTTTACAATCAATTGGGAAAAAAAAGGTGTAGTAAGAACATTCCATGGTATTGTTCATGCAGAAGAAGTTCTGGAGGCCGATAGGATTTTTTCTGCTGATCCGCGATCTAATACAGCGCAATATCAAATATCAGATTTTACTCAAGGGACACCTGGTATTGTTGATGATGCACACATTGATGCTATTGCGGCACTTGATCTTGGGTCTGCATACAGCATTCCGCGCTTGAAGGTGGCCCTTGTTTCTAATGACCCGGACGTAATAGAGCTGTGTCAGAAATACATGGAAATTATGACAAAAGATAACGGTCACTGGAGTTTTAAAATTTGTAAGGATATGAAGGATGCGCGGAATTGGGTATCGAAATAACAATATATAATGCGAAAGTCTAACAGGCGTATCAATAATGGCTTGTCATTTAGTTACAAAAAAACGTGGTCATAATCCCGGGTTGATCAGAGGTGCGTGTTTAGTTGTGCTGGCCGGAATTGTCTTTGTGGTTTCCGCGTGTAGCTCAGAAACCGTGAAAAGAACAACCTATGAAACGCTGCAGAATATCGCGGAAATTAAATGCCAGGAGGACTTGTCAGCCGATTGTTCTGGCCGGGAGCCTTACGAAGACTACAAAAGAAAAATGGAAGACAATGAAGTAGATGAGTAGTATAGGTTGTCTAACATACCTGACAAGGGGCATTACCTGGTGATTAGCGTAACGTGCCGGGCCAATAGGTATCGGTTATTTGCCGTGAGTTCGCAATAGCCAGTATGAAAGAATAAAGAATATCTCTTTGTGGTAGTCCCGGTCCGCAAGGGTTATTACTCCTGTTTTGGCTTTGAGATGGTATCTATATATGGCTTGCGGTCAGAGTGGGAAGATGTGCCAAGCGAAGTATTTATGGTTTTTTCCGAATGCCAAAATAGTAGATAGAGTTTCCTGAAGCGGTAAGTATTGGTATAAATTTAATGAGGCAGGGCAGAGATTAACAAATCATTGAACCATGGTGGTATAAAGCTTCTTAATTTAGGAAAAATTCCAGCGCAATATAATATAAGCACGATGTTCTATTTCTCGTATGGGTCAAACATGTCGATAAAAAGGCTAAAGGCCCGGGTGCCCTCGGCTCGTGCCAGGTGTGTAGCTACCCTGCACGGGCATGAGTTGCGATTTCATAAAAAAAGCAATGATGGCTCAGGTAAGTGTGATGCATACGAGACCAGTAATCCTGGGCGTGTTGTCATTGGTGTCGTATTTGAGATGGCAGAAACAGATAAGCCGGAACTCGATAGCAAGGAAGGCCTGGGGTACGGTTATGAGCAGAAAGAGGTGCTTGTGTCGGTGCCGGCTGGTGGCACCATTAGGGCGGTAACGTATTACGCTACCAGAATAGATTCTGAGCTGAGGCCCTATCATTGGTATAAGCACCACGTATTAACGGGGGCCAAAGAAAATGGCTTGCCCGATGAGTATGTCGAGAAAATAAACGACATCGAGTCGCTGGCTGATCCAGACCCTGAACGACATGAGCATGAGATGGCTATTTATACTAACGAATAGTTCAGCGAATCGTATGGGCATGGCGCGTATTTTCCGGTGAACTACATGCTAGAATGACATGGAAGTCCTGGAAGTGCTCGGGCAAAGAGGGTTGCAGTTGTACCTATGAACCGTATTCCTGAAATGAGCAGGGGAAATCCGTGTCTTGCAGGGGAGTATACTCAGAGAGTTGTGGTTCAGGGAAGGCTTTTTGTATTGCCACAGGGTATCAAGTCTGGTTCATATCCTGCCCGGTGGATGTTGTGTTGGCTAAATCCAGCAGGGCAATCGGTATCCTTCATTGTGGAAGATATCGCTCACTGCGCCAGCCATGACATGTTTTCCATCTCAAGACCATGTTGACTTGTCCTCACTGTAACCAGAAAGTCGAATTAAGGGAGTTACCACACCCCGGGCTGTTTGCAAGCTATAAAAGCTGTCCGCACTGCGCTGGAAATTTCACGCCAGATATTCACGCTAAATACAGGCAGGTTATTTTTCTGTTTGCCGGGATTATTTCACTGGTGTTGACGGTATTGCTTTATATTGATAGCAGGGTATGGTTAGTGTCCGTGATAATCAGTTATATTGCCATGGGCGTGATTGTATACTGGGGCAATAAACACATGTTTCTGGTGCCATATGAAAAATCGACAAAAGAAGGCTAGCTAGTCGTCATACCGCGTGCCATTTCTCGGTGCAGAGTCCTGTGGCTAATCAAGGCGCTGTACCGTTTCTCCCTGTGCAAGGGGCTGGCCAGCCATACGTGAGGGCAATGACTATTTGATTTTCAGAAGTAGATGACAATTATGTGAGGCTTCATGAATTGTTATTGTACAGGTATTGCATGGTGGCCGAGGCACTAGACAAAAAGGCATGGATTTATGATAAAGGTTATTCGTCTCGCTGAGTATCATCCCTATTCCTTTGTGGTTGTGCTATTTCTGGCCGAATCTCTTGTAGCCTTGCCATTTGTGGTTACCTTCAACATTACGGAGCTTGACCTCGAGCTGCTGCGACTGATGATACCGATTGCCCAGTCCGCCTTCATGGTCTGGGTGGTATGGGGGCTTGGCTGGTTTTCACGGGCGGGTTTTACCGGCGAGGTCAGGGATGTGCATCTCTACTGGTATCCGGTACTAATCGCCTTTGTGCCAGTCCTGGTCTACGGCACGATCGAACTCTCTGCAGGTCCGTTGGCATTCTATATCGCCGCACTGCTCTTTACCGGGATCAGCGAAGAGGTGCTCGCTCGCGGGATTATCCTTTCCGCTCTCCTGCCCAGAGGCAAGTGGGCCGCACTTTTGTTTGCGGCTGCCCTGTTCAGTGTCGGGCACTTCAGTAATCTTTTTTTCGAAGATTTTGGAGCGCTCGAAATGACGAATGTGTTTCTAAGCACGTTTGGTTTGCCGTACTGTATGGTGCTATGTTTGTCAGGACAAGGAGCATCTGGCCTTTGATCCTGTTGCATACAGTGCACGATTATTCGCTACTGACGTCGGGAACTGCCGGGCCGTTTACCGTTGAACCCTTGAGTATTCCTCTCAGTATCGGGATGGCTGCCCTTAACGTGGCGTATGGGGTGTTCATCTTCATGAGGCCTGAAAGGGCTGAGAGGAATTCTCAGGATCATAACCACAAAAAGGCAGAATAGAACAGTTGCGGTTGCTGCTATCGATTAGGTTGAATCATGGGGTTCGGGCAACACGGATAATGGCTTATCCAGGCGCTTGAGCTGGAGGAAAATAATGAAACATATTCATGGTTATTATTCACCGAATGGTTTGTATAACAGTATCATTAAGGGCTTGGATGTCATGGGTAAGGATTTGTCCAGACTCACTCCGGACGATCTTCAGCCCGTGGATGAATTTCATATTCGCGGTGATGCGGCGACAAAAGAACTGATCCAGCTTTCCGGTTTTACTCCGGATATGCATATCCTTGATGTTGGCTGTGGTGTGGGTGGTTCCACGCGGCGTTTGTTTCATGAAGTTGGGTGTTGTGTGACCGGTATTGACTTGAGTGATGAGTATATTGATGCTGCGGTGAGGCTGACCCAGTTGCTCGGCATGCAGGAGCAGGTAAAATTCCATGCTGCGAGTGCTCTGGCATTGCCATTTGAGGATGATTCATTTGATGGCGCCTGGTCGATCCAGATGAACATGAACATCGAGGATAAATCGGGTTGGTTAAAGGAGGTCTGTCGGGTGCTCAGACCCGGCGCTCGGGCTGTGTTGTATGAGGTATGTGGCAATAAAACTACGCCGGTTTATTTTCCGGTACCCTGGGCTCAGGATGAATCGATGAGTTTCCTGATACCGCCCAGGTCATTTCGCGATGTCATACTGTCTGCCGGTTTTGATATTGCGGTCTGGAATGACAAGACGGATCTCGCCCAGGCGGCCTTTGCCCAGGTAGCGGCACCCACAGGCGAGGAAGAGCTTCCGGCGCTGGGTGTGCATCTGCTGGTAGGAAACGATATTAAGACGAAGGCCTATAATCTGCATCGAAACCTTGATGATGAATGCGTTAGTTTGATTGAAATGGTCGCAATAAAGCCCGGATAAATATGGGAGGAAAAGGTGATAGATATATTCTTCACGCGTTCACAATAATATTGTGCCACCTTTTA
>Ga0316187_10003479_pt1 | contig 13675 bp, 13 predicted proteins | sample CroRivburrow1_MG_FD_204927 | JGI IMG/M metagenome (GOLD analysis project Ga0316187, IMG submission 204927) | Coastal sediment microbial communities from Maine, United States - Cross River worm burrow 1 | ecosystem: Environmental > Aquatic > Marine > Coastal > Sediment | place: USA: Maine...
ACTGCGCACGAAGGCAGTCAAAGATGGTGACCACTATGTCCTGAACGGTTCCAAGGCGTTTATTTCAGGCGCCGGGGTCAATGATCTCTACCTGACAATGGTGCGCACCGGCGATGACACGCCAAACGGTATTTCCTGCATCATGATAGAGGACGGCACCGAAGGCCTGAGCTTTGGCGCGAACGAGAAAAAACTGGGGTGGCATTCACAACCAACAGCACAGGTGAATTTTGACAACTGCCGGGTACCGGCAGAAAACCTGATCGGCGGGGAAGGCAATGGTTTCCGGATTGCCATGGCCGGCCTCGATGGTGGCCGACTGAATATCGGGGCCTGTTCCATCGGCGGTGCGCAAGCCTGCATTGATCACGCTGTTGACTACATGAAGACCAGAAAGGCCTTCGGCAAGGCGATCTCGGAATTTCAGGCATTGCAGTTCCGGCTGGCGGACATGCAGACAGAACTCGAATCCGCCCGAATCCTGCTTTACGCCGCTGCCCAGAAGGTAAATGACAAGCACCCCCAGGCCACAAGGTTTGCAGCCATGGCGAAACGCAAGGCAACGGATACAGGCTTTCAGGTGGTCAATGACGCACTGCAGATGTTTGGCGGTTACGGATATCTGCAGGATTACCCTGTGGAGCGCTATTTGCGCGACCTGCGGGTTCATCAAATTCTTGAAGGCACCAATGAAATCATGCGACTGATCATTTCACGCGACATGCTGCGTCAGTAGATTTGATTAGATTGGTTTGTGACCGCTGATGACGACTTCAAATGAGATTGTATTTTCCCGGGAAGGCAGGGTCGGAATTGTAACGCTCAACCGCGAGCGGGCACTGAACGCTTTGACTGTGGGCATGGTCCGTGCGCTGGCTGCTCAGCTGCGCGCCTGGGAAACCGATCGTGGCGTGAAACGCATTGTCATTGAAGGCGCCGGTGACAAGGCGTTTTGTGCAGGCGGTGACATTCGCCAGCTATATGACTGGGGCCTGGCGATGGATCCGCAGTTTCTCGATTTCTACCGAGAGGAATACCTGCTCAACACTTATATCAAGCATTATCCCAAACCATATATTGCCTTGCTGGATGGTATTGTCATGGGCGGTGGTGTGGGCGTATCGGTGCATGGCTCGCATCGTATTGTCACCGAAGCCACTGTTTTTGCCATGCCTGAAACCGGGATTGGCCTGTTTCCAGACGTTGGAGGAACTTACTTCCTGCCGCGCTGCCCCGGTGAAACCGGCATGTACATGGGCCTGACCGGCGCCCGGCTGAAAGCCGGCGATGCCTTGTATGCAGGCGTCGGTACGCACTTCGTTCCAAAACAACATCTGCCGGATATGAAACGTGCTCTCAGGGCTTTCGCCGATGTGGATGAAGCCATTCAGCAATATGCCGTCCCGATTGATCCCGAAACATTCGGCCGCCATCGCGGTGCAATTGACCGTCACTTCCTGCAAAACTCCGCAGATCATGTATTGGACAGCCTCAGGTCGGATCCGTCGGACTGGGCACAGAAACAGGCAGACATCATGGCGCTGAAGTCGCCCACGAGCCTGAAAATATGCCACCGGCAACTGCGTGACGGGCTGACCCTGGACTTCAACGCCTGCATGCGGCTGGAATACCGCATCGTCAATCGGATTTTCACCGGACATGATTTTTTTGAAGGAACCCGTGCTGTCGTTATCGACAAGGACATGGCGCCGAACTGGCAGCCGGCAACTCTGGGCGCCGTCAGGAATGAAGAGATCAATGCCTATTTCGATCCGCTGCCGGAAGAGCTGCCGGTCTGATCATGGTGCACCGTGGTGCCGCCGCAGTCAGGCGGGCGGGGAAAACCGCAAGGACAGGCACGACATCCCACCATCAAGCTTTGCCGCTTCGGTATTGCCGACTTCACGCACATCATATCCTGCCGCGGAAAGTCTTTCAGTGGTTTGCGGAAATCCGGCAGGCATAAGGACAAGCTCGTTGAACCGGATGGCGTTTGCGGCCGCGTCTTCACCGTCCGCCGTATTGATTACCCTGTACCCGTCAAAACAGCCTGTGTCCGACAGGCGGGCGGTGGCCAGCACAGTTTCTTCATCCATCACGGAACAGTCAGTCTTGAAGTGCAGTACGCCTGCAGGGGTCTCGACTTGCCGAACCTGGTAATCCCGGCGCGAAGTAATCCGCGCCAGTTCGGCAATCCCCGCCGCATCAGTGCGGGCAGATCGTCCGACAAGTATTTCCTTCTCGGTTACCAGTATGTCACCGCCGTCGATAAACCCGGGCCCGTCAATCGCGATCACCTCGCCGTAAAACTCTGCCAGGACCGGAGCCATGACCGCTGCCTCGCCAACACGCGATGGCGCGCCTGGCCGCATGGCAATTGCAACTTCCGGAAGGCACAGAGCGGCGTCTTCTACGAATACAGAGTCGGGATAGTCATCAAGCGGTTCAAGGACAGTGACCGCCGCGCCTGTGGCCGCCAGCAGCGACACATAGTGTGCATGGTCTTGCTGGAAACGCTGCAGATCAGGCACCCCGGTATCGACGGCGCGAAGCCCATCAACAATTCCGGCACTCGGTTTGCGCACAATTGCGTGGGTAAAAGTATAACAACGTGCAGTCATCATGGATCCAAAAAAATTCCGGTTGGACGTCCTCTTACCAGCCTGCTTCTCAGTTGTACAAGGCCGTTGCATTGGAAGATGCAACGACTTGTCCGATGCCTCTTGCATGTCACTGCCTGTCCTTGCGATGTTACCGCAACAGCTAGGGTCCTGACCCTAAACACATGATCACAGAGAGGCAGCGTTTCATGGCGAGTATCGGTTTCATTGGTCTGGGTAACATGGGTGGCCCGATGGCAGACAATATGGTCAAGGCAGGCCATGAGGTTCGCGGGTTTGATCTTTCCGCCGACAGCGTGGCGCGCTTTGTAGCGGCCGGTGGCGTCGCTGCCGACAGCGCTGACGCGGCTGTTGCCGGGGCGGCTGTCGTTGTGACCATGTTGCCGGCCGGCAAACATGTGAGGGACGTCTACACGGGCGATGGTGGTCTGATTTCCGTGTGCGAACCTGGCACGTTGATGATCGACAGCTCCACAATCGACGTCGAGACAGCACGAGAGGTAATCGCATTGGCGGATGCGGCCGGTCACCAGATGCTTGATGCACCGGTGTCCGGCGGCACCACCGGCGCTGCGGCCGGTACGCTTACCTTCATGTGCGGCGGCAGTGATGCTGCTTTTGCACGTGCCAGACCGTTTCTGGATATCATGGGCAAGAACATCGTCCACGCCGGCGGGCCCGGAAACGGCCAGGCGGCGAAGGTCTGCAACAACATGCTGCTTGCTGTTTCAATGATTGGCACATGCGAGGCATTCCTGATGGCAGAGCGTCTCGGGCTGGACGCGCAGCGCTTTTTTGATATTTCGTCAACGGCGTCGGGACAGAGCTGGTCGATGACCACCTATTGTCCCGTACCCGGCCCGGTGCCGACGTCACCGGCCAACAACGACTATCAACCCGGTTTTGCCACCGCCATGATGTTCAAGGATCTCGATCTGGCAAAAGGCGCGGCGGAAAGCTCGAAAACCTTCACGCCAATGGGCGCGCGTGCACTTGACCTTTACAAAGAGTTTATGGATGCAGGAGGTGCAGATACCGATTTTTCGGGCATAATCAGGTATCTGGCAGGCAGAAAATAGCCAAAAATCAAGCCTGCAAGGTTTTACTAACCGTGACGCCATGTCTGTCAAATTTGAAGCAAATTATCCTCTGATTTACCTATATCATTGAGCTGATCTTAAAAAACCGGCCCTAGAGTCATCGTCAAGGCAGGGACAAAACCTGCCACTTAAAAATAGACGAACTTAAAACATAAACGGGCAGGTATTGAACATGAACAAGATGACCGCAATGGCGGTCCGCGATGACGTGGACCAGGACAAATCTGAAATCAAGAATCGCTATCTTGAATCACTGACACTTATCGAGCGGCTTCACCGTCGTTTGCTGGATGTGATCAAGGACGAGTTTGAACGCAACGGCGAGCAGGAAGTCAATTCCGTACAGGCGCTTTTGCTGTTCAACATCGGCGACAGTGAACTCACCGCAGGCGAATTGAAAACCCGCGGCTACTACCAGGGTTCAAACGTATCCTACAATCTGAAGAAGCTGGTTGATCAGGGGTATGTCAGCCATGAACGTTCAAGTGCAGACAAGCGTTCAGTGCGTATATCGCTGACCGAACGTGGTCAGGTGATTCGCGAACAGATTGACGCTCTTTATAACCGTCAGTTGCTGTCCTTGCGCGAAGTCGCCGACATTGATGTCGATGAATTTGATCGCCTGAACAAGGCCCTGAGCCGTCTCGAGCGGTTCTGGACAGACCAGATTCTGTATCGTCTGTAACGCTATTGGCAGTTGAGCACTGAGGCGAACTGGACGAAGAAGCATACTGTTTGCGCCTGAAACCCATTCTCAGCAGTGATTTCCCGCTGTCTCTCGAAAAATTGAACTCGCGAAAGGCCTTTGCTTTTCGCGGGTTTTTTCGTTGAACAGACTTCGAGCCGGGTTTTATCGCCCCATTGAGGCCGGATTTAACAGACATTCACTATCCTAAAATTCGCGAATGATGTATGCACAAGGCACAATGTTCGCAGATCAGGAAATGTAAGATGTTGGCTGGGGTTGCAAGAATTTCACTGGTGGCTTTGTTGGCAAGCATGTCTTCGTATGTCGCGTTGCCGGTTGGAGATGCTGGCGCTGAATCAATTGAGCGCCAGTACTATCCGCGTACGCGGTCCAAACAGCCTGCGAACAGCGCTGTTGATGCCAGTGACGACCGGGCTGCGACCACAGTCAATTCCGTGACGAACTGGCTGAGGCCTTCGCCACAGAGTGTCGAAGGTCACGACGCGTTATCCTCGCGCACCCAGATTTACAGCGGCAATCGTTCAGTTGCTCCAATGCTCAATACACGCAGCGCACCGGCGCTCGAGTCTGCGGTTCAGTTCTACGAGACTATAGCTCGCGGCGGTGGGTGGGGCCGGATTTCTGCTTCCAAATCACTTCGCCAGGGTGGAAAAGGTCGTGCTGTTACCGCAGTGCGGCGGCGGCTGGTGATAGAAGGTTATCTGCCGCGCAGTGCAGCAGAAGGCCAAGAGTATGACAGCGTAGTGGCGCAGGCGGTGGCCGGATTCCAGCAAAATCACGGGCTGCCGGTTACCGGCCGTGTCGATAAGGCGACCGCTGCCTCCATGTCAGTGCCGGCAAGTGCCAGGCTGGAAACCATGCGGGCCAATCTGATCCGCCTGCCTGAATACACCAGGGATCTGAACAGCAAGTATGTACTGGTCAACATTCCAGCAGCCAAACTCGAGGCGGTCGAGAGCAACCGCGTGGTTTCAAGTCATACCGTTATTGTCGGCAAGCCCGAGCGCCCGTCGCCAATCGTGACCAGTGAGATCAGCGAAATAAACTTCAATCCCTACTGGCATTCGCCCAAATCCATCGTCATCAAGGACATCGTGCCAAAGGTGCGCAAGTCCCGGTCGATCCTGAAGAAAATGCAGATCAAGATATTTGACGGCTATCGGGGTCCGGAAGTGGATCCGCGTTCAATAGACTGGAACGCGCCGGCCGAAGAGATTGCCGACAAGTATCATTTCCGCCAGGAACCGGGTGGGGAAAATGCCATGGCGTCGGTCAAGATCAATTTCCGCAACAAGTTTTCGGTGTACATGCATGACACGCCGACCAAGACCCTGTTCCAGGAGAACCAGCGCTATTTCAGTTCAGGGTGCGTGCGCGTGGAAGACGTTCACCAGTTGACATCCTGGGTGCTGGGCAATCAGGACGGCTGGAATCTGCGCCAGATAAAATCTGTTGCACGCTCGGAAGATCGTATTGATGTTGCCCTGAAAGGCAAGGTTTCTGTTCACTGGGTTTACCTGACTGCATGGGCAGGCCCTGACGGCATGGTGCGTTTTCGCGACGACATTTATGATCTTGACGGCACCGGGTTCATCACCGGCCAGCCCATTGGCTCACCTGAAGGCCGCGCCGGGTAGTTGCACCCATTCCCCCGGCACATATGGCATTTCCACCGCATGTCTCGCAAAAGTGTGTGCGGTTCTGCGGATAGAGAGATGCGGCACTAAAGGATCAGGGCGCGGTTTTGATTTGATCAAAACCTGAATCGCCAGGACTCAGCGACCCATTGCCGCTTGCGGAAAAACACGCATTGCCTAAACCGGCACTTTTCTGTCATACCAGACGTCTTTTGTTGCCCGAAAATAGTGCAGAGGGAAGCTTTGATCATGACCGCCCAACCAAAATCTTCTGAGTCCGGTATTTTCCCCGGCTTTTTTTCCGACACCCTGGCTGACTCCGACGCGGAACTTGCGAAAGCAATTTCTCAGGAGTTTGATCGACAGCAGCACGAAATAGAGCTGATTGCCTCTGAAAACATCGTGTCTCGTGCGGTCATGGAAGCGCAAGGCTCTGTGCTGACCAACAAGTATGCCGAGGGCTATCCCGGCAGGCGGTATTATGGCGGATGCGAATATGTCGACATTGCCGAAGAACTGGCAATCAAGCGGGCTTGTCAGCTGTTCGACTGTGAGTATGTCAATGTCCAGCCGCATTCGGGTGCAAATGCCAATCAGGCGGTATTCTTCGCACTGCTGCAGCCAGGCGACACCTATCTCGGACTTGATCTTGCTTGCGGTGGCCATCTGACCCACGGTTCCCCGGTCAACCAGTCCGGCAAGTGGTTTAACCCGGTTCCCTACAAGGTGGATCCGGTGACACACCTGATCGACTATGATGAGGTTGAAAAACTTGCTCTCGAGCACAAACCCAAACTGATAATTGCCGGTGGTTCGGCCTATCCGAGGGTTATCGACTTCAAGCGGTTTCGTGAAATCGCGGACAAGGTCGGCGCCTGGTTCATGGTTGATATGGCGCACTTTGCCGGTCTGGTTGCAGGCGGCGCGCACCCCAATCCGCTGGAGCATGCCCACGTGGCCACCACCACAACCCACAAGACGCTGCGCGGTCCGCGCGGCGGCATGATCTTGTCCAATGACCCGGCTCTGGGAAAGAAATTCAACTCATCTGTTTTCCCAGGCCTGCAGGGTGGGCCGCTGATGCATGTGATCGCGGCCAAGGCGGTCGCATTCGGAGAAGCCTTGCGGCCTGACTTCAAGGAGTACTCCGCAGCCGTTGTCGCCAATGCCAATGCACTTGCCGAAGCCATGCTCGAAGGCGGTCTTGACCTGGTTTCCGGCGGTACCGACACCCATGTCATCCTGGTGGACCTGCGCCCCAAGCAGCTTACCGGAAAGGCCGCAGAAGCCGCCCTTGGCCGTGCAAATATCACCTGCAACAAGAACGGCATTCCGTTTGATCCTGAAAAGCCGATGATCACGTCTGGCATCCGCCTGGGATCACCTGCCGGCACCACCCGTGGCTTTGGCGTTGCGGAGTTCCGCGAAGTCGGGCAGTTGATTATCGAGGTGCTGGACGGGCTTTCCGACAACGGCGAAGATGGAAATTCTGCAGTAGAATCAGCGGTTAAGGATAAGGTGGTTGCATTGACAGGCCGTTTTCCGATCTATTCCTGATCGGAAGTGACTGAGTCTAACCGTCAGATCAAGAGGAGGGGCTGACTGCTCATGCGGTGTCCCTACTGTAGCAGCAACGAATCGCAGGTGAAGGATTCACGGCCGTCGGAAGACGGCGCCGCCATCCGCCGCAGGCGCCATTGCCCCGATTGCGGCGGAAGGTTCACGACTTTCGAACGTGTTCAGCTACGTGAACTGATCGTGCTGAAAAAATCCGGCAAGCGGGTACCGTTCGACCGCGACAAGCTGGCGCGATCCGTTGCAATTGCGGTTCGCAAGCGGCCTGTCGACCCGGAACGCCTGGAACGCATGATGTCGTCTATTGTCCGGCAACTTGAGAGCCTGGGTGAAACCGAGATTACCAGCGATCTGATTGGCGAGCATGTCATGGAGGGGTTGCGGGTACTTGATGATGTTGCCTATGTCCGCTTTGCGTCCGTATACCGGAATTTCCGGGAAGCGCGGGATTTCGAAGAATTGCTGGGTGAGCTTTCATCTGAAGACGAGGACCCCGGCAAGGATGACAATGACAATGGCAAGATCACAGCCGGTAACCGCGATGGCGCCTCTGATTGAAGCAGCCGGTTCATGAACGACGAAACCTATATGCGCCGGGCTATCGCCGCGGGCAGACGTTGTCGCGGCTCCACCGCAGAAAACCCGTCGGTCGGGTGTGTGATCGTATCTGACGGTGAGATTGTCGCGGTGGCGTCAACGGCACCCGGCGGTCGGCCACATGCGGAAACCCGGGCCTTGGCAATGGCGGGCGAGGCCACGCGCGGTGCAACGGCTTATGTTTCGCTGGAGCCCTGTTGCCATCATGGCCGCACGCCACCGTGTGCTGCAGCGCTGATCGATGCCGGTATTGCTCGGGTGGTGACAGCCCTCGACGACCCTGACCCCAGAGTGTCCGGCGGCGGCCATCAGGCGCTGCTGGATGCCGGCATTGAAGTTACACAAGGCATTCTGGCGGACCAGGCAAAGTGGGAATTGCGTGCCTTCCTCAAGCGCCACATGAACAAACGCGCTTATGTGACTCTGAAACTGGCCGTTTCCGCTGATGGAAAAATCGCTGCGAAACCCGGTGAACCGACCGCTATCACTGGTGAGGCTGCGCGCAACCGCGTACATCTGCTGCGCGCCGAGGTCGATGCCATCCTGGTCGGCGTCAGCACTGTGCTGGCCGACGATCCCGACCTGACATGCCGCTTGCCGGGAATGGCGGACCGGTCGCCTGTCCGTGTTGTTTCAGACAGCAAATTGTCGATACCGCTGGCAAGCAGGCTGGTTGCATCCGCCAATGATGTGCCGGTGTGGATCATGACAACGACTGCCGCAGACCCGGCCACCAGAACTGCATTGCAAGCCGAAGGGGTTCAGGTGATCGAGTGCCTTGCGACAGACGATGGCAAAGTGAACCTTGATGACATGTTGGCAAAACTGGCCGAAAGAGGCGTTTCCCATGTGCTGGCCGAAGGCGGTGCACATATGGCGAAGGCCCTGGCGGAGGCCGATCTGGTTGATGAGGCAGTGTTGCTGCAGGCACCTGGAAACATCGGTCCGCAAGGGCTTGCAGCGATGGCTGGCCTGCCGCTGGACACTATCAGGGCATCTGCTCGTTTCAGGCAGCGCGGAGAAACTGAAACCCTGGGCCCGGATTGGCTCGCCAAATACGTTCGCGTACGTTAAACGATTGCCATGTTCACCGGCATCATCACAGATATTGGCACGATTGAAGCGATTGAACCGCGTGGTGACACACAGTTCACGATCTGCAGCGGCTACGAAGCGGCTGGTATAGCACTTGGTGCGTCCATCTGTTGTTCCGGTTGTTGTCTGACCGTTACATCCGTTACGGCTGCTGCCGGTGGCCGCAGTCGTTTTACCGTGGATGTGTCGGCTGAAAGCCTGTCAAAGACCACCCTTGGCGGCTGGAGAAAGGGAACCCGGATCAATCTGGAGCGAGCCCTCAAGGCCGGCGATGAACTGGGCGGGCACATCGTATCCGGCCATGTCGACGGGGTTGCGGAAATCATCTCGATTGAAGATGAAGGCGACAGCCGCCGGTTCGTTTTTCGCGCACCGGAAGAACTCGCCAGGTTCATTGCATCCAAGGGGTCGGTCTGTCTTGATGGCACGTCCTTGACGGTGAACGAGGTCGACGGAGTGACCTTTGGTGTCAACCTGATACCGCATACCTTGTCGGTTACAAGCTGGGGCAATGCCCGCACGGGTGACAAGGTGAACCTGGAAATCGACATGCTGGCCCGCTACGTGGCGCGCCTCTATGAAAGCGTCAACAAATGACAAAAGTTATACCGATGCGGACTGCATCACCGGCTGAGAAATTCAGGGTGCTGATCGTACAGTCACCTTATTACGAGCATATCGCATCCCAGTTGCTGGAAGGAGCCAAGGCCCGTTTGGAAACTGCCGGATGTGAAATCGAAATTGCCAGTGTGCCCGGCGCGCTCGAGATACCGGGCACGATCTCCATTGCCTATGAATTTGGTGACTATGATGGTTTTGTCGCTCTTGGATGTGTCATTCGCGGTGAAACCACGCACTACGAAATTGTCTCCGGTGAAAGTGCACGTGGCCTGATGGACCTGGCCATTGATGGTGCCTGTATCGGCAATGGTATTCTGACGGTTGAAAATGAGGCCCAGGCGATGACCAGGGCGAATGTTTCAGAGATGAACAAGGGGGCAGGGGCCGCCGAAGCCTGCCTTGCGATGATGCAATTCAGGCTTGATCAGGAATCGCGCGATGACTGACGCAAAAGACAGCTCCGCAAAACCGGCCGGTAAACAGGCAAAACCTCGCACAGGTGTTGCGCGGTCTGCTTCGCGGCTGGGCGCTGTGCAGGCTTTGTACCAGATGGACATCGGCGGAACCGAACTCGCCGATGTACTGGCTGATTACGGGTCAGGCAGAATAGGTGTCCAGTTCGATGACGGCCAGTGCGGTGAGGCGGACTATGGCTTTCTCAAAGCCATTATTGAGGGCGTTGTCCAGGATCAGGTGCTGATCGACAAGAACGTCAATGAATGTCTGGGCGAAGGCTGGACCCTTGCCAGGCTGGAGGCGACGTCGCGCGCGATTTTGCGGGCAGGCGGGTTTGAACTCATGTTCAGGGACGACGTTCCGCCCAAAGTGACAATTTCCGAATATGTCGAAGTCGCCAAGGCGTTCTTCTCCGGCAGCGAGCCAGGCTTCATAAATGCCAGCCTGGACGCCATGGCCCGCAAGCGGCGCCCGGAAGAAATATAACCGCTGGTTGTTTAGCCGGACGCGATGTACTGCTTCAGTGATTCTGCTTCGACCAGGATTTCGTCCATCTTCGCCTTGACGATGTCGCCAATTGACACCAGGCCGGTCAACTTGCCGTCGACAGCCACCGGCAGATGGCGGATACGGCTTCCTGTCATCATCTCCATGCATTTGTCCACGGTGTCGGATGGTGAACAGGTGACGACATCCTTCGTCATGATTTCGCTGACCTTGACGGACAGAAATTTCGGTCCGAAATCAGTCAGTTGTCGAACAATATCGCGCTCGGAAACGATGCCTTCCAGTGAGGCCCCGTTAGCACTGACGACAACCGCACCAATCTTTTTTTCGCGCAATAATGTGGCCAGGTCACGTACGGTTGCATCCGGTGACACAGTCGTAACGTCGCTTCCCTTGGCATTAAGTATAGCCTGAACTTGCATTTGGTTATGTCCTCCCGTTGGGCTCGGTTTCGGCATTCACCTTGGTGGTTGGTGTGATTGTGCGCCGTATTTGCGCTGCCAACAAGGCCATTGGTGTTTTCGCATGACGGAGTTGCATCCAGCACGGCTTGCGCCATGCCCAATTCTGCAGCAGTGTGCCCGATATGACGACTGCTGTTTCTGACGATATTGGCCATGTTGATGACACGGCGGCCCGGCGCAATGCGCTGGTGCTGGCGCTGGCGCAGGCCTTTTATGGCATGGGCGCCATCAATATATTCATTACGGCAGGACTGGTTGGTACACAGCTTGCGCCATCGTTGAGCCTGGCCACGTTGCCGGTTTCCACCTATGTGATCGGAACCGCCCTTGCCACGGTGCCGGCTTCCTTGTTCATGCGCCATGTCGGGCGCAAGGCCGGGTTTCTGACCGGTGCCATGTTTGGCTTTGTTGGCGCGGTTGTCTGCGTTTATGCGATATTTGCTAGGGATTTCTGGCTGTTCTCGCTTGGCACGTTTTTGCAGGGCGGGTATCAGGCATTTGCCGGCTATTACCGGTTTGCCGCTGCAGATACGGCTTCGGAGGCATTCAAGCCCAAAGCGATCTCCTGGGTCATGCTGGGAGGCATAGCTGCGGCCGTATTCGGGCCGATGATTGTGATTGCCAGCCGGTCCTTTTTCGAACCGGTCATGTTTGCCGGCAACTTCGCTGCCGTTGCCGGTTTGTCAATCGTGGCTATGGCCATCATTTGCTTCGTCAATATTCCTCACGAGCGCCAAGACCTGAGTAAATCGGACGCACGACCATTGTCCGAGATTCTGCGCCAGCCCAGGCTGATCGTCGCGATCATGTCCGGCATGATGGCCTATGGAATGATGAACCTGGTGATGACGTCGACCCCGATTGCCATGGTTGCCTGCGGGTTCACGGTTGATCAAAGCGCCTGGGTCATACAGTGGCATGCGCTTGCAATGTTTGTTCCCAGCTTTTTCACCGGCAGCCTGATTTCGCGATTTGGCGTTGAGCGGGTGCTGGCAGCGGGCATGGTCTTGTTGAGCATGGCCGGCATTGCCGGGCTGACCGGTATCACCTTTGCCAACTTTGCCGTTGGCTTGGTGCTGCTCGGCATCGGCTGGAACTTTGGCTATGTCGGCGGTACCGCCATGGTGACCGAATGCTATCGCGCCAGCGAGAAAAACAAGGTTCAGGCGGTCAACGATTTTTGTGTGTTTGCAACTGTCGCGACGGCGTCTCTGACGTCCGGCAAGCTGCTCGACGCCATTGGCTGGAACGCTGTCAATTTGGCACTGTTCCCGATGGTCGGATTGTGCCTGCTGGCGCTGGCCTGGCTCAGCCTGAATTCCCGTCGCGCTGCGAGCTTGTGAGTACACGGCGCATCACGCCGCGATGTTGTATCATCACAGCAATCTGGATGGCGGGTCGGCGAGCGCGCAAGCGCTGATTCTGTTTCCTGCAAAACCTCGATACCGAACCCGACATTGTCTGTCTTGGTGCTCCGTTCCGGGCTTTTGCGCAGGCAAGCTGTCATCAAGGCCGATTCAACCAACTCCACCGGCGCCTGGGCAGCCGGTTTAACGGTACTGAAACGGCAGTTCTGCGGGGCGTTTTGGACATAGTCCATAGTAGTGTTGAAACAACTGGCCAAAGCGGTTGCCTAATTAACAGAGTTTTAATATGTTCCGCCCCGGTCGATCCGGTTTAAGGGGTATTCGAGGGGATTCTCTATCAAAAGAGCAGGGGCCGTCTTGGTACTGTGCATGCTGACACAGCCAGGCGAGTACTCTCCAGATTTCCGGATCTTAGTCATGTAAACAGCAAGGATTTCACCCATGAGTTCGACACTCGGGATTATTATTGGCTGCGGTATCCTGTCTATCGTCTACGCCATCTGGGCTACCAAGTCCGTTCTGGCAGCTGACGCAGGCAATGCCCGCATGCAGGAAATTGCCGGCGCCATTCGTGAGGGCGCAACGGCTTATCTCACTCGTCAATACACTACCATCGCAATCGTTGGAGCGGTGGTGTTCGTTATCGCCTTCCTGTTGCTCGGCGCGACGGCAGCCTTTGGCTTCCTGATCGGCGCTGTGTTGTCAGGAGCTGCCGGCTTTATCGGTATGCACGTTTCCGTCCGCGCAAACGTCAGAACCGCACAGGCGGCATCAAAGAGCCTGGCAGCCGGTCTTGAAATTGCGTTCAAGTCCGGTGCCATCACCGGCCTCCTCGTGGCCGGCCTCGCCTTGTTGGGTGTTGCGGTTTATTTCTGGATCCTGACCGGCCCAATGGGCTATGCGCCAACCGACCGTGTGGTCATTGA
>Ga0316187_10003480_pt1 | contig 13674 bp, 15 predicted proteins | sample CroRivburrow1_MG_FD_204927 | JGI IMG/M metagenome (GOLD analysis project Ga0316187, IMG submission 204927) | Coastal sediment microbial communities from Maine, United States - Cross River worm burrow 1 | ecosystem: Environmental > Aquatic > Marine > Coastal > Sediment | place: USA: Maine...
CCAACGTGTCCGGCGGCAACTCCCCGGGCGAGGAAGGCTGGCGGGCCAACTTCGAGCACGATGTGCTCGGTGCCGTGCGCCTGGTGGAAGCCTGCATGCCGCACCTGGAAAACTCAGACAACGCCAGCATCGCCATGATTTCTTCGACGGCTGCGCTCGAGAAGTTCATCTCTGCCGGCGCCTACAACGCCATGAAGGCGGCGGTGATCCAGTACGCCGGTGCGCTGGCTCAGGACGTGGGCGCCAAAGGCATCCGGGTGAATGCCATTTCCCCGGGGCCGATCATGATCGAAGGGGGATCCTGGGACTTCATCAAGCAGAACATGACGCCTTTCTACGAGGCGACCCTGGCTGACATTCCCGTCGGCAGAATGGGCACGGCTCAGGAAGTTGCCGCGCAGATCGCGCTGCTGGCGAGCCCGCTCGGATCCTTCACCACCGCCACCAACATCGTGATCGATGGTGGTATCACCAAGCGGATTCAGTTCTAAAGCAGTTCCAGGACAGGAAGGGAGGACGCCGTGTCTGAACACAAAACCACCAAGGTCTATCTGGTCGCGGCCGGTGACTTCCACGACATCGACTATGCCCGCCTGGAGCTTCTCAAGCTCCTGGCGGAGCATGAGTCGGTGCGCACGGAGGTGGCCTCCAACTACCACGATATCGAAGCCATCCAGGCCAGTGATTTCCTGATCACCTACACCTGCAACCTGGTTCCGAGCGAAGCGGAGCAGGCTGGGCTACGGGACTACATTGCCAGCGGCAAGCGCTGGTTCGCGCTGCACGGCACCAACTCGATCCTGAAGTTTCTGGCCGAGGGTGGCGTGGACGCACCGGAAATCGCACCGGTGCTGATGAACGTGCTCGGCACCCAGTTCATCGCCCATCCGCCGATACAGCCGTTCACGGTGGAGATCGCGGATCCGGAGCATGAGCTGGTCAAAGGCATCGAACCGTTCGAAACGGACGACGAGCTATATCTGTCCCGAATCCACGGCGATCTGCACATGCTGCTGCAGAGTCATTTCACCGGGCAGGCGCAGGGATTCGTGGAAGCAGACTGGCCGGACGATGAGCCGCGTCCCGTCTACTACATCAATCCAGTCGGTGACGGTGAGGTGCTCTACCTCAATCTGGGCCACTGCCGCGGGCACTACGACATGCAGCCCATGGTCGAGTACTACCCGGTGATCGAGCGGGGCAGCTGGGAAAAACCGGAATATTACGAGCTGCTTCGGCGCGGTATCCGCTACTGCATCGATAACGCCTGAGTCGGGAGACGTTCGTGAGCAAACCATTCCGTTTCGGTGTGCAGTCCTTCAATGCGGATTCCGGCGCCGACTGGGCGGCCAAGGTGCAGAAGGCCGAGTCGCTCGGCTATTCCGCGTTTCATCTGGCTGATCACCTGATCGGTCCCGGCCCCGCGCTCGAAGCGACCAATCATCCCGTGCAGGGCCTGGCGGCCATACCCGCGATGGCCTTCGCCGCCGCGGTGACGGACACTATCAACATTGGCTGCCGGGTCTTCTGCATCGATTATCACAACCCGGTGGTGCTGGCGAAATCGGCCATGACGATCGATCTGTTGTCGGGTGGCCGCCTGGAGTTCGGCCTGGGTGCCGGCTGGCTGAAAGGTGAATACGACGCCATCGGTCTGCCGTTCGATTCGCCGGGGACGCGGATCAATCGGTTGGCGGACGTGATCGAGGGGATCAAGGCATTTCGCGGCGAAGGCCATGCCAATGTTTCTAACGACACCCTCAACTGGCGGGACTTCGAGGGTCTGCCGAAGCCAGTTTCCGGGCCGCCTCTGATGATCGGCGGCGGGGCGCCGAAAATTCTCCGGCTGGCTGGCCGTGAAGCGGACATCGTCAGCCTGAACTTCAATAACCGCTCCGGCATGATCGGCCCGGATGGGGTGCAGGCCTCTTCAGAGGAGGAGACGCAGAAGAAGATCGGCTGGGTCCGGGAAGGTGCGGGCGACCGGTTCGATGATCTCACCATTGAGATCGGTGCCTACTTCACCTTCGTGATGGATGACCCTGGTCCGGTGCTCGGCAATTTCGCGCAGATGTTCGGCTTCTCGGAAGACGAAATGCGGGCGCACCCCCACGCGCTGTTCGGCAGTGTGGATACGATCTGCGAGGAGCTCGAGCGGCGCCGGGCGCTGCACGGCATCTCCTACGTCACCGTCGGAGAAGACGCGATGGAGCCCTTCGCGGCGGTGGTTGCTAGGCTCAACGGCAAGTAAGAGGAAATAGACGCAATGGCGAAAACGGCAATCATCATATCCGGCACGGTCGACATGCCCCCCGAGAATCTGCAGGCAGCGCTGGAAGCGGGCAAGCCGCTGATCGAAGGGGCGCTCACCCAGCCGGGCTGCCTGGACTACGACTGGTGCCCGGAGCCCACCCATCCGGGCCGGATCCGTGTGTTCGAGCGCTGGGATTCCGAGGAATCCCTGGCCAGCCATTTCCAGAACCGCTGGTATCTGGAGATGCGTGAGGCCATCGGCAAATTCGGCATCCTGAACGCCGAAACGGCCAAGTATCGGGTGGATCTGGAAGAGCCTGTCTACGACGAGACGTTCACGCCCCGAGCCGATTTCTTCACCGCCAAGGATTGAACTGACGGTAGAGATTTGCGGTGGCGAGAAGGCCCCCGGCTATCGTGTGGTTATGGGGCTCCTGATTGGTTCGGAGGTCCAAGGCTGAGAGCGCTGAAAGCAGACATTCTGTGCATTCGCACAATCTGGCTAGGTTCGACTGTGGGTTCATTCGATCGACGCAACACACTGGTTAAAGCGTTCTGCCGGTGATTCATAATCGAGCGTCTTTCTGGGCCGCTCATTCATCTCTCGGGCCACTGCATTGAGTTTCGCCTGAGAGTGTACCGATAGGTCCGTTCCTTTTGGGAAGTACTGCCTGAGCAAACGATTGGTGTTCTCATTCGATCCTCGCTGCCAGGGGCTCTGAGGATCACAGAAGTACACTTGGATATCGGTCGCCAAGGTGAAGCGCTTGTGATCCGCCATCTCCTTGCCTCGATCCCAGGCGAGGGACTTGTACAGCTCTTTGGGCAACTGGTGCGCCTGCTTGATCAAGGCATTGATCACCGTCTCTGTATCCTTGCCATCCACCTTCGCGAGCATCACGTAGCGCGTCTGGCGCTCGACCAGGGTAGCGATCTGACTGTTCTTTGATCCAAAGATCAGATCTCCCTCCCAGTGACCAGGGACGGCTCGATCCTCTACAGAGGCAGGACGCTCTCGGATCGAGACCGTATCGGTGATCTGCCCCGCGCCTTCTCCCTTTAGCGTCTTGTGCCGTGAACGGCGCATAGCACGCTTGCTCCTAAGGTACTGAAGTAGCTCCTTTTTCAGCGCACCTCGGGCTTGGACAAACAGACTGCGATAGATGGTTTCGTGTGACACTCGGGCATTCTCGTCGTCCGGGTGCATCCGCTTCAACCAGCCCGCGATTTGTTCTGGTGACCAGTGTCGTTTGAGTTTCCTAGCGACCTCTCTGCTCAACGCGCGGTTGCAGGCCAACTTGCAGACCTTCGGGCGACGAGCCCTTTGCCAGGCCGTCTGGTCAGCCTGGTTTGCTCGATAGTGGTGGCTGTCTCCGTTGCGATTGATCTCGCGACAGACTGTCGAAGGGGCTCGATTCAGCGAAGCCGCTATCGAGCGAATGGAAAGCCCCGCAACGAGACCTCGAGAGATCTCCTCCCGTTCAGCAAGCGTGAGAGCAAGCCTGGAACACCTCCTCTGTGGAGGTCGAATCCCACCAGCCGCCCGAATTATCCCTTCGATAGAGGAATGCTCTCTATCGAATGTGCGAGCAATCGCCGCCAGGGAATCTCCTTTCTGCCAACGATCCCACATCAGCTCTTTGTCTGCTTCCGTGACGTCTCCATCTTCGAGTCATCACAACATCTCCTTCTCTAAACTAAGAGATTAGATGTTGCGTCCACCGATTGAACCCACAACCCTATCCGGGGTAGTGCACCCTTCTTTCTGTAATTTTCAGGTGGCTTAGAAGCGCTGAGCCACCCCCGTTATCCTTTTGAAAGCGATTGTGACGATTGCAAACAGAAGGAAAAACAAGAATGGCTCAGCGAGTCGAGCATAGATCGATTGACGAGGCAGCGGAACTGCTGAAAGAGAATGGCTTTGAGGGCCTGGCGGAAGCGGTCACGGTGCTGGCGGACCCGGGATCTTGGCCGTTATCGCTACCTGATCCTGGACGCGCAGTATGAGAAGGTTCGTCAGGGTGGCCAAGTCCTTGATGCTGCAGTACTTATCGCCTGTGGCGTGGGATCTGACGGTAAACGGGACGTGCTGGGCTGCTCGGGCTCCCTCTCGGAGGCCGAGGTGCACTGGAGAGCCTTCCTCTCAAGTCTGAAGGATCGAGGACTGCACGGCATCGAACTGGTGGTCAGCGATGCCCATGAAGGCTTACAGGCGGCTCGTAAGGCGGTGTTCGGCAGCGTGCCCTGGCAGCGGCCAGTTCCATGTGCAGCAGAATGCCGCTCAGTACGTGCCGAGCCTGTCGATGCGTTCAGCCGTTGCTGCGGACATCCGTGCCATCTTCAATGCACCAGATCGTGAAGAGGCAGAACATCTGCTGGACAAGTTCCTGAAACGTTACCGGAAGGTGGCACCAAAACTGGCTGCCTGGGCGGAGGAGAACTTGCCGGAAGGCTTTACAGTGTTCGGCTTCCCGCCGACCCATCGCCGCCGGATGCGCACGACGAACCTGGTGGAACGGCTGAATGAGGAGATCCGCCGCCGGACACGAGTGGCTAGGCTGTTCCGGAACGAGGCTTCCTGCCTGCGGTTGGTGACGGCCTTGGTGATGGAGATCGCTGAGGACTGGCAGACCGCGGACAAGCGCTATCTGACCTTCAGCGACTAACAAGCGATCAGGGGATAGCGGAAATTACAGAAAAGATGTTGCTTAATCCTATCCGGCCGGTGGATTAGCAATCACGTTAGACTCAAACCAGCTTACATAAGGGAGAATCTACTCGCTCTCTGTAAGTCTCCCAAGCATAAGGAAGGCCTTAGTTCAGCCTAGGTCTGTGGTAGATCGCCTGTTGTACCTGCTGCGACGTTTGCATTACTGACAGATATGAAGGCGTTTCCTACAGAACCGAGCATGGAGAAGAACCCACGGAATAAGTCTCCTGACTCCTTATTCGGAAACCATTGCGCTTCACGGATGTAAGTCGTTTCCCTGATGTCACTAGGACGCAGTGACAGCCTCTTAGATTAAGTCTTAGTTGATAGCTTGTTGGAATCGGGGTTTTAACTTGTCAATACCAGGCGCTGTCATCAGCATGAATGGCCCCGACAGGCCGCCTGATCACCGAGCTTTCTATTTGCCGATAGGCTCAGCCCGTCCATCAGGGAACAATGCCTGCATCCCATCATAGACCCTGTCATTAAATTTGAACCCACCGATGCCCGCGGAATAGCCACCATCCACGACAAGTGTATGCCCTGTCATATAGCTACCTGCATCGGATGCCAGAAGTAGCAGCGGTCCAGCCAATTCTTCCAGATCGCCTAACCTGCCCATGGCTGTGGCTGCGTTTACATAATCCAGGTATCCATCTATTGCGAAATACGGATCAGTCATCTCGCTGGGGAAATAGCCCGGAAGAATCGCATTTACGCGAACCCCTCGATCAGCCCAACTACAGGCCAGGTTTCTGGTCAGATTGTTCACCGCCCCTTTTGTTGCCTGGTAGGCCACAGGATGGTCCGGTGCGCCCCCCTGCCCCATGATGGAGGAAATGTTGATAATGGAGCCGCCTTTGCTATCGGCCAACATTCTGGCACCGGCTTCCCGGCAGCAATACCAGACACCGTTCAGGTTGACCTTCAGGACCTGATCAAAAAGATCATGATCGAGCTTCTCAGGCATGCTGCCACCGTCTACAACACTACCTGCATTGTTGACCACAATATCCAGTCGGCCAAATTCGTTCCAGGCTTCATCAAGACTCGCAGCGACCTGTGCCGGATCTGTCACGTCGCACTGAATCGCTATTGCCGTGCCACCTGCGGCATTGATTTCTTTCGCCAATGCCTGAAGATTGTCAAGTCTTCGCGCGGTCAACGCCACCTTTGCACCCTCGTCCGCAAGGACTTTTGCAAAATAGGCACCAAGACCCGAAGATGCACCTGTCACCAGAGCGCTCTTACCTTCCAGGGAAAATCGCTTGCTCATACTTGCTTTCCTTTATTTTTCTGACAGTGCACTGGACTTATTGTAGGCATCACTGGCATCCAAGCGAAAGCACTAACTGACCAACCTCATGACCTCATCTTCGCGGCTTTCACGAGGACTCTGACGGAGGAGCAGAAAGGTGCTTTGGCGGAATTGATGGAACTGGTGGATGGAGAGGAGGCGTTCAGGTGGTTCTAGTTCTCAAAGCGGACATCTTGTGCGGATGCACATTCCGATTCGAGCACATATTTAGGCGTGATTGCCGGTATTTTTCTTATACGAAAGATGCAAGCCAATCCGTAAACGCCACCCACACGGGCCAGTCTACGACCACCATCCGAAGCGGCATGAGGGCTAGTCCTGACAATCCGGCCACATAGACCAAGTACACGCGCCGTTCGACAAGCCAGTCCCGTAGAATCCCTATGTACACGGGTGATAGAAAAATCAGCTCCATCGCTAGAATGTTCGGCGGGTCACCGATAAAGAACATGCGCGCTGCGCCGGGAATGGTCAGCATGCAACAGGCAAGTACCATAAGGCGTTTGTGCTGTTCGGGTTGTTTCCGAAAGGCGAGCGCCAAGCCGAACAGGGCTGGGAACACCAGCATGTCCGAAAACGGCGGCCACATCTGGATGCGAGCGCCCAATCCATCTCCCATTTCGATACGCTCGGCAAACCGCGAGAAGGTGACCCAAAGGCCCATCGCCACCAGCAACAAAGCATAGTAGACGAGCCACTGGCCTAACCGGCGGTGATCCACTGTCCGCCCCTGACTCGGCAGGCGCATTTGATAGGCAACTAGCCCCAACCAGCCTACATAAACTAGCGCATGCAAGTGCACCACTGGGTTCTGCAGGACTGTTGGATCTGGGCGTGGCAGGAAAAAGCCGGGCACGAATCCGAGAGCCACAATCGCACACATCCAAAGGCTCAAATAGAAATAGAAACCTTCAGCCGTTGCTACATTACGCGCACTGCTTGCTTCCGCCATCTCGATCTCCCCAGCTCACGATGTTGTGGTTTTTGATGCTCGGTACTTGGCCAGATCGTCACGCAGAGTGGAGCGAGGAGCAACTCTTTCCTGATGTCCACTGACCGTTTGTGGCCGTACTCAACCGGAATCCCGTGATGTCGGCTTTCCCAAAGCTGCCGTTTTGTGCGGGTGCAGCAAAACTTCTGGCGCCGACCCAATCCTGTCGTTCGCTGGTCCAACTAATCTGATATAGCCTTCTAACATTATTCGAGGAGGGAACTATGGATCATCAAACGTTCGCCCAACTTTTGGGTAACTATGGAGAGTTTGTGGGTGCTGTCGCTGTTGTCTTCACGCTGTTCTATTTGGCCGTACAGATCAGGCATAGCTCAAAAGTGATAGAGCAGAATATTCGGCAGATGGAAGTTGCAGCCCTCAATCAGCATGATGAACTTGTAGGGGCATGGAGAATGAATCTCTACACCAACCCTCATATCTCAGAGATCTGGCTCAAGGGCTCTGTCCCAGACGTGGAGTTCGATGAACTTGAGCAATTTAGATTTCAGAATCTGGTGGTCGATTTCTTTCAAAGAAGTCGTACCAGTTTTGTTGCGGCGAAAGCTGCTGGACACAAAGGTCAGATGGTGATGACGGCCCGCAACGTCGCGAGCCGACTCGCTTTCTCTGCAGGCATGAGAGAGATATGGGAGCGTGCGGGTAGAGGATATTCGGAACTTGTAGAGCCCGATTTCGTGCGCTTTATAGACGATGCTCTGAAGGAAGTGAATTCTGGCGATGCGTTCCGAGGTGAGGAAAAATCTGAGTAGGGGGGCAATATCTAACTGTGACTAATCCTGGCCGAACTGAACCACCCCGGGTATCCCGGAGACTGTTTTGTTTGAGTCAAGCCGCCATGGCTGACTCTTCCCGTTGGCGATAGTACGCCGTTTCCAACTCCGCTGGCGGCACATCCCCGATCGGTTCCAGCAGCCGGCGATGGTTGAACCAGTCCACCCATTCCAATGTCGCGAACTCAACATCCTCGATGTTGCGCCAGGGGCCTTGTTGTCGGATTACCTCCGTCTTGTACAACCCGATGATGGTCTCGGCCAGGGCGTTGTCGTACGAGTCACCGACACTGCCAACCGAAGGCTCGATTCCCGCTTCAGCAAGCCGTTCCGTGTAGCGGATCGACAGATACTGCACACACGATCACTGTGGTGGATCAGTTCCTTCTCGTCGCTCACCGAGCGTTCATAGAGCGCTTGCTCCAGCGCATCCAGGGCGATGTCCGTTCGCAATGAACTCGAGACCCGCCAGCCGACAATGCGGCGTGCAAAGGCATCGATGACGAACGCAACGTAAACGAAGCCTCGCCAGGTCGCCACGTAGGTCAGATCCGAGACCCACAACCTATTCGGATGCGATACCTTGAAGTCGCGATTGACGCGATCTCGTGGACGTTCCAGGGCTTCATCAGCAAAGGTGGTTCTCTGCTTTTTGCCACGCACCACGCCGCATAGGCCCATATCACCCATCAGCCGCTCTACCGTGCAGCGTGCTACAGGAGTGTCCTCGCGGTTCAGTTGCAACCAGACCTTGCGAGCACCATAGACCTGGAAATTCTCGTGCCATACGCGACGGATCTCTTCACGAAGCAGCATGTCTCGTTTGACACGGGGCGGTAGTCGATCAGGATCGTGTTCCCTGGCCTTGTGTTCGTAATACGTCGACGGGGCAATCGGTAACACAGCACAGATCGGCTCGACCCCGTATCGATCCTTGTGATCGTCGATGTAGGCGATCATTTCTTCAGTCGGCGGTCGAGCTCCGCCTGGGCGAAAAAAGCGGATGCTGTTTTCAGAATCTCGTTGGCGCGCTTCAGCTCTCGGACTTCTCGCTCCAGTTCCTTGAGACGTTTACGCTCATCCCTGGTCAGCCCCTCACGAACGCCTTGATCACGCTCATGCTGACGCACCCACTTGCGCAACGTCTCTGCTGTGCAGCCAACCTTGGTGGCGATCGACTCCATGGCCGCCCACTGTGACTCGTAGTCGCCCTGGTGCTCCAGCACCAGGCGAACCGCACGCTCCCGAACTTCCGGGGAATATCTCTTCGTCGTTTTCATGACTCCATCCTCTCAAGATTTGGAGTCTCCGGAAAACCCGGGGTGGTTCAGTGATCTGGTTGATTTCGCCGACGAGGTGGCGGCGCGACTGGCACCCGAGACCTTTGGTTCATGAACTGGAAAGCCCTCACAACGGTGCGGGAAGGTTGAGATCAGGATATTTAGCAAACTTTGATCCTCGTAATTACAATTGTCGGTTACTTCTGGAATGAGCTCACGGTCTCCTTATGGCCGTAGTTGCACTGATTGCGGCTGAATAGCGAGTGTCTGAGTTTTCCAGGAGCGGTCGTAGCGGTGTTGTTGGGCGATCTGGCGCTCTCCGACCCACAACCGCCGTTCGCCCGCGTTGAGTTCGTCGGGTAGCCTCCCTTTAGTCACAGTGGGAGAGAAAAATGGATCTGATGTCTACGGCTCAGCTTTTGGGCAACTTTGGGGAGTTTTTGGGTGCTGTCGCGGTGGTTCTTACCTTGGTCTATCTAACAGTACAGGTCCGCCAAAACACGCAAGCAATCCGCTTTCAGAGCGGGCGAGAATCTGCGTCTCTTGTCGCAGACTTGGCTACGTCCCTCATTCAGCACGACGTTGTTGAAAGTCAAATCAGAAGCCTGGGCTCAGACCCAGAGCAGGTTACTGATGTCGACATGTTCATCCTCGAGAACATCCTGTTCTCCTGGTTAACCGCGATACAGCAGGACTACCTCGAGTTTCGATCGGGGTTGCATACAGATGATTGGTGGCAATCGAAGAAGAGGGTCATAGGAAGTTGGCTGTCTAGCGAGGCTCCGCGTAACTGGTGGAAGACGGTTGGCCGTGAATATTTTACGACCGATTTCGCAGCCATCGTCGATGAGGTCATCGATGGTGAAGCTGGTTACAGCTATATCGAAAAGCTAGGCCAGGCGCGCAGCGATACGCTTAGTAACAGTTCTTGAGCGAATGCTCTCGAGGATGACACGGTATTGTCGGTGGATTGGTCGGCTCTTGGCCGAACCTGGTCCTGACGCCAGGATGTCTGGTTTCTGAAAGCGGTCGTTTTGTGCGGCTGCAGCAAATCTTCTGACGCTCGACACTGGCGAGCATGTCGGATTCAATCTAGGCACTTTAGTTGAGTCAGGTGGTTTGTGTGTCGATTGCTTATGAAGACAGGACAGAAATTCTCGACCTAATCTCTGAGTATGCTTTTACCTTCGATGAAGACCGCATCGACGAGCACGTCACGCTCTTCTTGGACGATGCCGAATTGTCGTTCTACGTTGCGGGTTGGGACCAACCCACAGTTACAACTTCGTCCAACGAGGAACGACTTGAAGTTGTTCAAGGGATTCGGTCCAGCGAGTTAAACCAGCCTGGACAACCGCGGCACTTTCAAACCAACACCATTCTAAAAGGGCTCTCCGATACCAGGATATCGGGACGAACCATGGTTGTTTGCACTCAACAACCCTATAACGGGTCAGACTGCAAATTGCTTTTTTCAGGTGTGTACGAAGATGAGTTTCAGAAGGCCGATGGACGTTGGTTTTTTGCAATCCGAAAAGGAATCCTGGATTTGCAGGCACCACCAAACATCGAACCCGTATGAACTTGTCGTTGCACTTGTCCAGGTGAATTCGCGAATGCCGGAGAATGGCCAAACTTTGCCCTGAGCGGGTGGTGTCGGCGTTCTGAAAGCAGCCGCTTTGTGCCGGTGCAACAATCCGGCTTAAGTCGACCCACAGGAGACGTTCGCGAAACCTAACTGTCCGAGCGGGTGGCCGTGCACCGAAGGTTAGGGGTCGTGAACTTCGCTTCAGAAATTCTGATCAGGCATCGCTTCGTGCAATGGCGACACAGTCGGGTCACTCTGTCGTTGCCAATAGTAGTCCGCCGCTTTCATATAGGCATTGAATACGCGTCGAAGTTCGCCAACAGGCTCGTCGTGCACATCGACTCGAAGATCCACAAAGGGGTAAGGCCGCTCTTTACAGACCAGAATTGCTGCTGAATTCTGACCTCCGTGTTGACCACCCGCGTCACGACCTGCTTCGATACCCTGCATGAGCCGCTCCTCGAAGCTTGCGTTGGTGTCTTGGCTGAAGCCTGCCACTATCGCATCGAGTATGTGCTTGCCCTTCAAGACATTTCCCAACGCTATGAAGTTGTCGCCGATATGATGGCCAGCCCAGTCTCGACTATTTTTTCCAGTTCGAGCCGCTGTGTATCCATCAGCATCGATAACACCGAGTTGGCGATACTCATGATCAGGATCAGCGCCCACCAATCCATCAATGACACCAGGAGCCTTATAACCGGTATCCAGAAGCCTTAATGCCGTCTCCCCAAGCCGTCTGTCGGCTATCGCCATGATGGCAACGGCCCCTCTATTGGGGAGTGCATGGGTCACGCGAGCGCCAACTGCAAGAGAACGGGTCGTACTAGCAATACCCAACTTACCAGAGTCTGAACATCGAGCCATTATGGTGAACGTCATGAAAAGCCTTTATGGAGCATTGAGAGTAAAGGGCAAAGCCATTATGTCTTTGCTATACCTCAGTTCAAACTCAGGTTTCTCCGTTTTGCGCAGGTGTGTGAATGACCGTAGTTGGCCGGAGTTTGCCGTAATCTAAGAATGTCAGCTTTCCGATAGCAGTCGTTTTGTGCGGGCGCAGCAAAACTTCCGTCTCCGACCCAATCCGGATCTTCGTCTGCAGTTGAGGTGAATCAGAGGGGCTCGACAAGCCGGCAGCCAAAGCAGTACCTTGATTGACAGGGGAAGGGAGGAGCATGCATGGCACCAGTTGAGATTGCATCCGAACGTTTACCGGCTGACCGCGATGCGGTCGATGAGACGTGGCTTGCGTCCACTCTCGCCCCACATCCCGAATTCCAGTCCGACCCTATCGTGTCGGCCTCGTTCAGTGCGCTCGGGGACGGCCTCGGCCAGATGAGCGAGATGCTCGTTGCCCATGCGCAGCTTGCATCGGGTGCCGAGCTGCCGCTGGTAATCAAACTGCACACTACAGTAGAGGACATGCGTAACTTAGCGATTCGTTACCACCACTATCTGCGCGAGACAAACTTCTACCAGAAGCTGGCCCATGCAGTACCGGTGCGGACGCCGCACATCTACGCCGCGGCCTACGACCAGGATATTCGCCGTACGGCGCTCGTAATGGAGCACGTGGGGGACACGCATTACTCACCCGATCAGCTCGCCGGTGCGACGCTCGCGGAGGTAGAGCTCGCCATTGACCGACTCGCACAGCTGACCGCGGCATTCTGGGATTCACCACTGCGCGCGACTCACACCTGGATGGGCAATGCCAACTCGGACTTCTACCGCTCCTCTCTTACCGACTACCCCGATAGCATCGAGGAAACGTTACGCCGCTTCGGCGACGCGATCCCTGGTCTGGAGGGTGTTGCCCGCAGAATCGGAGCACGGCTCGGCGAGATCCATGACTACCTGTGCGAGGGCGTGCAGGCGCTCACCCACTGGGACTACCGGGTGGAGAACATGTTCTTCAACCGCACCGATCCGGACGACTTCGTGTTGCTGGATTGGCAGCTGATGATGTGGATGCGTCCTGGCTGGGACTTTGTCTACTTGGTCGGGACCTGTGTGGATCAGGCCCTGCGCCAGCAACACTTTGATGCGCTGATCGACCGCTACGTTGAAGGACTGGCTGCCAATGGTGTGACCGGCTATGGGCGCACTGATTTCGAGCAGGATCTGCGCATGGCGGCTATGGCGTGCACCATCGTGCCGATCGTCGGCGGAGCCGGCTACGATTTGGCCAATGAACGCAGCGCTGCGCTGTTTAGGACAATTGGCGAGAGGATCTTTTCGACAGTCGAGGACCTCGATTCACTCAGCCTGCTGCGCTAGACAGCAGAGCAGGATCCTGCAGTGTTGATCATCCGCTTCATGTTGTACGCCAGAACATGAAGACTCATCTCCGTACTGACCTTGGGAACCGTTTTCGTCAAGAAGTGCGTGTACCCCATCCAACACTTGAGTGTCCCGAACGGGTGCTCTGCCGTGGATCTGCGTACCCGCATTCGTTCCGGCTCTCGCTCCAGGCGAGCATCTAACGCATCTACTACATGCTCGTGTTCCCAACGAGCAACCCGACGATACTTGCTCGTCGTGCAGCGTGCTCTCATTGGACAGTCCGGACAGTTAGACGACCAGTACTTGTGCACTACCTGGCCGTTCTCCTCAGTAGAGAACCGCCAGATGAGTCGTTCGCCTGCAGGACACTCGTATTCGTCATCAGCTGAGTGATAGATGAAGTCGCGTTTACTGAACAGCCCTTTCTTCGTGTTCCTCGACGTCATTGGCCTGGGCA
>Ga0316187_10003481_pt1 | contig 13672 bp, 9 predicted proteins | sample CroRivburrow1_MG_FD_204927 | JGI IMG/M metagenome (GOLD analysis project Ga0316187, IMG submission 204927) | Coastal sediment microbial communities from Maine, United States - Cross River worm burrow 1 | ecosystem: Environmental > Aquatic > Marine > Coastal > Sediment | place: USA: Maine...
TAGTGAGTTTTTCTTTCATCGCTGCGCGATGAAAACATCCTCACGAAGCGGCATTAAGGAGTTTGCTTCTGGCGCTTCGCGCCAACCGCAAACGAGGAATGTGCCCGACCGGCGCTTCTTTCATCGCGAGGCGATGAAAACCGCACCGGCAGGGCAGCTTAAAGGAGTTCGCTACAGGCACTGCGTGCCTTAGGCGAACATGGGGCGCTCTTGATGGAGCGCCAACTTGAACGGGGAGCTCTGGCACTGGTTGCCGGGCGCTTGAACCCGGGGAGATAAAACATGGCTAAGAAAGTCGCAGCCTACATCAAGCTGCAGGTGCCTGCTGGCGCCGCCAATCCGAGCCCACCCGTGGGACCGGCTCTGGGTCAGCACGGCGTCAACATCATGGAGTTCTGCAAGGCGTTTAACGCCAAGACGCAGAGCCTGGAAAACGGCATGCCGATACCCGTGGTCATCACGGTGTACGCGGATCGCAGTTTCTCTTTCATTACCAAGACCCCTCCAGCCGCGGTGCTGTTGCGCAAGGCGGCGGGTGTCCCGAAGGGCAGCGGCGAGCCGAACACCAGGAAGGTGGGCAAGGTCACGCGCGCGCAGTTGGAGGAAATTGCCCGCACCAAGGAACCGGACCTGACCGCTGCCGATCTCGACGCCGCGGTTCGCACCATTGCGGGTTCCGCCCGCAGCATGGGTCTCAACGTGGAAGGAGTCGAGTGATGGCGCTGGGAAAGAGAATGAAGGCCATCCGGGAGCAGCTCGAGCCCGGCAAGGCATACAGCATCGACGAAGCCCTGAGTCTGTTGAAGGACTCCAGCAAGTTGAAGTTCACGGAGTCAGTTGATGTCGCGATCCGCCTTGGCGTGGATCCGCGCAAGTCGGATCAGAACGTGCGCGGTTCGACCGTACTGCCGAACGGTACCGGTAAAACCGTGCGTGTCGCGGTTTTCGCCCAGAGTGACAATGCGGACAAGGCGAAAGCGGCCGGCGCCGATGTGGTCGGCATGGATGACCTGCACGACCAGATGAAAGGCGGTGATATCGCGTTTGACGTGGTTATTGCCACGCCCGACGCCATGCGTGTTGTGGGCAAGCTGGGCCAGTTGCTCGGTCCGCGCGGGCTGATGCCGAACCCGAAAGTGGGGACGGTCACGACGGACGTGGAAACCGCCGTGAAGAACGCGAAGGCCGGCCAGGTGCGTTACCGCACGGACAAGGCGGGCATCATCCACACCACAATCGGCAAAGTCGACTTCGAGTTGGATGCGCTCAAGGGTAATTTACATGCCCTGATCAATGATCTCGTGAAATTGAAACCTGCTGCGTCGAAGGGCGCGTTCCTGCAGAAGGTAGCCGTGTCGACGACGATGGGTCCTGGAATCCAGGTAGACAAGGCTTCGCTCGATTTATAAGAGTCTCTCGGGTGCTTCTTTCATCGCTGCGCGATGAAAACCGTGCCCTCGAGACGACTTGAAGGACTCTGCTTCTGGCGTTGCGCACTGCAGAGGTATAGGAATTTTTCACCTGGCTGCTTCAGCGGGTGATGGATGGGCGGGCTGCCCTGGCCCTCGATGGGCCGGGATAGACCGTCGGAGACCGCAGGTGCGGTTTTCTCTTCGGGGTCATACCCGAAGAGAGGCTGCTTAAGCAACGGTCGGGCAACCGGCCATAGCCTGCGCAGATGGTGGCAGCCCCGCTACTGGATTGAATGTCGGAACAACGTTCAATCCCGTAGCGGGGTCACCACTGAAATTGAGTCGAATGCCCGGGCAACCGGTCAGGAGGCTCCAGGAGGTAACCAATGGCGCTCAATCTTGAGCAGAAGAAAGCAGTTGTTGCCGAAGTGGCCGAAGTGGCCAGCAAGGCACTGGCAGCTGTGGCAGCGGAGTATCGCGGCCTGACCGTCGAAGAAATGACCGAGCTGCGCGTGAAAGCGCGGCAGGGTGGCGTTTTCTTGAAGGTGGCCAAGAACACTCTGGTGCGCAGAGCCGTTGAGGGTACCGAATACGAATGCATGCAGGAAGCGCTGACGGGACCCCTCCTGTTAGCCTTCAGCATGGAAGATCCCGGTGCTGCCGCACGCCTGGTCAAGGACTATTCCAAGGACCATGACAAGCTGATCGCACGGCTGGTTGCCGTGGGTGGTCAACTGTACGACGCTTCCGAGCTGGAGCGCCTGTCCAAGTTGCCTACCTACGACCAGGCCATCGCGATACTGATGAGCGTGATGAAGGCACCGATCGAGAAATTCGTGCGTACCCTCGCCGAACCGCACGCCAAGCTGGTGCGGACGGTGGCTGCTGTGCGCGATGCAAAGCAGGCTGCTTGAACCTTTTAACCATGCGGGTATCTGACCCCGCTCAATAACCATTTGATGGAGACGACAATGGCCGTTTCAAAAGAAGACATCCTGGAAACCATTTCCAACATGAGCGTGATGGAGGTCGTAGACCTCATCAGTGCGATGGAAGAGAAGTTCGGCGTTTCTGCCGCTGCCGCGGTTGCTGTGGCTGCCGGACCCGCCGCGGGCGCTGAAGCCGCGGCTGCCGAAGAGCAGACCGAGTTCGACGTGGTGCTCGCTTCCTTCGGTGCGCAGAAAGTGCCGGTGATCAAGGCGGTTCGCGAGATCACGGGTCTTGGCCTGAAGGAAGCCAAGGACCTGGTCGAGGGCGCTCCCGCTGCGGTCAAGGAAGGGATTTCCAAGGAAGAGGCAGACGGAATCGTGAAGAAGCTCGAAGAAGCTGGCGCTACTGTCGAGGTTAAGTAAATCTTCTTCCCGGTTTATCGGGGCTGATGAAATGGGCTGGGGACGCGGGTCTCCGGCCTGTTTCTGCTTGTATTTCGAATGACTTGAACGCATGGGCGGAATCAACATGAGTTACTCTTTCACTGAAAAAAAGCGTATCCGCAAGGATTTCGGCAAAAGCAGGTCCATCCTCGACGTGCCATATCTGTTGGAAACGCAAATCCGCTCCTACCAGGAGTTCCTGCAACTTGAGGTGCCGGCCGAGGAGCGCCGCGATCGCGGGCTTCACGGCGCGCTGAAATCGGTGTTTCCAATCGTTGCCTACTCGGGCAACGCCGCGCTCGAATACGTGAGCTACAAGCTCGGTGACCCGGTGTTCGACGTCAAGGAATGCAAGCTCCGCGGCATGTCCTACGGTGCGCCGCTGCGGGTCAAGGTCCGCCTGGTCATTTACGACAAGGAGAGCTCCGCCAAGGTCAAGCCGGTCAAGTACGTCAAGGAGCAGGAAGTCTACATGGGCGACCTGCCGCTGATGACCGAGACAGGCACGTTCATCGTCAATGGCACCGAGCGCGTGATCGTGTCCCAGCTGCATCGTTCGCCGGGCGTATTCTACGATCACGACCGGGGCAAGACCCATTCGAGCGGCAAATTGCTGTTCTCGGCCCGGGTGATTCCGTACCGCGGTTCCTGGCTGGACTTCGAGTTCGATCCGAAGGACTGCATATTCACGCGCATCGACCGCCGCCGCAAGCTGCCGGTGACCATCCTGTTGCGCGCCCTCGGCATGGGCGACGAGGAAATACTGGAAACCTTCTTCGACACCAGCACCGCTACGCTGAAGAAATCCGGCGCCAAGCTCGAGCTGGTGCCGGAGCGCCTGCGCGGCGAAACTGCGTATTTCGATATTCGCAGCAAGACTGGCAAGGTCCTGGTGCCGAAGGGCAAGCGCATCACGGCGCGCCACGTGAAGATGATCGAGGATGCCGGCGTAACCGCGCTCGAAGTCCCCGATGAATACCTCTTGGGCCGCGTGATGGCTCGCGCGGTTATCGACAAGGAGTCCGGCGAAATCCTCGCCGCGGCCAACGCGGAGTTGACCGATGAATTGCTGGAAGCGTTACGGGATGCGGGCATCAAGAAGCTCGAGCTCCTGTACATCAACGACCTGGACCAGGGACCCTATATCTCCAGCACGCTGAATATCGATCCGACCAGCAACGAATTGGAAGCGCTGGTCGAAATCTACCGGATGATGCGCCCGGGTGAACCGCCGACCAAGGACGCCGCCCAAAACCTCTTCAAGAACCTGTTCTTCGCCGAGGAGCGTTATGATCTCTCGGCCGTTGGGCGCATGAAGTTCAACCGTCGGGTCGGGCGCAAGGAAGTCGAGGGTTCCGGCGTACTGGACCGCCAGGACATCCTGGATGTCCTGCGCGTGCTGATTGACATCCGCAACGGCAAGGGCGGGGTGGACGACATCGACCACCTGGGCAACCGCCGCGTGCGGAGCGTGGGCGAGATGGCGGAAAACGTGTTCCGGGTAGGTTTGGTGCGCGTCGAGCGCGCTGTCCGCGAGCGCCTCTCTGTGGCTGAAAGCGAAGGCCTGTCGCCGCAGGAGCTGATCAATGCCAAGCCGGTGGCTGCGGCGGTCAAAGAGTTCTTCGGTTCGTCCCAGCTGAGCCAGTTCATGGACCAGAACAACCCGCTGTCCGAGGTTACCCATAAGCGCCGCGTGTCGGCCCTGGGTCCAGGCGGCCTGACGCGCGAGCGAGCCGGTTTCGAGGTGCGTGACGTTCATCCGACCCACTACGGACGGGTGTGCCCGATTGAAACGCCGGAAGGCCCGAACATCGGTCTCATCAATTCGTTGGCCGTCTACGCGCGCACCAACGACTATGGCTTCCTCGAGACGCCCTACCGCAAGGTGGTCGAAGGCAAGGTGACCGAGAAGGTCGAGTACCTTTCGGCCATCGAGGAGGGCGAGTACGTCATCGCGCAGGCCAATGCAGAACTGGACAAGTCTGGCAAATTCACCGACGAGTTCATTCCTTGCCGGCACCTTGGCGAATTCACGCTGATGGAGCCGGACACCATCAGCTACATGGACGTGTCACCGAAGCAGATCGTATCGGTGGCGGCATCCCTGGTTCCTTTCCTCGAGCACGACGACGCCAACCGCGCCTTGATGGGCTCGAACATGCAGCGCCAGGCGGTGCCGACGCTGAAAGCCGAGAAGCCGCTGGTCGGCACCGGCATGGAGCGTTCCGTGGCGACGGACTCGGGTGTGACCGCTGTTGCCAAGCGTGGCGGCGTGGTCGACCAGGTTGACGCCGGCCGCATCGTGGTGCGTGCGAACGAAGAGGAAGTGCCGGTCGGTGATCCGGGTGTGGATATCTACAACCTCACCAAGTACCAGCGTTCCAACCAGAACACCTGCATGAACCAGCGGCCGCTGGTGCGGGTCGGCGACCGCGTGTCCGCCGGCGATGTGCTGGCCGACGGCCCGTCGACCGACCTCGGTGAGCTGGCCCTGGGCCAGAACATGCTGGTCGCTTTCATGCCCTGGAACGGCTACAACTTCGAGGATTCGATCCTGATCTCGGAGCGCGTGGTGCAGGAAGACCGCTACACGACGATCCATATCGAGGAACTGACCTGTGTCGCGCGCGACACCAAGCTCGGCTCCGAAGAGATTACGGCCGACATTCCCAACGTCGGCGAGCACAACCTGAACAAGCTGGACCAGTCGGGCATCGTCTATATCGGTGCGGAGGTCCGGGCCGGTGACATCCTGGTCGGCAAGGTCACACCGAAAGGCGAGACCCAGTTGACGCCGGAAGAGAAACTGTTGCGCGCGATTTTCGGTGAGAAAGCGTCCGACGTGAAGGACACCTCCTTGCGTGTTCCCAGCGGCATGGACGGCACCGTGATCGACGTCCAGGTGTTCACCCGCGACGGCGTCGAAAAGGATGAGCGCGCCATCTCGATCGAGAAGGACCAGCTGCGGCAGGTGCGCAAGGACCTGGACGACCAGCTGCGCATCGTGGAGAACGCGATTTACCAGAGGCTGGAAACCGCGCTGGTGGGCAAGGTGGCCGACAAGGGCCCCAAGCTGAAAAAAGGCGACAAGATCAAAGTGGCCTACCTGGCTGAACTGGATCGTGAAGACTGGTTCAAGCTGCGCATGCGCAACGACGACGTCAACGACATGCTGGAGCAATTGCAGGATCAGCTGGCCCAGCAGCGCAAACATTTCGACGCCCGCTTCGAAGAGAAGAAAGGCAAGATCACGCAGGGTGACGACCTGGCCCCGGGTGTGCTCAAGATGGTCAAAGTGTACATGGCCGTCAAGCGTCGCATCCAGCCAGGCGACAAGATGGCCGGCCGCCACGGCAACAAGGGCGTGATTTCGATGATCGTGCCGACCGAGGACATGCCTTACATGGAGGATGGCACGCCGGTCGATATCGTACTCAACCCACTGGGCGTTCCGTCGCGAATGAACATCGGCCAGGTGCTTGAAACACACCTCGGCTGGGCCGCCAAGGGTCTTGGGCTGCGCATCGGCGAGATGCTGGACGCCAACGCCAAACTGGGCGACGTTCGCAAGTTCCTCGGCGATATCTACAACAGCGATCGCAAGAATCGGGTCGATATGGCTGAATTCAGCGACGACGAAGTTACGATCATGGCTGGCAATCTGCGCGCAGGCGTGCCGATGGCGACCCCCGTGTTCGACGGCGCCGACGAAGCGGAAATCAAGCAACTGCTCAAACTGGCGGGTCTGCCGGAGAGTGGCCAGACGACGCTGTATGACGGTCGGACCGGCGATCCCTTCGAACGCCCTGTGACGGTTGGCTACATGTACATGCTGAAGCTCAATCACCTGGTCGACGACAAGATGCATGCCCGTTCAACCGGGCCGTACAGCCTGGTCACCCAGCAGCCGCTGGGCGGCAAGGCGCAGTTCGGCGGTCAGCGCTTCGGAGAAATGGAGGTCTGGGCGCTCGAGGCCTACGGCGCCGCCTACACACTGCAGGAAATGCTGACCGTGAAGTCGGACGACGTCGCGGGACGCAACCAGATGTACAAGAACATCGTCGATGGCAATCACCAGATGGCGGCGGGCATGCCCGAGTCCTTTAACGTGCTCGTGAAGGAAATCCGTTCACTGGCCATCAACATCGACCTTGAAGAAGCCTGATAGGCAGGAGATCAACGGTGAGAGATTTACTCAATCTGTACGGAAGACAGCGGCAGCCGCTGGATTTTGAAGCGATTCGGATTGGCCTCGCGCCACCCGACCTGATCCGCTCCTGGTCCTACGGGGAAGTCAAGAAGCCCGAAACCATCAACTACCGGACCTTCAAGCCGGAGCGGGACGGCCTGTTCTGCGCCGCCATCTTTGGGCCGGTGAAAGACTACGAGTGTCTGTGCGGCAAATACAAGCGCATGAAGCACCGTGGCGTGGTGTGCGAAAAGTGCGGTACCGAGGTCACGCTGACCAAGGTGCGCCGCGAACGCATGGCACACATCGAACTGGCCAGCCCGGTTGCCCACATCTGGTTTCTGAAGTCGCTGCCGTCCCGCATTGGCCTGATGCTGGACATGACCCTGCGCGACATCGAGCGCATCCTGTACTTCGAATCTTACGTCGTGCTCGATGCGGGCATGACCGACCTCGAACGCGGCCAGCTGCTCACCGACGAGCAATACCTCGACACCATGGAGCAGTGGGGCGACGAATTCGAGGCCAAGATGGGTGCCGAAGCCATCTACGAATTGCTGCGCAGCATCGACCTCAACGAGGAAATGACCCGGTTGCGCGAGGAAATCGGCGCGACCCGGTCGGTGACCAAGCTGAAGCGCCTGTCCAAGCGCGTCAAGCTGGTCGAGGCCTTTATCGATTCCGGCAATCGCCCCGAGTACATGATCCTGACCGTGTTGCCGGTGCTGCCTCCGGATCTGCGCCCGCTGGTGCCGCTCGATGGCGGCCGCTTTGCGACGTCGGATCTGAACGATCTCTATCGCCGCACGATCAACCGCAACAACCGCCTCAAGCGCCTGCTGGAGCTCAATGCGCCGGACATCATCGTACGCAACGAGAAGCGCATGCTGCAGGAGGCGGTCGACGCGCTGCTGGACAACGGCCGCCGCGGTCGGGCCATTACCGGCACCAACAAGCGCCCGCTGAAGTCGCTGGCCGACATGATCAAGGGCAAGCAGGGCCGCTTCCGGCAGAACCTGCTCGGCAAGCGCGTGGACTATTCCGGGCGCTCGGTCATTGTGGTGGGTCCAAAGCTGAAGCTGCACGAATGCGGCCTGCCGAAGAAGATGGCGTTGGAACTATTCAAGCCCTTTATTTTCAGCAAGTTGCAGCGTCGTGGCATGGCTGCCACGATCAAGGCAGCCAAGAAACTGGTGGAGGCCGAGCGGGCCGAAGTCTGGGATATTCTGTCCGAGGTGATTCGTGAGCACCCGGTGCTGCTGAACCGCGCACCGACACTGCACCGCCTGGGCATCCAGGCCTTTGAGCCAGTGCTGATCGAAGGCAAGGCCATTCAGCTGCATCCGTTGGTGTGCACGGCGTTCAACGCTGACTTCGACGGTGACCAGATGGCCGTGCATGTTCCGCTGTCGGTGGAAGCCCAGCTGGAAGCCCGTGCCCTGATGATGTCGTCGAACAACATCCTGTCGCCGGCCAATGGCGAGCCGATCATCGTGCCGACCCAGGACGTTGTGCTCGGGTTGTATTACATGACCCGCCAGCTGGAAAACACACGCGGCCAGGACATGATCTTCAGCGACATCGACGAAGTGCACCGGGCTTTCGAGAACAAGGTGATCGATCTGCATGCCCGCATCCGGGTGCGCATCGATGAAACCATTATTTCCGAGCACGGCGAAGAGCGTCACGAAACCAACCTGGTGCAGACCACGGTTGGCCGTGCGCTGCTGGCTGAGATTCGTCCGTCCGGCATGCCGTTCCGGCTGCTGAATGAGCCCCTGAAGAAGCGGCAGATCTCCAACCTGATCAACTCGTGCTACCGCCGCCTTGGTCTGAAGAAGACCGTGGTGTTCGCGGACAAGCTGATGTACACGGGTTTCCATTACGCGACGATGGCTGGCGTTTCGATCGGCATCGACGACCTGATGGTTCCCGATGAGAAGAAGAAGATCCTGGCGGACGCCGAGGCCGAGGTCGTTGAAATCCAGAACCAGTATGTTTCGGGCCTGGTGACCTCCGGTGAGCGTTACAACAAGGTCGTCGACATCTGGTCCCGCACCAACGAGCTGGTGGCCCGGGCCATGATGCAGCGAATGGGCAAGAGTGTTGTCAAAGACGCCAAGGGCAAGATCGTCGAAGAAGATTCGATGAACTCCATCTTCATCATGGCAGACTCAGGCGCCCGAGGCTCGGCCGCGCAGATTCGCCAGCTGGCCGGCATGCGCGGCCTGATGGCCAAGCCTGACGGGTCGATTATCGAGACGCCGATTACGGCCAATTTCCGCGAAGGCCTCGACGTGCTGCAGTACTTCATCTCCACTCATGGCGCGCGTAAAGGTCTCGCGGACACGGCACTGAAAACGGCCAACTCCGGTTACCTGACCCGCCGCCTGGTCGACGTGGCGCAGGACCTCGTCATTACCGAGGTCGACTGCAAGACCGAAAACGGCGTGACCCTTCAGCCCATCGTCGAAGGCGGCGACGTAGTCGAGCCGCTCAGTGAGCGGGTACTGGGCCGCACAGTCGCGCAGGATGTATTGAAGCCGGGCAGTGACGATGTCATCTGCGAGCGGAACACTCTGCTGGACGAACTCCTGGTCGATGAGCTCGAAAAGAACGGTATCGACCGGATCGTCGTGCGCTCGACCATCACCTGCGAAACCCGGCACGGTGTCTGTGCCAGCTGTTACGGCAGGGACCTGGCGCGCGGCCACCGGGTCAACATTGGCGAAGCGGTGGGCGTCATTGCCGCCCAGTCGATCGGCGAGCCGGGCACCCAGCTGACCATGCGCACCTTCCACATCGGTGGTGCGGCGTCGCGGGCCGCGGCCATCGACCACATCCAGGTCAAGTCCGGCGGCACGATCCGGCTGCACAACATGAAGACAGTCGAGAACGCGGACGACAAGTTGGTCGCGGTCTCGCGCTCCGGTGAAGTGTCGATCATCGACGAACATGGTCGCGAACGTGAGCGGTACAAGGTTCCTTACGGCGCCATCATATCGGCGCGTGATGAACAAAAGGTCGCCGCCGGCGACGTGCCTGCAACCTGGGATCCGCACACGCACCCGATCGTCACGGAGGTGGCGGGCAAGGTCAAGTTCCACGAATTCATCGAGGGCGTCACCGTCAGCGAACACGTGGATGACATCACCGGCCTGACCAGCCTGATCGTGACCGAACCGAAGCAGCGTGGCAGCGCAGGCAAGGATCTGCGCCCGATGATCAGCCTGGTCGATGGCAAGGGCAAGGAACTGTGCCTGGCGGGTACCGAGATCCCGGCGCATTATTTCCTGCAGGCCGGTTCCATCGTGCAGATGCAGGATAGCCAGGAAGTGAACGTCGGTGACGTACTGGCCCGCATCCCGCAGGAATCATCGAAAACACGTGATATCACCGGTGGTTTGCCCCGCGTGGCCGACCTGTTCGAGGCACGCAAACCGAAAGAGCCGTCGATCCTGGCGGAGGTCTCCGGCATCGTGAGCTTTGGCAAGGACACCAAGGGCAAGCAGCGGTTGGTCATCACCCAGGACGACGGTGAGACCTACGAGGAGCTGATTCCCAAGTGGCGCCACGTCATCGTGTTCGAAGGCGAGCGCGTGGAAAAAGGTGAGACCATCGTCGATGGCGAGCCGAACCCGCACGACATACTGCGCCTGCTGGGCGTGGAGGCGCTGGACGATTACCTGGTGAAGGAGATCCAGGACGTCTATCGCTTGCAGGGCGTGAAGATCAACGACAAGCATATCGAGGTTATCGTGCGCCAGATGTTGCGTAAAGCCGAGATCATGGATGGCGGGGGCACCCGCTTCCTGCGCGGCGAGCAGGTTGATTATGCCCGCGTCGTAGAAGAAAACGCAGCGGCGGAGAAGGACGGCAAGGAGCCTGCGATAGTGCAGCGCGTATTGCTCGGCATCACCAAGGCTTCGCTGGCGACCGAGTCCTTCATCTCGGCAGCCTCCTTCCAGGAAACCACGCGGGTGCTGACGGAAGCCGCGGTGTGCGGCACCACCGATCACCTGCGAGGACTGAAGGAAAATGTGATCGTGGGTCGATTGATCCCGGCTGGCACCGGCATGGCGTACCACAATGCGCGTCGCCACCAGAAGGTTGAAGAGCCCGATGTCGACCTCGAAGCGCTGCGCACCGCCATCGCGGCCGAAGAGCTCACGAACCTGGAGACCGCCGACAAAGACGGGTAATTCCTCGTGAATGGGGTCAGGGCCTTTTTTCTGTGAGGGAAAGGGCTCTGACCCCTTTTTAGATTTCTATCACGAGATTCCAGCACGCTATTGCGACTCTTGCCGTTTCCTGTCATAATTCTCCGGCTAACAGATGTGAAACCCTCGCCAATGAGGGCCGCGCGTGAAAACACCGTTGCGGAGAGCCGATGTCGCCGGCGCGTGGGCCGGATTCAACGGCGCCCAATCCCGGGCAGATTTTTTGCGGGGTTGGGCGTTTGGCGTTCTCTAAGGAGCCTGTTGAGCTCTACTTTCATCGCTTTGCGATGAAAACCGTTCTCAACAAGCGGCGCGAAGGAGTTCGCTACGGGCACTGGGTGCCCTTGCGAACATGAGGTAGGTGTTTTTGCACCCTTATCGGCGGCCGGGGTTAGCCCGACTGCCTTTTAATTTGTAAGGACGAAGGAATTTTATGGCGACGATCAATCAACTCGTACGCAAGCCGCGCAAGGACAAGGTCTCCAAGAGCACCGTGCCGGCGCTGGAAGGTTGCCCGCAAAAGCGTGGGGTATGCACCCGCGTGTATACGACCACCCCGAAGAAGCCGAATTCGGCTCTGCGGAAGGTGGCGCGTGTGCGGCTGACCAATGGCTACGAAGTGACGAGCTACATCGGCGGTGAAGGACACAACCTGCAGGAGCACAGCGTCGTGCTGATCCGTGGCGGTCGTGTCAAGGACCTGCCGGGTGTGCGTTACCACACGGTGCGTGGCAGCCTCGACACCGCAGGTGTGGGGGATCGCCGCCAGGGTCGTTCGAAGTACGGCGCCAAGCGCCCCAAGAATTGATTTTTAGTGCTGCATAAATAACGGAAATCGACATGTCCAGAAAGCAGTCCAATTTTACGAGAGATATCCTGCCCGACCCCAAGTTCGGCAGCGAGATGATCACGCGCTTCATCAACATGGTGATGGTCAGCGGCAAGAAGTCCGTGGCGGAGAAAATCGTCTACGGCGCGATCGCAACCATCAGCGAGAAGAACAAGAGCGCCGATGCGGTCGACCTGGTCGAGAAGGCCCTGGACAACGTGAGCCCGATGGTCGAGGTGAAATCCCGCCGGGTTGGTGGTGCGACATACCAGGTGCCGGTCGAAGTACGGCCCAAGCGCCGCCAGACCCTGGCCATGCGCTGGATCATCGATGCTGCGCGCAAGCGCGGCGAAAAAAGTATGCCGAAGCGCCTGGCTGGTGAACTGCTGGACGCAGTCGAGCAGCGTGGCACCGCCGTGAAGAAGCGCGAAGACACCCACCGGATGGCCGAAGCCAATAAAGCTTTCGCCCATTACCGCTGGTAAGCCGCGGCTCAATCAACAGAACTTATCGAGGACCAGATAGTGCCCCGTATAACGCCCATCGACCGGTATCGCAACATCGGCATCATGGCTCACATCGATGCCGGCAAGACGACGACGACCGAACGCGTTCTGTTCTACACCGGCGTTTCGCACAAGCTCGGTGAAGTGCACGACGGCAATGCCGTCATGGACTGGATGGAGCAGGAGCAGGAGCGCGGCATTACGATCACGTCGGCTGCGACGACCTGTTTCTGGTCCGGCATGGACAAGCAGTTCCCCGAGCACCGCATCAACATCATCGACACCCCGGGTCACGTGGACTTCACGATCGAGGTAGAGCGTTCGCTGCGCGTGCTCGACGGCGCCGTTGCCGTGTTCTGTGCCGTGGGTGGCGTGCAGCCGCAGTCCGAGACGGTCTGGCGGCAGGCGACCCGTTACAAGGTGCCGCGTGTGGCCTTCGTCAACAAGATGGATCGTACCGGCGCGAATTTCGAGCGCGTGGTCCGGCAAATCAAGGAACGCCTGGGCGCACGTGCCGTGCCGATCCAGCTTCCGATTGGCGCAGAAGAGCATTTCGAAGGCGTGGTCGATCTCATTCGCATGAAGGCGATCTACTGGGACGTCGAGAACATGGGTACGACCTACGAGGCCCGTGACATTCCGGCCGAACTCCAGGAGGCTGCCGCGGCAGCTCACGAGTTCATGGTCGAATCGGCCGCCGAAACGTCGGAAGAGCTGATGGAAGCCTATCTCGAAGACGGGACGCTGAACGAAGCGCAGATCATAACCGGTTTGCGTGCAGGAACGCTGGCCAACGAACTCGTTCCCTGCCTCTGCGGTAGCGCCTTCAAGAACAAGGGCGTGCAGGCGTTGCTGGACACCGTGGTGCTGCTCATGCCGTCGCCGATTGACGTACCGGCCATTCGTGGCATCAATGAAGACGAGTCCGAAGGTGTGCGCAAGAGCGATGACAGCGAGCCGTTTGCTGCGCTGGCGTTCAAGATTGCGACCGACCCGTACGTCGGAACCCTGACCTTCTTCCGGGTGTACTCGGGCGTGCTGAAGTCCGGCGATACCACTTACAATCCGGTCAAGAGCAAGAAAGAGCGCGTCGGCCGCATCCTGCAGATGCACGCCAATTCCCGAGAAGAGATCAAGGAAGTG
>Ga0316187_10003482_pt1 | contig 13669 bp, 11 predicted proteins | sample CroRivburrow1_MG_FD_204927 | JGI IMG/M metagenome (GOLD analysis project Ga0316187, IMG submission 204927) | Coastal sediment microbial communities from Maine, United States - Cross River worm burrow 1 | ecosystem: Environmental > Aquatic > Marine > Coastal > Sediment | place: USA: Maine...
AACCGATGTAAAGTCCGCCGTTTTCGATAAAGGTTTTGAGGCGACGGGCGCCTACAGGTCCGAGGGCTTGGGCAATCGCAAACGTATCCCCGCCGGATACCGTCAAGACGTCAAGGAATTCCAGGTTTTGGCTTTGAATAGCGGCCGCATCCAGAAGGTATAGATCGTGAAATCCCATGCGGTCGAATAAATCCACGAACCATAACCAGGAATGCGACGATCCTGTTCCGGTGTATATCCCTATTTTAGGATAGCTTACCCGTTTCGATCGCGATGATTCAGAGGATCTAAAGGGGCGATCTTCCAGAAACGGATCGAAATAGATGCGTTCACCCCGCGCCAGTCGGGCGTTGGCGGCGGCATATGCGTCATAAACGGTTGCGGAAGCCATATTTTTAGGCGCTTAACAATGATATTTTGCATGTAGTGGCAAAATTTTTAGATAGGCTAATTTCTCTACCCTCAAATGATTGAATATTTTCGATTGAAGATTGAAGATTTAAGGTTCGCCTTGCGGCGGATCGATTTTAAAATACATTACAGAAGAATTGCGAAACGCCACGCGGCGCAAGCGCCTGCGCTACGCGAGCAACATCCACAAATCTTCAATCTTCAATTCCGGCTCGTCCGGATTAGGTTACTGCAACAGATAATGCACCGCTTTGTCCAGGGTCTCCTGGCCGATTTCCAGCTCGGTTCCGACTGCAGCAATCTCAACCAAGTCTTCTTCGGTAATTTCCGGACTCATCACGGCAAAAATCGGATGGATGCCGAATATATAGGCAACGGCCATGCGACGCTCCCACCAAGAGACCGGATCATCGCCGACATCTTCAAATTCGCTGAACAAGGGTTGTTGAGGGCACCAGGGACTGAATATGCCGTTTCCGGGCAGCGTAATTCGGCCGCTCAACTCGGGAAGGGCCCCTTGAATCGCTTCCCTGGTTTTCAATCCGGAGGTCTGGCTCAGCTCCGCCACGGCGGCGGCATCGATGCCGAATCGGGCACAATCCCGCAGTAACCTGCATGCATCCGTTGCCGATAAACCGGCCTTTTTAAATCCGATCAATCCAAAAATGTCGGTAATTAGAACCCCTGTTTCCTCCTTTTCGGGTTCTTCCATTTGCTTGGGATCATGATCTATACAAGCAAATGTATTGGTGGCGTAAGGCGTGTTGTAGCATGAGCTGTGGCGGTGAACGAGGGGTTCCAACCAGGCGCTTATATCGGCCTCCCCCATGGCCGTGCAAAGGTCGCCCACCCCTTTGTGTCCCACAAAATTACCTTCTTTGATCTCTTCCAGGACGTCCAGTGACATTTCGACGAATTCTTCGGCATCGGCGATTTCCAATAGGCCCATGCCGCGAAAAGCGACGCCCTTGAGGTTTTTCAATCCAAAAAGCTTGCCGAATCCCCAGCGGTCACCGCTGGACCAGTAATTACAACAGACTTGGGCGAAATCGGAGCCGTTTTCGCCGGCACTGCCGATCACCAGGGTTTGAATCAGGACATCCCCCATGGCATTGCGCCAGGTATCCGTGGTTTCCCACACATTTTTACCCCAGACGGCAGCGGCATCGGAAATGTCGGCCACCCCATCATGAATCCATAAAAAGACCGGATGGTCGGCTTTGCCCTTAATGACGATATAGTCGAACCCGGCATATTGGATTTCCAATCCCACTTTCAACGTGATGGGGCAGTGACAGATTTTACCGCTAACCGGGCTTTTGGCGGTCATGACGGCAGCGGCGGATGCAGGAAAGAGCGTGCCGGTCAGCAATCCTGTGCCGATGACGATGGCATCACCGTCCGCATGTTCCTCATAAAGGTGCTTCGCAATGGCAGCGCCACCGATTTTTTCTTCAACCAGTTCGTCACTCAGCTCGTCTTCAGTTATTTCCGATGAACCCAGATCCACCACCAGAACTTTATCGGCTGATAAATTTTCCATTTCGTCTCCTTTTTGCGTTACGCCTCGCTGATGGCGTCAAACGGACAGAATTTGATACACATGGGGCCGAGATCCATTTCTTCACACAGGTCGCAGGCTTCCCTCAGCAACATCGGCTTGGCAGAGGCATCCGCTTTTTTGCCGGAATCGGATACTTCTGCTGTTTCCCCGATGCGTTTAATCTCCGTCCCCTCCGGTCGAGCGATCAACAAGTCTTCATCTCGTTTGAGAATGACACCGAAATAATCCTTTTTTTCCTTGGTCCGGTAGGCCACAATACAAGACGAAAGCAACGCAAACCCATCATCACGATGGTAACCACATGCCATCTCGCAGGCCATACACCCTGTACATTTAAGTGCATCGATTTGAATTCCCATTTTTCCCCTCTTTGAATAAAAAATTGTTTTTGGAGATGCGCAAAATTGATACGATGTCTTTATTTCTAAAATACTTAAAATATTAAAATTATATGAATTTAGCCACACATTTGAAGGTGGTATGAGAAGCGAAATGGCTATAAACAACCCGGAAATAAAAGTCAATATTAAAATATTAAAACATCTAATGTTTATAAATTTTTATTGACATCATTTCTTCGCTGTGGCAATTGCACATACCATCAAGACAGAGGATCGCCATAATTTATTTGGGGTGCCATGTTTAACATTACCAAAGCTATAAATCGCAGAGTATCCCACAGCATTGTCGAACAAATCCGTGATGCCATTTTTTCGGGTGAGCTTATCCCGGGTGACCGGCTGCCTTCTGAAAAAGACCTCGCTGAGGATTTCGGTGTGAGCAAAGCCTCCCTGCGGGAGGCATTCCGTGCTTTGGAAGCTTTGGGATTGCTGGAGATTCGCCAAGGCATGGCCGGCGGTGCATTTGTCAGTAAAGTGGATCTGGAAACGGCGCGCAACAGCTTGTTCAACTACATTTTTTTTCAGAATCCGTCCATCCAAGAATTTACTCAGCTCAGGGCTTTAATCGAGCCCCCGGTAGCTGAACTCGCTGCCGGTAGAATCAGCGATGCCGACATTGCCGATTTGGAAGAAAATTTGGCCCAAACCAAAAAAAAGCTCGACGCGGACGTCTTTTATTATGAACTCGATACCTATTTTCATCACCGCATTGCCGAAATTGCCGGCAACAGCCTTATCTGTTTTGTGATCGATTCCCTCAAGAACGCCCTGGTAATTATGAAACAGCAACTCGGTTTGGGGCGTGAGTTTTCGTTGAATGTATTCAACAGTCACCAGCGAATTCTCAAGGCCTTGCGTGATCGTGACCCCGCGAAGGCAGGTCATGAAATGATGGAACATATAAAACAAGTGGAGCAAGAACTTATGGCGATCAGCAATGAGGATGTCCAATTGAATCCTAATCCGGACGAGCCGGAACTTAATAAGAAATTAATCACGAAAGCACGAAAGGAGGAAAGCACGAAAAAAAGAGAAGACTAATTTCGTGGTTTTGTGGTCTATGAGTTATTTCATAAAATGCAAAGAAATCATTGATTAGCGCCTAAAGAAGAAGGAGGTATTATTGTGACTGAAATGCATACAGAGTCAACCGATCAGCAAAGGATCATCAAAGAATTGCAGGCCATTGTGGGCGAAAAAAATGCGACGGCCGCCAAACATGTCCGCTATGCGTATTCTTATGACATGTCATTTGTACTTCCGAAACTACCGGATTACGTGGTCATGGCGGAAACCCCAGAGCACATTCAAAATATTTTGCGGTTTGCCAACCAGGAAAAAATCCCGGTGGTGCCGTTTACGGCCGGTACCAATATCGGTGGCCTGTGCATTCCGGAAAGAGGCGGTATCCTGCTGGATCTTAAAAAGATGAACAAAATCATAAAGATCGATGCGGAATCCCATTATGCGGTGATCGAGCCCGGCGTGTCCCACGGGCAGTTGGCGGAAGCCCTCCATGAGCACAAACTGCGGTTCGGCTGGCCGGTGGGCCCCCCCTCCGCCTCTGTTTCCTCCTGTGCCATATCCCACGGCATCGGTGGTTTGAATGCGCGTTACGGTCTGAACAGCCAGGAGATAACCAGCATGGAAGTGGTCCTCCCTACGGGAGAATTGGTCCGGGTGGGATCCTGCGCGATCCAAGAAGATTCCTGGCACAGTACCATGCCCATGCCCAAATTGGACGGGCTTTTTAAAGGATGGCTGGGATCCAGCGGCGTGGTCACGAAACTGGGTATCGCCGTCCATCCCATACCCCCGGTGCTCAAGGTGTTCACCGTGTCATGCGACAATGTCGAAGACATGTACTCGTACATGTTGAATTTAAGCAATTATGAAATTTGCGACGACCTGACAGCCGTGTCCTGGTGGTTGGCCCAGGTACCGATTCCCTATCCCTATCGCGAGAAACCGGATGATCAACCCGAATGGTTCAGTTTTGCCAATACCAATTCCTTTACCGAAAAAGAAAAGGAAGCCCGGGAGGAGATCTGGGAAACGGTGGTGGCCGAAGAGCAGAAAAAAGGCACTTCCCTTAAGGTGACGGAATATCCTGAAGAAGCCTTACGCGCCCGTACCCAACTGCCCAGTCAAATCGTCGGTTCCACCAAAAATTACTGCAAAATGGCCGGGGCCGGTATATCATGGCCGGGGACTTTCACACCGGCCAACAAATGGGCGCCGGTTTACAATGAATGGAAGCAGATATTGATCGCGCACAAGCTTTCGCCTTCGGTACGGATGAGCATGTACCGGGGCGTCCACTACGGCATGCTGCGAGCCATGATCCCCTTTGGTAAGCAAAACCCCGAAGAAAACGAAAACGCCCGGCGCGCCATTGTGGAATGCTTAAAAGTGGATCTCGACCACGGGGGCATGCCCTATAAACCGCCCGTCGATTTTGGCGTTGAAATCAACCGCCGGGCCCATCCGGGATATCTCGAGCTGTTAAAGCGTGTCAAACAGATGCTTGACCCCAACGACATCATGAATCCCGGAAAACTTGGTATTTAATTTATCTACTATCGACTGGAGGAACCTATGAAATGGAATATACCTTCCCTGAAAGAACTTGAAAAGTATTTCTGGCGATGCACGGCCTGCGGTACTTGCAGATCTGCCTATGACTACGGCCCGCCGCCCAACGCCAGACCGATATGCCCCGCCGGCACGGAGTTTGGTTTTGAGGGATATTACTCTTCGAAAGGCAAGGCGGCTTATGCCCGGGGCGTCATGGACGGCACCCTTGATTTTGACGATCCCGAATTTTTAGAAGCCGTTTACAAGTGCACGGTCTGCGCCGGCTGCCAAAACCAGTGCCAAGTGGATTTTAAACCCCATATTCCTGAGGTCATTGAAGCTTTGCGCCGGGAAGCGGTGGCGCGGGGTGCGGGACCATTGCCCCTGCAAAAAAATCTCGTACAATCCATGAAGAACTACAATAACCCTTACCAGGGTCCCCGGCGTGTGCGGACGGAGTGGACCCGTCCATTTAAAAAAGCGAAAACGCCGATAAAAAATATCAATAAAAAATCGGCTCCGATTCTCTTTTATGTCGGCTGCACCGGAGCCTTTAATCAGGTCGCCCGGGCAGTCCCCACCGCCACTGCCCAAATATTCCAGAAATTAGACCTTGATTTTGGCATTTTAGGTGAAAACGAAGTCTGCTGCGGTTCAACCGCGATGCGCCTCGGGGATGCAGACGAATTCAAGCGGGTTGCGACTGCCAACTTGGAAACATTTCAAAAACTCCACGAAGAACGAGGTGTCAACACCATCGTTACATCCTGTGCCGGCTGTTACCGAGCCATTAAAAAGGACTATACCCTATCATCGGATTTCGACAAAATGATGGCGGGAATCAAGGTCGTGCATACCGTCGATTATCTTTATGATCTTTTACAAGAAGGTAAATTGAAATTCGAAAAGGAACTGCCCTGGACTGTCACCTACCACGACCCGTGTCACACAGGGCGGCACCTCAACAAGTTTAAGGTCGATGAGGACGGTTCGGAATTATGGGAAGGGGCCTATATCGACGTTGATGAAAGCGAATGTCTCTACGATAGGCCCCGGGAAATATTACAAGCCATACCCGGTATCAAATTCGTGGAAATGGACCGCATTCGCGCCAATTCCTATTGCTGCGGCGGCGGCGGGGGCGTCATGACCGGTTTCGGCGATTGGGCCGCCAAAAATGCCGGAATCAGAGTCGCCGAAGCTATGGAAACCAGCGCGGAAAAAATGGTGACCACCTGTCCCTTTTGTCACTATAACCTTAATGAGGGGGCTAAAAGATCCGGCAGCAGTATGCCAACCCATGACTTAACGGAAATCATAAACATGGTGTTGCCGGAAAAAGAATAGAAGGGTTCCGGGTTCTGCGTTCCCGGTTCAAGGTTAAGCGATTCGCGCTTTTTGGTTGTCTAACTAACTGAAAAAAGGAGGAAGGGATGAAAAAAATCGGATTGATGTCATTTCTGGTCTTACTTGCGGCGATCTTGATGGTCGCTCCAAATGCGGTTGCTGAAAAACCGGTTAACATCGGTGTGCTGGTTCCCCTCACCGGAATTGTCGCCCAGGGCGGTCTTGAGATGAAGTACGGCATCGAAATGGCGGCCGAAGAGAAAGGCACGCTTCTGGGAAGACCCATTAAACTAATGGTTGAAGACACCCAGGTAAAACCGCCCGTCGCGGTGACCAAAGCCGAAAAGCTGGTCTACAAAGATGATTGTAAAGCTTTGATCGGTGTTTTTTCAAGTGGTGTAGGGCTCGCACTTTCCAAAAATATCGACAAACTGAATGTGCCGTTTGTGAGCACCCATGTCATGACCACTAAATTCTACGGCCTGCATCCCCTGGTTTTCAGAAGCGGTCAGTTGGCCAACGACCAAACCGCGGTGGGTAATGTCAAGGGTATCCTGGCGCGACCGGATCTGAAGAATAGAACCTACTATGTCATCGTGCATGATTATTCCTGGGGACATGACGCCGGGGAACGGTTCATTGCCCTGGCCAAGGAAAACGGTATCAAAATCCATAATGAAAAATATGACAAAGCCCCCATCAGTACCAAAGACTGGTCGTCATACATCAGCAAGATTAAAGCGGCCGGCGTCGATGGCGTCTATATGGCCTTTATTACCAACGTGATTCCCGTTTTTGCCAAGCAAGCCGCTGATTTCGGTCTGCAGACCAAAGGCGTAAAACTGGTCTCGGCCGCGGCCCCCGGACCGCTGGAACTGGAAGCCGGCGGGGCAGCTTGCTACGGCATTTTCGGTGCTTCGGACTGGTCCTGGGATGTGAACACCGCGACCTCCGATGCCTGGGAAATGGCCTTCTGGAAAAAGTTTAACACCATTCCTTCGGATGCCGCCGCACATAGTTACGTCGGTGCCATGAACTTATTCAATGCCATCGAGAAGGCCGGCAGTACGGATGCGAAAGCCATCGCGGCGGCGCTTAAAGGTATCAGTTATGACGGCCCCTATGGGACCGTGCGTATTTCCGCCAAAGACAATTGTATGCGCAACGATGCCGTTCTGACCGAAACCATGGCCGCGCCGGAGAATCCATTTGGCGCCAAGGTCTATATGAAGGTCCTGGAAACCTTTAAGGCGGAAGATCTCGGACCGCCGGAATAAACAAGTTAGGGGCTTCGCCCCAATTGGAATGTTGGAAGTCTGGAATTTTGGAATATTGGGTTCTGGGATAATAGAATGGTGGGTTTAGAGAATTAAAACGAATATAGTTTTATTAATTTTTTCGTAACAGAGGCGTATTTTCAGGGGCGAAAGCAGAAAATGGATGCTTGTCGGGCATTATCATCAAAAGTAGATACAACATTTTTTGTAGAATAGGTCTTTTTCAGCTTTTTTACCCAGTATTCCAACATTCCCTTATTCCATAATTCCAAGTGGTTACCCAAGGCGGATGGCCACAGATAATACGATGTTTCTAAAAAATTGTAGAAATTCCGATGCATTAAATCACCATTGCACGGGATCGTGTTTTGGAGGGCGGCGCGATCGTTGGTTGGCTCACTTTCGCGCTGCTCGCTTCAGGCACAAACGCCTCAAAGCTTGTCCGTATGCTTTAAACATAGGTTGAGCGGTTCAGGGTTCAACGTTCTGGGTTGAAAAACACCCAACCGGCATTTATTGAAGGGGTCCAACTTCATCGTGCTTGCAAAACCATTTCACCCAATGGGTGACGTCGGGTATTCCGGATCCTGATCACTATTATGGGCAGTTCCCAACAGTTTTAAACTTTGAACCCTGAACCTGGAACCGATCAGTTGAGGCAAAACAAAGAAATCGAACCAGGGTCGAATTTAACAAAGAATGCCGGCCTTAGCGCCTAACCTTCCGCAAAGGATATAAGTTTCAATCATGGGTGGAGCACTGAGCACATCTGTAGATATCGCGCTGAATAGTCTCGTTTTGGGCGGTGTTTTTCTGATTGTCGCCACCGGCTTGAATATCATTTATGGATTAAGCCGCGTCATGAACCTGGCCCATGGATCCTTATATGCCCTCGGCGCCTATGCCGGTTATACATTGGTGGCCACCGGCCTGAATTATTTTGTGGCCATTCTCATTGCGCCGATTGCGGTGGCCGGCGTGGGATTGCTGCTTGAAAGGTCCATCATTGCGCCCATGCGCAAAAGGTCCATGATCTACACCCTGATTATCACCTATGGATTAATGTTTCTGCTCGACGGTCTCATCAAGCAGATCTGGGGTAATGAACCGCGCTTCATCGAACTGCCGGCCCTTATCCGGGGTACGGTACCCATCCTGGGGACTCATTACCCAATTTTCCGCCTGGTCACGCTCTTTATCATAGCCGCCGCCATGACGGGCTTAATGCTGCTTTTAAGCAAAACCAAGATCGGACTGATCCTGCGGGCGGCCAGTACGATTCCTGAAATGGTATCCTGCCTGGGGATCAATATGAATTATGTCCACATCGGGGCGTTTGTTCTGGGGTGCGTGCTGGCCGGAATCGCCGGTACCATCGCAGGGCCGTTAACCACCATCGATCCCTTGATGGGCCATGAAATGTTGATCAGTTCATTTGTGGTCATTGTGATCGGTGGTCTGGGAAGTTTAAGGGGCGCCGTCATCGCGGCACTTCTGATCGGCGTCGTGCAGACGCTGGCGGAATTTTTCGTTACGGATTTGGCCATGGTGATCGTTTATATGCTGATGGCCGTCATCCTCGCTTTTATGCCCCGTGGACTGCTAGGAGAAGGAAGATTCGAGTGATGACTGATCACACGACGATACCGGATGCGCCGAAGGGCATTTCAGCACTGAAAATAGCCGTCATCCTTTTGATCATCGCCGCGTTGGCTTTGTTTCCCTTTGTTATCACCAATCGATTTTACATCAGCCTGGTCAATGAAATGCTCATTTATGGATTATTGGCCATGAGTTTGGATGTGCTTCTCGGTTATACCGGGCTGCTGTCTTTTATGCACAATGCTTATCTGGGTATCAGTGCCTATGTGGTCGGTCTTGTCCTGATCCACATATCGCCGACCTCCCTGTGGATGGCATGTCTGGCCGGGGTTTTTTTCGCCACACTGGTTGCTCTGCCGGTGGGATGGGTCCAAGTTCGCACCGGCGGTTTGGCATTTGCATTGCTCACCCTCGCTTTTGGCATGATGTTTCACACGATCGTCTGGAAATGGTACGGCCTCACCGGCGGCGACGACGGTCTCATGGGGATGCCCAATCCAAGCATTACGCTCTTTGGATGGGAGATCGGCAATTCCGGTGATCCCACGGTCATGTATCTTTTTACCCTGAGCATTGTCGTTATCTGCTTCATTCTTACCCGCCGCATCATCCATTCGCCGTTTGGCGCGGTTTTGGAAGCCATTCGAGAAAATGAAGAACGGGCGGCCTTTGTCGGCATCAATGTCCGCCGGTTCAAACTCTTCGGTTGGTTGCTGGCCTGCATGTTGGCCGGTGTCGCGGGTGCACTGTTCATTCTTTACAAAGGTTATATCGGGCCCACCACCATGAGTGCCTTTGCCGGCGCCGGCGTGCTGATGATGGTGTTGCTTGGCGGTATGGGCACGTTATGGGGCCCCTTGGTGGGTGCCGCTATCTTTATTTATATTCAGGATTACATCAGTACCATGACCGAACACTGGGAGATATATTTAGGAGTTGTGGTCATCCTGCTGGTTTTGTTTATGCCAACAGGATTTGTTGGCCTGGGTGCCTATTTTAAACGGCTGCGAAAGGGATAATTACTGAGAAATGGAAGCATTTCTGTGTACGGAAGATCTGTGCCGTCATTTCGGTGGCGTGACGGCCACCGACTGTGTTTGCATCAATATAGAAGAAAATGGACTCAGATCCATCATTGGTCCCAACGGTGCCGGGAAAACCACTTTTATCAACATCGTCACCGGACGTATACCGGCCAGTTCCGGCAAAGTTATTTATCAGGGTAAGGAAATTACCAATAAGCCCACTCATGAGCTGGTCAAACTGGGCATTTGCCGGACCTTCCAGATTACGAGTGTTTTCCAGAATCTTAGTGTATTTGAAAATGTTAGGATTGCCAAACAGGCTCGTAGAGGCGGTTCGCTGAAGGTATTTTCCCTAAAAAGAAGCCTTAGAGAAGTTACTGAAGAGACCTGGGCCATTTTGGAACGTCTGGGGCTACAGGACCTGGCCGCTGAGCCCGCTAAAAATTTGGCCTATGGCGATCAACGGGTATTGGAGGTGGCGATTGCCATGGCGGGCAATCCGAGTATCTTATTTTTGGATGAACCTACCGCCGGCATGTCCCCGGCTGAAACCCGCCATATTTCTGAATTGATTAGAGGGCTGGCCGAGGAGATTTCCATCGTGCTGGTTGAACACGATATGGATCTTGTGATGAGTATTTCCGACAGCATCACGGTGCTGCACTACGGCAGCATCATTGCCGAGGGGCAGCCGCAAGATATCAGTACCGACCGGCTGGTCAGGGAGGCATATCTTGGAAAAGAAGATTAAGATCCTTGATATTGAGAAGATCCACACCTATTACGGTGAAAGCCATGTTATTCAGGGCCTGTCCCTGCATGTGGACGAAAGCGAAGCCGTTTCGATTTTAGGGCGCAACGGCGTGGGCAAGACCACAACGCTACGATCGGTTATGGGGCTGACGCCGCCGCGATCCGGCAGCATCGCCATTGACGGCAAGGACACCACCAAACTACCGGCGCACCAGGTTTCCAAATTAGGTGTCGCCTATGTACCGGCCGAACGACATATTTTTCCGGGCCTGAATGTGGAAGAAAATCTAAAGCTGGCCGCTCGTCCCGGAAAGAGTGACCAATCCTGGACACTGGAAAAGGTTTACGATCAGTTTCCGATATTATCGGAGCGGATCAAGCAGGATGGCGCTACTCTCAGTGGTGGTGAACAGCAGATGCTGGCCATCGGCCGGGCGCTGATTAGCAATCCGAAAATCATTATTTTAGACGAGCCGTCACAAGGATTGTCGCCTTTGTTGGTTGCGGCCGTCACGGAGTGCATTCAAAATTTTTGTGTCAACTCAGGCATTACGCTGCTGGTGGTGGAACAAAACTACCGGATGGCCCTAAAGGTGGCCGGCCGCCATTATCTGATGGGCACCAAAGGCCAAATTGTTGGAATGGCAACTACTGCAGAATTGAAAGAAGATCCGCAGATCATTCAGGATCATCTATCGGTATAGCCCTGGATAAGGAAAGGCCTCTTATGAAACTTTGTATGATATTCCGTTTGGCCGGAACCGTGAACGGATTGAACGTCGAACATCGAACGCCCAACATCGAACATTGAATATTGATGACGCTACGCTTGCTCGATTTTAAAACAAAACAAGGCGGCGCTTATGTGAAACTTCATTCAACATAACAGTTTTGCCACCAAGGCACGAAGTGATGATATTGTATTCTAAATTATCGGTTTTCTTCTGGGGTATGGAACTAAAAATTTCACTGTAATCTTGGTGCCTTGGTGTCTTAGTGGCCGAACGCATAACATCAAAATTTCTTTTTCGATCAAACTGGTCATCGCGGTGGAAAGCGGCTGGACCGAAAACTGACTAAGGAGGAGAACGAGATGAATTTGAAAGAAAGATTCATGAGATGTCTGGAGGGCAAAGAAGTGGATTACACGCCCGTCGGGTGTACCACTACTTACGGCGTTGTGGATATTATGAAAAAAGTAGGGGCCGAAAGACCGCTGGCCGATACGGACCCTCAAGCGATGGCGACCTTGGCGCTGGGTTACGTTGAGGCCGGTTTCGAATGGTGCAAGGCCATGGGATGGGATATCACGGCGGTAAGTGAGGTGATGGGGTGTACCCTGGGCGAACCGAAGATTGATTTGCAAAAATATATCAAGGAGCATCCGCTGGCGGAGAATTTAGATGGCTTGGCCTATCCGGATAGCCTGTTCGAACAAGGTCGTTTCCCGGTTTACAAAGAGCAGTTTAAAATTTTAAAGGACAAACTCGGCGACGAGGTGGCGGTTTTCGGTGAAACCGAGGGGGCTTGGACGGCCGCCTGCAATTTGGTGGGTACGGAACAGTTCATGAAGTGGACGTTCAAAGAACCGGATAAAGTTCAACAGGTACTGGATGTGACTCAGGAAGTGGTCACCGATGTCGCCAATTGGGCCTTTGATCAAGGGGCTGACTACTACGTTCTGGCGGAGCCCTCATCCGGTCCGGCACTCATGAGTCCCAAAATATGGAAGAAATATGCGCAACCGATGTTGACCGCTATGGTTGAAAAAATCAAAGGTCCGGTTGTCTTACACATCTGCGCAAATACGGACATGATCATTCCCTTTATGTGTGAGACGGGGGTTGCCGGCATCAGCATCGAGGAAAAAGCGGATATGAAGCAGGCCGTTCAGACCGCACATGAAAAGGACGTGCGGGTTTTCGGCAATGTGGCCACGGCCACGACCCTGTTTATGGGTACGCCGGAAGATTGCTACAAAGAATCCATCGCGTCGCTGGAAAATGGGGCCGATTTCTTAACCCCGGGCTGTGGGATTGCGCCGGGCTCCCCGCTGGAAAATGTGCTGCAGATTAGAAAAGCGCGGGATGATTACTTTAAGTTAGGCTAATCCGGTTCCACGGAGAATTGAAGATTGAAAATTGAAGATTGAAGATTTGTGGATGTCGCTTTGCTCCGTCTTTTTTAAAATTGATCCGCCGACGGTGAATAAATTGCCGTAAAGGCACTAAGACACAAAGACAAGCTTTTGGTCAATATCCATCTTCGGGCCTTTGTGTCTTGGTGGCGGAACTGATTTGTTATTATTTGCAAAGGATTCACAATTAAGTCTCTAAGATAACAATTGGGAGGAAGAGTAATCAAGTGCCGTTTTCTTTTATTTAGCAGATGTTAAACCCAATCGAAAAAAAAGTCGTTTTTTTCGGCTGCCCGCTGGATTGCGACGAAAAACATGACGCCATTGAAGAAAAACAAGCGGGCGCAGCTCTTTCCGGCCCAACGGATGACCCCCTCGACAATATAATGGACCTCATCCGCCAGGAAGTTCCCGTGGCGCTCTGGGAAACGAAAGGATCGTTACCGGTACCATCCTGGCTGCGACCCTCACCGCAAGGCCAGGCTCGACAAAGACTGGTTGTCGACGAGTTTATTCGGTTTATCGATCAAGACGGCTGCCGCCAAACCGCTTCCGAAGTGGATGATTTTGTAACC
>Ga0316187_10003483_pt1 | contig 13660 bp, 11 predicted proteins | sample CroRivburrow1_MG_FD_204927 | JGI IMG/M metagenome (GOLD analysis project Ga0316187, IMG submission 204927) | Coastal sediment microbial communities from Maine, United States - Cross River worm burrow 1 | ecosystem: Environmental > Aquatic > Marine > Coastal > Sediment | place: USA: Maine...
GACTCGGGAGCCTGCGCCGACCACAGGCGCAACAGGTTGGCGCCGTTGACGCGGTAGCCGAGTATCGCTGTATCGTAGGCGACACCCATGACGACCCGGTTGGGAATCCAGCGCACCCGGTAGTGGCCCTGTTCATCGCGCCAGGATTCGGTATGGCCGCCGAATTTTACCTCATAGGTACGTTCGGGGCGGTGCAGCTCCCAGGGATTCCCCAGGTGCAGCCACTTGTCGGTGATTTCCACCTGCCAGCCGTCACGTATCTCCTGGTCGAAAATACCGTATTCATAGCGGATACCGTAACCGATGGAGGGGATCTGCAGGCTGGCGAGTGAATCCATGTAGCAGGCCGCAAGGCGTCCCAGGCCACCGTTGCCGAGGCCGGGTTCCTCTTCCTGGTCAATCAGCTGGTCCAGGTCAAACTTGCAGTTGCATACCGCTTCGCGCACAGCATCCTCGATGCCGAGATTGATCAGGTTGTTCTGCAGGTGGGGTCCGGTAAGAAATTCCGCTGACAGGTAGCAAACCAGCTTTGCGTCCTTGTTCAGCCAGGTTTCCACTGCGTCGAGCAGGCGGCGCAGCAGGCGGTCGCGTACCGTGTAGGCCAGTGCCATGTAGTAATCGTTGCGCGTGGCTGAGGCGGCGAATTTGCCCTGCACGTAAAACAGGTTGTTGGCGAAGGCGCGCTCCAGCGCCGCAACACTCAAACCGGTGCGTGCATCTTCAACGGAGTCGGTCTGTTTATCCGTATCCTGTGGCATATGTATGCTCCTTGGATCAGGGTTTGTTCAGGCCTTGCCCTGTGAACATGTTCTGGGTACGGGCACGCAGTGTCTTGCCGCGCCAGAATTTGCCATCCACCATGCTCACCAGCGCGTCCGCGCCGGTACGATCGGTGTCCAGTTCAACGACTGCAACATACCGCTCAGCATCCCCCTCGTTCGTCAGGGTGACTTTGGTGACCGGGACGCCGTGCTCTTTCAGTAAATCCCTTATTTTGTCTTCGCTGGTGTCGTCGGGCAGATTTCTTATGACTACGTTCATTGCTATACACCCATATAATGTGATTTCAGACAGGTTTTGCTTCGCTGTCAGCATACACCGCGGCGCCGTAAAGCGCAGTGTGCCCGTTCAGTACGACCCTGACGGGCATGCTGCGCATCAGCGCTTCCATGCGCCCCAAGTATCCGTGGTGACTGTCTATTCTGCCTTGCCGGTATCCGCTTCGCTGGCGCTGGCCTTGATGGCATCCGCAAACTCGCCGAACCAGGTCGCGCCGATCTCATCCAGCGTGCCGGTACCGTCGAGACGCTCCAGGAAATTTTCCGTCCAGTTGATGAACAGCGGGTCGTTGCCCGGTACAGCGATGCCGATCGGTTCATAGTTGAGCAGCGAGAACAGCGATACAAATCCTGCGTCAGGGTAGTTCTTGAGGGTGGACAGGCACACCGGGAAATCGGTCATCATGCCGCCGACCTTGTCTTCCTTGACCATTTTTACACCGCTTTGCAGGTCATCCGTGGTGGTCACGGTCGCTTCCGGCAGCAGGGTTTTGATGAATAGTTCGCTGGTGGAACCTTTTAATACCACGATGCGCGTTTTCGAGGTATTCAGGTCTTCGGACTGTTCGGCTTTGGCCAGGCCTTCCTGCTTGGTGATAATGCATTTCCCGGAACTCATGTAGGGTCCGACAAAGGCAACCGAGCGGTTGCGTTCGGGTGTGATGGTCATGTTGGAAATGACGACGTCGACATCGCCATTTTTCAGTGCCGGTACCAGTTTGTCGAATGCCATGGTCTTGATGGTCAGCTTCGCATCCAGTGAGCTGGCCATAACGCGCGCAATATCCACGTCCAGGCCGATCACCTTGCCACTGGGCTGTTTATAGGTCATTGGCGGCATATTCGCCGAGGTACCGAGCACCAGTTCCCCGCGCTGTTCAATACGCGACAGGACGGGGGAGTCGTTACTGCCGGCTTGTGCCAGGTTGCCGATGGAGGTCAGCAGCAGGGTGAATGCAAGCGCGAAGTGTTTTGTAATTCTGTTCATGATCTGTTCCTTCAAGATTCAGTTGTAGCGGTGTCATGCCAGGGGCTGTGCCGACCCGGCCGGAGGGTGGCATGGTAGTGAAGATTGGGCTGAACTTACAGTGATTTGTCGGATTACGCTGCGCTAATCCGACCTACTATAGCTGTGTAACACGTGCACTGGCCCCACACTGTAGGTCGGATTAGCGCAGCGTAATCCGACAAAGGCACAACTATAGCCAAAATTCGCTTTAACCAGGCACCATTCCACTGACCTTGAAAAGCTCCGGAAGGGCAGAATGATGGCGGCAAAGGGTGGACAGGATACCCCCGGAGTATGCTAAAGTACCGTCCGGTCAGGATAAATGCAGTAACAACGGGGAAGTACCTACATGATCAGAAGCCTTGGACTGCTGTTGGTCGCCTGCTTCTGGGCGGTAACCGGCTGGGCCGCCACAGAACCGTATGCATACCCCTTCGATGACCCGTTCGTAGCAACTGTAGTCGGCACGCCGGACGAAGACAAAGCCGAATTCGACATTCGTGTCCCCACCAAGCGGGCCAGCCTGACGGTTTTCAAGGACCGCGAGGTCCCCGATTTCCTGTTCTACGATGCAAAGCTCCGTTACTCCTACGCCTTGCAGGAGAAGGCCGCCCCACTGGTATTCCTGATAGCCGGTACCGGCGGCGCCTACAATGGCGGGCATATCTCGGCGCAGGCAAAGGCCTTCTACCATGCGGGATTTCATGTCGTCTCCCTGTCTTCTCCCACCGTCCCCAATTTTGTAGTAGCAGCGTCAAAGACGTCAGTTACCGGTCACGCCGTACATGATGCCGAAGACCTTTACCGTGTCATGGAGCTTATCAACGCAAAATTGCTGAAAAAGACAAAAATCACCGACTATTTTCTGACCGGCTACAGCCTCGGGGGGTTCAACGCGGCGTTTGTGTCCTGGCTTGACGAGCAACGCAAGGTGTTCAATTTCAAAAGAGTGCTGCTGATCAATCCACCGGTCAGCCTGTACAGCTCGATATCATTGCTCGATCGTATGCTGGAAAACATACCTGGTGGAGTGGATAACTTCCCTACCTACTATAACAATATCGTATCCGCCTTCGGCAAGATCTACGTGCGCGCCGAGCGTCTCGATTTCAGCGAAGATTTTCTGTACCGGGTCTACGAAGCCCTGGAACTCAAGAACGAACAACTGGCTGCCCTGATCGGTCTCTCGTTCCGGTTTTCCTCTGCGCACCTGGCGTTCGCTTCGGATGTCATGACCGACTACGGCTACGTCAAGCCGAAGAATGTACGCTTTACCCGTAACACGGATCCGGGGGATTACCGCAGGGTCGTATTCCGGCTGGGTTTTACCGACTACTTCCACGATTACTTCTACCCTTACTATAAAAGCCTGGACCCCACCCTCGATCGCCACCGGATGGTGGAAGAATCGAGTCTGACACATATCGAGGACTTTCTTCGCAATGCTGACAATATATATGTCATGCACAATCACAACGATCTGATCCTGGAGGCGGGCGAGATTGACTTTTTCCCGCGCGTGTTCGGTGAGCGGGCAAAAATCTATCCAACGGGCGGGCATCTCGGCAATATGGAATACAAGGATAATGTCGCGCACATGGTGGATGTCTTCAAAAGCGCCGTGAGCGGGCAGGAGCTATGACGACTCTGGCACTGCGCACGGCCCTGTATCTGTTGCTGGCTTCCTTGCTGCTGCTGACCGGCTGCAGTACTGCGCCGAAACAGCAGGGCGATACCATTGAGGAAGCATTCTTTACGCCGGAGAAGATACTCGAGGGCGGTGTCACCGAGTATGAGGACGAAGAGGTCTATGATCCCTGGCAAGGGTTCAACCGCACCATGTACCGCTTCAATTACCACTTTGACAAGTATATATTTCTGCCTGCGGTCATCGGTTATTTCAAGATCACGCCGGACCCTGTGGAAAAAGGTATTCATAATTTTTTCAGAAACATCCAGGATCTGACTACGCTGTATAACAGTATCCTGCAGTTGAACCTCGAGAAAACCATGAATACCACCACGCGGCTGCTGGTCAATTCGACCATCGGTCTGCTGGGTTTCCTTGATATTGCCAGCGATGTGCCGCGCAGTGACGAGGACTTCGGGCAAACCCTCGGGCACTGGGGCGTGGGGTCCGGGCCTTACCTGGTGCTGCCGATACTCGGGCCGTCCAGCGTGCGTGACGGCATAGGGCAGGGTGTTGACTGGCTTTACTATAACGAAGTGCGCAGACGCACCACCAGTATGGAGCGCTGGCAGGAGGTCAGCATGGACCTGTTGAAAGCGATCGATCTGCGCGCGCACGTCAAATTCCTTTACTATGAAACCAATTCACCTTTCGAGTACGAACTGGTACGCATGCTTTGGACAACTAAACGTGAACTGGACATCAAGAGATAGAATGTGAGTACTGGAAACTGCATAGCGGGCTTCTTCAGGACAATCTGGCTGATTATTGCCACATCGCTGGCCATGCTGTACATGACCGCCACACCCGCAGCAGAACAGGTGCCCGGACCCATCAGGGTTGGCATGACGGTATCGCTCACCGGTGAGTACGAAACGCCCGGCAAGGATGAGCTGTTTGGTGCGCAGATGTGGGCCTCCGATCTAAACGGCCGCGGCGCTTTGCTGGGCCGCAAGGTCGAGATCGTTTACTACGATGACAAGTCGGATGCCGCTACCAGCGCGCGGCTCTATGAGCGCCTGATCAACGAGGACAAGGTCGATTTGCTGCTCGGACCCTACTCGTCAGACCTGACCATGGCAGCCAGTACGGTTGCCGAAAACCATAATTTCCCCATGGTCGCTACCGGTGCTGCCGATGGTCGCATCTGGGCGCGTGGCTACAAAAATATTTTCGGCATCGATGCGCCGGCCCGGGAATACATGAAGTTGCTGGTAGACTCCGCTGCAGGTGCCGGCCTGAAACGAATTGCACTGATATATGCGGACAGCGACTTTCCCAGGGGCGTGGCGGAGGGTGTGCGTGATCTGGCAGCCAGTAATAACATGGAAGTCGTATTCGACAGAGAGTACAGCCAGGACAGAACAGATTTCTCTGCCATGCTCCAGCAGATGAAAGCCAGCAAGCCGGATCTGCTGGTCGGTGGAACCTATCTCGATGATTCGATCGCCATCGTGCGTGCGGCCAAGCAGGTCCAGCTGTCGCCAAAGGCCATTGTTTTGACCGTGGGTCCGTCACTGAAGGAATTTGGTAACGCGCTGGGTTCCGATGCCGACGGTGTGTTAGGGGTCGTATCCTGGATACGCAGCGCTCACTTGCCCATGGCGCGCGACTTTTCTTACCGCTATAAGCAGAAGCACGGCCATAACCCGGGAGCGCACGTAGCCTATGGCTACGGCGGCGGCCAGGTGCTGGAAGCCGCGGTGCGTCTTGCCAATACACTTGATAAAGATGCTGTTCGTCAGCAGCTGGTCGACATGAAATTCCGCTCCCTGCTGGGGCGCTACGACGTCGACGAGACCGGTAAGCAGATGGGCAAGTCGATCTATGTCCTGCAGTGGCAAAATGGCCGGCGTCTGCTGGTGCTTCCCAGGCTTATGCGCGAGAGCCCGATCGAGTATCCCTTCAAACCCTGGTCGGAACGCTGACAAAGCTGTAGGCGTCGTCAGTCTCAGGAAGACCCGGTTATCATGCGCGAAATCCAGGCAGTCGTTAGCCGTCACCTGATTACCGGATCGCTGTTTTTCATGCCCCGTGCATGGCGCTATAAGCTGGAGCGGCGGTTGCGCGGCAAGGAGGAGTACCGCAAGCTGTGCGCTGCGGACTGGGTCGTCATCTCCTGGGCGAAAAGCGGCCGGACCTGGTTCCGGGTAATGCTGTCGCGTTTCTACCAGGTCAAGCACGATTTGCCGCGCCGCCACCTGTTGGAGTTCGACAATCTGCACCGCAGGAATTCTGCGATCCCGCGGGTCCTGTTCAGCCACAATAACTACTTGCGTGACTACCTTGAAGACTCGGACACGCTCAACCATTTTCGTGGAAAAAAAGTGGTGATGCTGGTGCGTGATCCGCGCGACGTCGCGGTTTCGCAGTTTTTCCAGTGGAAGTATCGCATGCGTCCGCACAAGATACGGCTCAACCAGTTTCCGGTGCCCAGTGATGACCTGTCGACCTTCGGCTTCGTCACCAAATTGTGTTGCGGGATACCCAGGATTAACAAGTTCTACAACGGCTGGGCGAATGCGTTTGCCTACCTCGATGATATACTTGTTGTCCACTACGAAGACATGCGCAAGGATCCTGCGGCTACCATGCGCCAGGTGCTCGAGTTCGTGGGTACGCCTGGAACCGATGAGGAAATTGCCCAGGCGGTTGAATTCGCCAGCATGGAAAATATGAAAAAACGGGAAGAGAAGAGTACCTTCCGCAGTAGCAATATGCGGCTGAAGTCGGGTGACCGCAGTAACCCGGAATCCTTCAAGACGAGGCGTGGCAAGGTGGGCGGTTACCGGGACTATTTCGACGATGAGCAGGTTGCCGTGGTTGACAGACTGGTCGAGGAGGGGCTTGATCCGGTGTTCGGCTATAGCGCAGCTGCAAAGACTGATACTGTTCCCGTTATGAATGACTCCGCTACATGATGAATTCTCCCCGGTCTCCGGATAACGGCGCGTTTGTCGAAAGAGCGCTCGAGGCGGCCATACGCATAGGCCTGGTGTTTCTGCTCATCAGTTGGTGTTTCACGATCGTGCGGCCTTTTATCACACCGATTATCTGGGGTCTCATTATCGCAGTCGCCGCCTATCCGGCCTACCAGTGGCTGCAGGCGATGCTTGGCGGGCGTCCCCGGTTTGCCGCTACGCTGTTCACTTTGTTTATGCTGCTCATTGTTATTGCACCAACCGTGATGTTGAGCGGTACGCTTGTTGAAGCTGTTAAGCCGCTGGCGGTGGAACTGCATGAGCAAGGCACATTGACTATTCCTCCACCAGCGGAAAGCATCAGGAGCTGGCCCCTGATCGGCGAGCAACTGCACAGTTTCTGGAACCTGGCTTCTGAAAATATTCAGGCGGCCCTGCAAAAGATAGGCCCGCAGATCAAAACGGTCGGCAAGTGGCTGCTGGCGACAGCTGCCGGTGCCGGTTTCGGCATCCTGCAGTTTGTGTTTGCCATTATTATCGCGGGTGTGCTGCTGCCCGGTGCCGCCGGCGGTAGTCGCACCGCGCACGCCATCGCTGCACGGCTGGCCGGTGCGCAGCGCACTGGCCTGGTCGAGCTGGCGGAAAAAACGGTCCGCAGTGTCGCGTCGGGTATTCTGGGTGTAGCGCTTATACAATCGCTGCTGGCCGGACTGGGCTTCATGGTGGCTGGTGTTCCGGCCGCCGGATTCTGGGCGTTGCTGTGTCTGCTGTTCGGTGTTGCGCAGATCGGCATTATCGTTGTCCTGGTCCCGGTCATCATCTACCTGTTTAATACCGCGGACACGGTGACAGCCGTAGGCTTCCTGATCTGGAGTATTCCCGTTGGTCTGATCGACAACATTCTTAAGCCGATACTGCTGGCGCGCGGCGTCAAGACACCCATGGTCGTTATTTTCATGGGCGCCATTGGCGGCTTCCTGGCCTCGGGTATCATCGGCCTGTTTGTCGGTGCGGTGGTGCTTGCGTTGAGTTACGAGCTGTTTATGTTATGGCTTAGCGAAGCGCCACAAACCGGTCAGGCGCAACTGTCGCCCGCTGACGACAGCACAAGGTCAGCGTCCTGATCTGTCAACCGGGCAGGTTGATGCTGGATTGGTAAAGTAGCGTTGAAGTGATTATCATATGCCGCCATTAACAGGCCAATCAGGCTAACCCAAGAGAACAAAGGATGAGTGATATGAAATCAGCATTGTTATCTGCGGTGACTGCGGTGGCGCTGTCTGCCGCATTGGCCTCACCGGTCATGGCCTACGAGGATGTGTCTGTTGACGCCGAGGGCGGAAGAGGATTTGTCGGCCTTGGCTTGATTTCAAAACCGGACTATGAAGGTTCAGATGACAACAAGTACCAGGCTGCGCCATTTGGCAAGTATCTCTGGGCGAGTGGCCGCTACCTCAATCTGGGCGGCAGCGGGGGTAGTGAGAGTGCCGGCCGCCTGAGCCTGAACCTGATTACCAGCGATTCGAGTGAGAACTGGACCTTTGGCCCGCTGCTTCAATACCGTCTGAAACGGGACGATGATGTGGAGAACAACCAGGTCGAGAAGATGAAGGAAGTCGATGCTGCTACGGAGCTGGGCGTTTTCGTCGGTTTCAAGACCGGTCCCTGGTCGACCGAGCTGAGTTTTGCCGGAGACGTTTCCGACGAACACGACGGCTATCTGGTGTACCTCAAGGGCGGCTATGAACTGATGAAAACCAGCAAGGTCCTGCTGGCGCTGGGGGCGAGGACGTCATGGGCGGATTCCAACTATATGGATACCTACTTTGGTGTTGATAGAAATAACGTGGGCACAAGTGGCCTGCCTTTCTACAATGCTGACAGTGGCTTTAAGGATATTGGCCTGAACCTGACCGGCATTTACTACTTTAACAAGACCTGGGCGGTTGCAGCCAATACATCGTATACCCGGATGTTGAACGATGCCGAGGACAGCCCGCTGGTCGAAGGTAACCAGGGTGTAGGTGACAAAAACCAGATTGCCGGTATTCTGGCCGTTCTATACTCTTTCTGAGTTTGTTGCAGGGTCAGTTTTTATGTGATCCGGGCTTGAAGCGGATGACTTTTTCTTCGGGTGGCGTGCTGGTGTCACCGCCCTGCACCCTGGCACGCTCGAACAGACGAGGCATCTGCGTAGCCGGTACTGCGGGGTTGAACAAATAGCCCTGCATAAAGTCGCACTGGTGAGCGCGCAGGAACTCAAGCTGTTCGGTTTTCTCCACACCCTCGGCGACCACCTGCATTTGCAGACTGTGCCCCATGGCAATGATTGCCGCGACCAGCTGGGAATCGCCAGTCTCGTGCGGGATATCCCGGATAAACTCTCTGTCGATCTTGAGGATGTCGATGGGCGCATGCCGCAGGTGGTTGAGTGACGATTGGCGGGTTCCGAAGTCGTCCATCGATATGTGGATGCCTTTATCACTGAGTGTTTGCAGTACAGTTCCGGAAGCCTTGAAATCTTCCAGCAGCGTGTCTTCGGTGATTTCCACAGTCAGGTATTCGGCGGACATGTCTGCCTCTTCAAGACGGGACAGCATTGTATTGATAAAGGTGTTGTTTCTGATCAGCTTTCCGGACAGGTTGATGGAAATGTTGATTGGCATCTGGCAGGTATCCCGGAAATAATGGTGTCCGGCGCAGACCTTCTGCAGTATCCACAGGGTGAGCGGTTCAATCAGTCCCGTTTCTTCGAGGATACCAATATATCTACCGGCGGATATCAGGCCCCGCTCCGGGTGATGCCAGCGTAGCAGCGCCTCCGCACTGACGATGGCGCCACTGCGCAGATCGGTGATCGGCTGGAAATAGACTTCGAATTCCTGGTTGTCCAGTGCGTGCCTTAGCTGATTCTCGACTTCGATACGTTCCGCTATGCGGGACGCCATGTCGCTCGAGTAGAACTGGTGCTGGTTACGACCCAGCTCCTTGGCATGATACATGGCGATATCTGCGCTCTTCAGCAGTTTCTCCGCGTCAGCCTCATCCTGCGGGTACAAGGTGATACCGATCGAGGTTGTAATGTACAGCTGATGGCTATCAATACGGAACAGCTCGCTGAGCTTTTTCAGGACCTTGCTGCTGACACGCTCAACCTGCTGAACATTTTCGACGTCTTCCACAAGGACTGCAAACTCATCACCGCCAAGCCGGGCTATGGTATCGGATTTGCGCACGCAGGTTTGCAATCGACTGGCGACTTCTCTGAGTAGCAGGTCTCCGGTTTCATGGCCGAGGCCGTCGTTGATCGTTTTGAAGTTATCCAGGTCGAGAAACATAATACCGAGCAGCCGGTTATGCCTGTCCGCATGCAGCAGTGCCTGGTCCAGGCGGTCGTGAAAAAGGACCCGGTTGGGTAGCCCGGTGAGCGAGTCATGGTGTGCCATGTGATCGAGGTGCTGTTCACGAGAACTGACCTGCGCCTGCATTTCCTGAAATGCCGTGGTGAGATCCTGGATTTCCTCCAGTGGGCTCTCCGGTATCTGCGCGTCACCGATACCGCGGGACACTTTCTTGAGCGCTCGCGCGACCTGGCCGATGGGGGTGAGCAGGGCGCGCTTGAAAAACACAAAACCGGCTATCAAAAAGGTAACGCCGATGATGGCCAGCACGACAACCGAGTTCGACAGTCGTTTGGCGACCTGTGTCAGCCGGGTGATATCCTTGGCGGTATCGATAGACAGTTCCAGTTGCAAGGTTGAAAGCTGTTCACGAAAAAGCGAGAGCAGGGGATTGATGGATTCGTTGAGCAGCACAATATCCATGCGCCAGTTTTCCGAGGCAAGATCGGCATTGACTTTCCGGTAGCCTTGCCGCCACATGTGCAATGCGGATTGCATGGCATCGTAGGCCGCGCTGACTTCAAACCCGAACGGTTCGTTTTGCCTGAGTTGCGCAAGCCTTTGCATCAGTTTGTCGAGCTGCGTGGAATAGATGTCGATGTTGGCGGTCCGTGCCTGCATTCCCTCGATCGGAGTGCCAGGATAAATTCCCATGCGGTTGGAGATATACAGGCGGAACTCGCTGATTATTAGCTGCCAGGTGTGCTGCAGTTCTACAAGTAGCTGATAGAGCTCATGTTGTGTATCGTCACGAGGTTTGTCACCGGTGACCTGGTCGAGTGCTGTGTCAAGCGCCGAGATGAAGGCGAGGTTGTATGGCAGCATGTCATCCTGCATAACCCGATTCGCCGGTATCCATTGCATTTCGTCGTTGCGCACTTCAATAAGATGCGCGATTTTAGTATGCAATTGGTCAGAGGTAGCGACGAGGCCGTTGGTCAGTGACATGAGCACATTGTCATTCTGCACCCAGGGGACGTTTTTCATCCTGGCCAGCGCCGCATCCTCGAGTTCCAGAGCGCTGTGCACATCGGTGATATTGTCGCTATCGGGAAGCACGATCAGGCGTTCCAGCGCAATTTCCAGTACCCGGATCTGCTCGGCGATATCATTGACTGAATTCTCAGCCTCGGCTCTGTCCTTGATATTGCCGATATGCTGTTTCGAGATACTTTCGACATAACGCCAGCCATAGAGTGCACTGCCCCCAAACATCAGGATGAACAGCACAGCGAGATAAAGATAGCGGCCGTGCAGGCTCTGAAAACCGGGCAGGGCACAATAGAGCCTGTTCATGAAGGCGGGCATCAGTAGCTTTCTCCAAGTACCGAGCGGATGATTTCCCGGTGCGGGTCATACTCAGTATCCACGGCGATGTTTAGATTGGTAAGCTGTGCTGCCGCCAGTACTTTCCTGCCAGAGGGTGTTTCCGCTGCCCGTGAAAGAATGGCCTGTATACGCATCGAGGTTTGCTGGCTCATGTTCTGTTTCACTGCCCAGGGCAGATGGGCCATGGGCAGACTTGTCGCCAGCGTTTTCAGTTCCGAGACATCGATTTCCTGCCGGACACGGGGCATCAGTTTCACGATATCCCCGGCCCCGGCGGCGGAGGCCTGCCGGTAATTGACTGCAATAACAGCCCGCAGCGGGTTTATCGCGAACGTAGTGACATAGTCGCCTTTGTGCAGGCCTCCCGCCTCGAGCAGGTGGCTCGCGGCGATGTAGCTCATCATGGCGGTCTTCCCGCCGCCAAAAACGATTTTCCGGCCTTTCAGATCCATGACCGAGTTTATGCCGCTGTCCTTGCGGACGAAAAGACCGGCTGCGATGGTGGAACGGTTGAGCTCTTCGTTTTTAAGAATGACACGGTAGTCGCGGGTTTTGTGGGAACGTACGTAGTGATACTGGTTGAAGTGCACGATGTCATAGCGCTGCCTGTCGACATTGTCCCAGAACGAGACAAAATTGTGCGTGGTTTCCAGTCGTATCGGTCGCTCCAGTTGCCGGGAAAGGTAGGCTGCGAGCGGGGTGAACAGTTTTTTTGTCACGTCGGCTGCGCGACGCGGGAAAATGCCCATGACCAGCTCGGTGTCGTTAGTCTGTGGCTGTGTGTCGGCAGACTGCGCCGGCAGGGCATAAAGTGTCAGGCCAATGAGTAATGCCGGTATGCCGTGGCATAGCAGCGGATATCTACCGGTTGCAGATATGGGAGAGCCCATTGAATTCTCCGTAATACATTAAATAACAATATATTAACTCTTATTTCTAATGTGTTATCGCATGACAGGATATTAGTTAATATAACGGGAAAAGTATAGTGTACTTTAGGCGAAATACGGGGAATCAGTTGCGGCCAGTGCCGGCCAGTTCATGGTACAAAGCGGCGTACCTGTCCAGGCTCTTGTCGAGGCTCAGGGTCTGCCTGACCCAGTCGAATCCCTGGCCGGCGAATTCCGATCGCTGTGCCGGGTTTTCCAGCAGTTGGCGCAGTGCCGATGACAGCGCATCGACATTACGCTCGCTGAGCAGGAAATGGGTGCCCGGTGTTCCCATGTCGCTGCACAGTCCCTTGTACGGTGTCATGATGACCGGCACCCGTGAGGCCATGGCTTCGAGTACCGCGTTGGGCATGCCCTCGCGCTCTGACGGTAAGACAAAGATGTCGGATGCGCGCTGATATGTTTCGACGTTTTCACAAAGACCGGTGAAATGTACGCGTTCGGGCGCGCCCGATTGCCGGATTGTTTTTTCCATCCTGCGCCTGAATCCCTTCAACTTGGATTGTTCAAGGTCCTTGCGTGGACCAATCAGTACCAGGTGAATGTTGGGGAATGCGGAAGCAAGGTGTGCCCAGGCATCGAGTACCAGGTCGCTGCCCTTGCGCGGGCTGATACCACCGACGCTGGTGATCATGATATCGCTTTTTCCGATACCGATTTGCTCTCTTAACGGATTTCTATCTGCCGGTGCTTCTGCAGGGTGAAAGCGCTCCAGATCGACGCCGTTTGCGATGACTTCGACACGGGTTGTGATTCCGGCAGCCTGTACAAAATCACGCAGCGGTGTGTTGTTGGTGACAATGCAGTCCAGCAGATTGAAAAGCTCTACCTCGTCGCCCCGGGAGTGGGAGCGCTTGAACCATTTTTTCCGGCTCGGCTCAGGTGGTGCGATGGTAACGGCATATAACAGCCGGATATGCATGTTCCGCAGCTGCCTGAGCAGGGGAGTGGACATCGGCTTCAGTGGCCCGACCATCTGTATGACATCGGGGCGGTATTCCGGGTTGCTGCAGTACTCCAGTAACCTGTCATTATAAGTCTGTGTGCGCTCTTTGCCTTTTTTGTCGGGCAGCTTGACTCGATGCACCGGTATACCCGATACCTCGGTAGTGGGCATGAACTCGCCTGTTGGGCAATCACCCCACAGTGCGGCTTCTTCGGCAGACATTTCTTTTGCGTTGGGAGTACCCGTGTATACGCGGATGTCCAGCCTGCGTTTACGCAAGCCCGGCAGGTAACTCAGAAAACGTCTTTGGGAGCCGCCGTAGGTCGGATAGAAAACCGGTGATGCAAGACAAAGGC
>Ga0316187_10003484_pt1 | contig 13660 bp, 11 predicted proteins | sample CroRivburrow1_MG_FD_204927 | JGI IMG/M metagenome (GOLD analysis project Ga0316187, IMG submission 204927) | Coastal sediment microbial communities from Maine, United States - Cross River worm burrow 1 | ecosystem: Environmental > Aquatic > Marine > Coastal > Sediment | place: USA: Maine...
AGGTGTTCGAACAGATGTTGACGGGCGGCCGCCAGGCCGCACAGGGTTGCCATTGATGAGCCGCTGACATAACCCGCAACGCAGGATTCCGGCAGATAAAACAAGTCGCGCAGCCAGGCCTCGGTAATCACTTCCAGTCGCGATGCTACCGGAGAGGATAGATACAGCGGGGTATTCTGATCCCAGAAGTCGGTTAGCCAGCGTACCGCCAGGGTTACCGGCAGTACGCCACCGTTGACCAGGCCAAAATAGCGTCCACCGATCTGCGCAACCGTGGCAGGCGATCCGTACTCATGCAGTTGCCGCAGTATTTGCATCGCGTTACCGGGTTTTTCCGGCAGGTCTTCTTCGAAGCGCGAGAGATCCGCAAGCGCCTCGTCGGTCGGAAATACATTGCGTTCCAACGCCCGATCGGCGTAATCATAGGCGGCGTTGCGCGCTTCATCGAAGACAAACTTCTGTTCCATTTCGTTGAACATGCGCCGGCGTATATCGTCACTCATGGGATTTCCTCAGTAGTTCATCCACCCGCAGCTTTAGTGCGGGCAGCAGTTCCCCTTCGTACCAGGGGTTTCGTTTGAACCAGCGGTTGTTACGCGGGCTTGGGTGCGGTAAGGGTAGCATTGTCGCCCCGTCGTGGTGCCAGTATTCTCGCCAGTTGCTGACGCGCTCGGTTAGCGAGCCCGCGCTGTTATTAAAATGATAAGCCTGGGCATATTGTCCGAGCACCAGTGTCAGCTCGATCTGCGGTAATTGATTCAACAGCGGTTTGCGCCAGGTGGCCGCGCATTCGGGGCGTGGTGCAAGGTCACCGAATTTCCCGCTGCCGGGGTAACAGAATCCCATGGGTAGTATTGCGATACTGTCAGCGTCGTAAAAAGTGGCACGATCGACTCCCATCCAGCTGCGCAGGCGATCGCCGCTAGCGTCATCGAAGGGGACACCGGAGGCATGCACCTTGCTACCCGGTGCCTGCCCCGCGATCAGGATACGGGCTCGCTGCGAACACTGCAGCACAGGGCGCACACCCTGCGGTAGCGCGGGTGCGCAAATTTCACATCGGCGGACCTCTTCGAGTAAAGCCGACAGTCCTGTCATATGCGGACTTCAGTGTGTCAGGAAGCGGCCGTGACGCAAGCCGGTTGCGGCAGCGTCCTGCCAGGCCGGTACGCCATTCACCCAGACACTAACAATTCCTTCGCAGAGCTGTTTTGGCTCGGCAAAACTGGCGCGGTCGATGATGCGCTCGGCGTCGAATAGCACCAGGTCGGCGAAATGACCGGTCTCGATGCGGCCACGCTGCTGCAGAGCGAAGCGGCTGGCGGTTAACCCCGTCATCTTGTGGACCGCGGTTTCCAGGGAGAACAGGTTTTTCTCGCGCACGTAGTGCCCGAGTACACGCGGGAAAGTGCCCCATAAACGCGGATGCGGGGTTTTCATCGAGGCGATACCATCGGAGCCGATCATGGCCGCTGGATGCGCCATGATCCGCTGCAGATCCTGTTCGTCCATCTGGAAATATATGGCGGTGGCCGGGTATAACCGCTCGCAGGCCTCTTCCGGCGAGCATTGCCAGTCAGCGATGATGCGTTCCAGTATTAGTCCATTGCATTCCGGGTGAGGCGTCGATTCCGCGACCAGCACCGATTCGGCATCGCGAACGTAATTGATTAGCAGGGAGGTGGAACTGGCGATATAGGGATAGACGTCGAGACTGACGACCTGTTGCGCGCCAAGTGCGTTGTCAATCATCGCCAGGGTCTCTTGCGAACGGCCGTAGTTATCGGGTCCGGCGCACTTGTGATGCGAAATAATGACCGGCACCTGCGCCTGCTTGCCGATGTGGAGCGTTTCGCTGATCGCTTGCGTCACCTGGTCGGCCTCATCGCGCATGTGGGTGACGTAAACCGCGTCCTTGAACTCTCGCAGTACCGATGCGACCTGCAATACTTCGGCGGTTGGCGCAGCCTGAGCCGGCGGATAGTCGAGGCCGGTGCTGAGCCCTATGCTGCCCTGTTGCAAGGCGAGTCTCAGCTTGATTCGCATTGCCTCGGTTGCCTCGGCATCGGCGGGACGGTCAAGTCGGTCGGGCATGCTGTCGAGACGCAAGCTGCTGTGACCGGTGAGCAGTGCGAGATTGACTGAACTCGGAGCCCGCTGCAGTGCATCGCGGTAGGCCTGCACGGATGGGTAGCGAAACACCTGCGCATCACCGAGCAACGGGAAGGGCGCGGGCAGGAGGGTCGTCGGTTGCAACGGCGCAAGACTGAAGCCGCAGTTGCCGGCGATTACCGTGGTGACTCCCTGTGACAGTTTACAGACCAGGTCCGGAGTATCCAGCACCGCCTGCTCGTCGTGCGTATGACTATCGATAAAGCCCGGCGCCAGCACCAGGCCGGTGGCGTCGATCTCGGTATCGGCCTGCCAGTCGCGGCACTCGCCAACATCGACGATGCGCTCACGATCGACAGCGACGTCAACGAATTGCGAGGCGCCACCACTGCCATCGATGACACGAGCGCCACGGATCAGCAGGTCACAGCTAGTCATTGGTCGAGTACCGGATCGGCTGGCATGAGGCCTGGCTAACCGGTCGCCGCATGGGTGTGAAGTGGAGGTTGAAGGTTGCGATCAGGGTAGTGCCGAGCCAGGCTGTTGGCGCCATCAGGGTGATGATCACGATGTTGAAGCGGCCGATTTTTGTCAGGAGTTGGATCATTGCCGATGCGCTTTGCCGGGTCGTTTTTGGTTATCAAAACACTGTAATTGGATATCGTGCGGGGTTCAAGTCAAAACGGGAATAGCGCCCGTCATGGCCGTAAAGGCGGATAGGTGAATGACTTAGCGGATGACTGGCACCGGAGATCAGTTTGGAGATCAGGTTGGAGATCAGGTTGGAGATCAGGTTGGAGATCAGGGCGGCAATGGATGGTTTCGGGAGCCTGGGTCGGGCATTGGTGTTAAATCACGAGTTGCTGGTTGAGCGGCAAAGACTTGCAATGCGATCCAAATGGAACAATGCTGCGTAGTTTTTACAGGTAATCAGCTCGCGGATATCAGGTTGTTCCTGTGAATCGGAATCGAGCGTCAGTTTCCATACCTGCCGGTGGTGGGGCTGGGCTGGTCGTGATCGCAGCTCTGCGGCTGGTTACCTTTTTATGATTCGACCGGCCCTGAATCTATATGCATAATCTGCATAGCTATAGTCGATTACCACGAACCCTACAGGAAAGTAACAGCATGAAATTTTTATTGTTGATTGCCCACGGCAGTCGCAGGCAAGGTGCCAATGACGAAATCAGGCAACTGGGAGAGCGAGTCGCGGGCCTCGCCGACAACGATTATGATGGCGTGGTCACGGCTTTTCTGGAACTGGCGGAACCCGATATTCAGCAGGGAATTGCCAAATGCATCGAGCAGGGCGCGCAGAGCATCGTCGCCATGCCCTATTTTCTGGCCAGTGGTAACCACGTGATCAAGGATATTCCGGGCGAGATTGCCTGCGCGCTGGCTGGAAAGCCGGCGGTGGACATCGAAATTTCACAATACCTGGGTTCGAGCGATTTGATGGCAAGCCTGGTGCTCGATTGCTCCCGGCAGACGAGTTAACGCAAGACAGTTGAACGGGGTCGCAAACCAGGCTGATTCCCGAATTTCGGCACAGGTTGTTGGCCAGGGCGAACGTTCACAGGTAAAGCAGACAGAGAGCGGACTGGGCATACACCAGCCTTTTACGCGTTTGTTTCGCTCCTGTTTGCAGGGTGGTATCACGCAAACAGAGTGGTTGAAGCCTGGTCAGTTTGCTGGAAGTTGATGTAAAACAGGTTTATTCGGCTGCTGGATTCTCTATAATGCTCGCTCGATCGTGCCGCTGCAGCGGCCCCATCCAGACAGCGAGTTGATACTATGAATGCCCCTCTCAGCAATAGCACCCTGATCGACAAAGATCAGCAGCACATGATTCATCCCCTGCATCACGACCCGGGCCACTCCAATGCCAGGGTCTGGGTCAAGGGCGAGGGCTCGCATCTGATCGATGCCGATGGCAATCGTTTCATCGATGGGCTGTCCTGTTTGTGGAATGTCAGTTGCGGCCATGGGCGCCAGTCGCTGGTCGATGCCGCCACCCGGCAGATGGAGCAAATGGCTTACTGCTCGAGCTATAATGGCAGTTCCAACCGCCCGGCCATCGAACTGGCCGATCGCCTGGCCGAAATCTGTTATCCGCAGATCAATAATTTTTACTTTACCTCGGGCGGCGGCGAGTCAACCGACAGTAATTTCAAGCTGGCGCGCTCCTACTGGAAAGCCAAGGGCAAACCTGAGAAAACCAAGGTGATCGCGCGTACCTGGGGTTATCACGGCGTCACCTTCGCCGCCATGTGCGCTACCGGCATTTCCGGTTACTGGACGTCGTTCGAGCCGCGTATGCCCGGCTTCAGCCACATTCCCGCCCCGGATCCTTACCATTACCCGATGCCCGAAGACGGTAGCTCGCAGGGTATTGCGGCGGCCAACGAACTGGAGCAGGAAATCCTGCGCCAGGGTGCTGATACCGTGGCGATGTTTATCGCCGAACCCGTGCAGGGCGCCGGTGGTGTCATCGTGCCACCGGATGACTACTTTCCGCGTATCCGCGAAATCTGTGACCAGTATGAAGTGTTGTTCGTAGCCGATGAAGTCATTACCGGCTTCGGCCGTACCGGCAAGCTGTTCGCGCTGGATCACTATGGCGTGCAACCCGACCTGATGCAGTTTGCCAAGTCGATCACCTCGGGCTATCTGCCGCTCGGCGGCATCGGCATCAGTGATGAGGTCGCAGCGACCATCCGCGGCAGCGACAAGCCGTGGATGCACGCCTACACCTACAGCGGTCATCCGACTACCTGTGCGGTAGGCCTCGCCACGCTCGATTTCATCGAGAAAGAAAACCTGGTGGAGCAGGCGGCTAGCAAAGGCGCCTATCTGCTGGACAGACTGCATGCCGAACTCGATGGCCATCCGCACGTCGGTAACGTGCGTGGCAAGGGCATGATGTGTGGTGTCGAACTGGTCGAAGACAAGGCCACCAAGGCCTGGTATCCACCCGAGTGGGGTGTCGGCGGCAAAATGACGGCTGCGCTGATTGCCAATAAAATCTTCACCCGCATGCGCAGCGAAGTCGTGTGTATCGCGCCTGCGCTGACCACCGACGAAGCCACGATTGACGAACTGGTCGACGGCGTGCGCAACGCTATCGTCACCGTCTTCGGCGAATAGCTTTAGTGTTGCCCGGTACGCCGGGTCGCTCTGAGAAATCCGGGTGAGACTCGCAGCTGTGCGAAGCCTGGGATGACGGGAGCTTACTCGGGCATTTGCTTGATGTAGAGATCGTGCTTGGAGTAGGGAATTTCGACCTTTTCTTCGATGAAGCGTTTGTAGACCTTGCAATTGAGGTTGTCGAGCACGCGTCCGCGTAACACGGGTTGATCGATCCAGCACAGCAATTCGAAATCCATGCTTGAGGGGCCGAACTGGCGAAAGCGCACGCGGGGCTCGGGATCCGCACAGACATCATCAGAATTCAGCGCGATGTCCATCAGAATCTCCCTGACCTTGTCGATATCGGAACCATAGGCCACTCCCACCGCAACGCGTATGCGAAACTTCTCATGCGGGCCGCCCGACTCATTAATGATCTTGGTGTTGCCCATCACCGAGTTGGGCACGGTCACCTCGACATCGTCGCGCGTCTTCATTCGTGTGCTACGAATGCCGATGTGGGTGATTTCACCCCGCTCACCGGTATCGAGGACCACGAAATCGCCAATCTTGTAGGGTGCGTCGGCCATGATAAAGACGCCGGAAAAAAGGTTTGCGAGCGTATCTTTGGCGGCGAAACCGACGGCGATACCGATGATGCCGGCCGATGCCAGCCACGCGGTCATGTCGACGTTCCAGGCGGTGAAAACGACGTATACCGAGATCACCACGATGGCAATCAGTGCCATGTTCTGGAACAGGGGCAGGGTCTGCGGGTTAATTGCCGTGGGGCCACGGTCACTGCTGGCCATTGCCCCGAGCAGCGCGCGCGTGGCGCGAATCAGGAAGAGCGTCCAGATGACATAGCCGAGCGTTAGCAGAATCGAAAAGACGATACCGTCAAAGGGTTCACCGAGTTGCAGCAGGTTGACGGCCAGCGCGAGCCCGATCAGCACCAAAGTGAAATAAATCGGGCGGTGCAGGTGATCGATCAGGTAGTCGTCAACGCGAAACTGGGTGCGCGCCGCGAGCTTTTTCAGTGCGCCACAGATGACGCGATCAAAAATCAGCGCGACAATCAGGGAACCGACAACGGCAACCATCGCCTGCAACCAGGCGTTGCTACCGAATACGCCGAGGTAGGGTTCCAGCCATGTTTGCAGATCGCTTAGCATAGATGCCCTAACATTCGATTATGTTGACCGCGAGACCACCGCGCGAGGTTTCCTTGTACTTGGTTTTCATATCGGCACCGGTTTCGCGCATGGTCTTGATGACCTTGTCGAGTGATACGTAATGCTGACCATCGCCACGCATCGAAATGCGGGCCGCATTGATGGCTTTGACCGACGCCATTGCGTTGCGCTCGATACAGGGTACCTGTACCAGTCCGCCGACCGGATCGCAGGTCAGACCGAGGTTATGTTCCATGCCGATCTCGGCTGCATTTTCGACCTGTTCAGGTGTGCCGCCCAGAACTTCGGTGAGTGCGCCTGCCGCCATTGAACAGGCACTACCCACTTCCCCCTGGCAACCGACTTCTGCGCCGGAGATTGATGCGTTTTCCTTGTACAAAATACCGATCGCGCCTGCCGTCAACAAAAAGCGCACTATACCGTCTTCGTCGGCAGCCGGGTAGAAATGATGATAGTAGTGCATGACCGCCGGTATTATACCCGCCGCGCCGTTGGTGGGGGCGGTCACCACGCGTCCTCCGGCTGCATTTTCTTCGTTCACCGCGAGCGCCCACAGGTTTACCCAGTCGAGGCACATCAGCGGATCTTTATAGGTAAGACCTGGCTGGTTGCGCATTTTGCGTGATAACTCCGCGGCACGGCGCTTGACCTTCATACCGCCCGGCAATATGCCCTCGTGGCGACAGCCGTTCTTGACGCAGGTCTGCATCACTTTCCAGATCTTGAGCAGACCGCTGCGAATCTCGGTCTCGCTGCGCCAGGATTTTTCGTTGGCGAGCATCACGTCGCTGATCGACAGGTTGTGGCGGGTGCAGTGGAGCAGCAGATCAACCGCGGACAGAAAGGGGTAGGGCTGTGGGGTATTGTCTTCGACAATACGATCGGTGCCTGCGGCATTTTCATTTACGATGAAGCCACCGCCCACCGAGTAAAAAGTGGCCTCGCGGATTTCTTCACCAGCACTGTTGAAGGCGCGAAAGGTCATGCCGTTGGAATGAAACGGCAGGCTCTCACGCCGGTGCATGATCAGATCTTTCTTTTCGTTGAAGCTGAGCAGGTGCTCACCGCAGAGGTTGAGCCGGCGCGAATCGCGAATAGATTCGAGACGCGTTTCAACGGCTTCGGTATCAACCGTTTCCGGCAGATCACCCTCGAGACCGAGCATCACCGCTTTGTCACTGCCATGCCCTTTGCCGGTGGCGCCGAGCGAACCGTAAAGATCGGTTTTGACCCGGGCGACCTGCGCTAACAGGCCTTCCTGCCTCAGGTTGTCTGCAAACTGTTGCGCGGCGCGCATCGGTCCTACGGTATGCGAGCTGGAAGGGCCTATACCAATCGAAAACAGGTCAAATACGCTGATAGCCATTGCGTTTATTATCCAGGCAAATAGAAGGGGCGCAGCATAGTGGATCTAAGCTCGCACCATGCTGTGTTAAAGCGCCCTGTAATTATCTGCTTACGCATCATCCTCGGTGTATGAAGACAGCGGCGGGCAGGAACAGATCAGGTGCGTATCGCCGTATACGTTGTCAACGCGGCCGACTGGTGACCAGTATTTATAGCTGCGCAGCGAGTCGAGCGGATAAGCCGCCTGTTCGCGGCTATAGGCGTGGTTCCATTCGTCGGCACAAACCATGTCAATGGTGTGTGGTGAGTTCTTCAAAGGATTGTCGGTGGCGTCCATGCGGCCTTCCTCGATTTCACGGATTTCCCCACGGATAGCGATCATCGCATCGCAGAAACGGTCCAGTTCCTCGCGCGATTCCGATTCGGTCGGTTCGATCATCAAGGTGCCGGGCACCGGGAAGGACATGGTCGGGGCATGAAAGCCGTAATCGATGAGTCGTTTGGCAATATCGTCAACGGTAACCCCGCTGCTCTCCTTAACCACGCGCGTGTCGATGATGCATTCGTGCGCCACCAGGCCGTTGGGCCCGGTATACAGAATCGGGAAGTGGTCGTTCAGCCTGCTGGCGATATAGTTGGCGTTTAATATCGCGGTTGCCGTGGCCTTGGGCAGCCCGTGGCGACCGAGCAGCGCGATGTAAGCCCAGCTGATGGGCAATACGCCGGCGCTACCGAAGGGTGCCGCGGCGACCTTGTTGATACCGCCCCTGCCATTCTGGCGTGTCGACGGCAGAAACGGCTTGAGATGTGCCTTGACGCCAATCGGGCCGACACCGGGGCCGCCCCCGCCGTGGGGAATGGCGAAGGTTTTGTGCAGGTTGAGATGTGACACGTCACCACCGAACTTGCCCGGCGCACAAACACCGACCATGGCGTTCATGTTGGCGCCGTCGATATACACCTGGCCGCCGTGCTGGTGGACCAGTTCGCAAACATCGGTGACGTCTTCTTCGAATACCCCGTGCGTGGAAGGGTAGGTGATCATGATGGCGGCCAGGTTGTCACTGTGCTGTTCGCATTTGGCTTTCAGGTCTTCCATGTCGATGTTGCCGGTTTTGGACGTGCCAACGACCACGACCTTCATCCCCGCCATCTGCGCCGAGGCCGGATTGGTGCCGTGAGCAGAGGCAGGAATGACACAGATATTGCGATGCCCTTCGTCGCGGCTCTGGTGATATGACTTGATTGCGAGCAGGCCGGCATATTCACCCTGGGCGCCCGAGTTGGGTTGCAGGGAAATGGCATCGTAACCGGTACAGGCGCACAGCATCTGTTCGAGCTCGGTGATTAGTTGCTGGTAGCCCTGGGCCTGGTCGAGCGGCACGAAGGGGTGAATACGACCAAACCCGGGCCAGGTCACCGGAATCAGCTGCGTCGCCGAGTTCAGTTTCATGGTGCAGGAACCCAGCGGTATCATGCTGCGATCGAGGGCCAGATCCTTATCCGCCAGTTTGCGCATGTAGCGCATCAGGTCGGTTTCGGAATGATGGCTGTTGAATACCGGATGGGTCAGGAATTCGCTCTCGCGCACCAGCGTCGGCGGCAGGCTGCTGCCCGTCTTGTTATCCAGCGCGGTAACCGAAACTTCATCGCCATGGTCGTGGGTAAACACGTTGAACAGCGTTCTGACGTTTGCCTTGGTCGCAATTTCATCGAGTGAAATGCCCACGGTGTCGGCGTCTACCTGGCGCAGGTTGATTTTCTCGGCGCGAGCCGCGGCGAGAATGAACTCGGTGGCGTTACCGGTATTGACCGTAATCGTATCGAAGAAGTGTTCGGTTTGAACTTCGAGGCCGAGATCGCGCAGGCCTGCAGCGAGCACCGTGGTCAGGCGATTGATACGCCGTGCTATGCGGCGCAATTCCGCAGGTCCGTGATACACCGCGAACATACTCGCCATGATGGCAAGCAATGCCTGCGCGGTGCAGATGTTGCTGGTCGCTTTCTCGCGGCGAATGTGTTGTTCGCGGGTTTGCAGGGCAAGACGCATTGCCGGCTGTTTGCGGGAATCCTGCGAAACGCCGATCAGGCGGCCGGGAAGCGAGCGTTTGAAGGCTTCGCGCGTGGCCATGAAGGCCGCGTGCGGGCCACCGTAACCAAGCGGCACGCCGAAACGCTGCGAGGTACCGACAACGATGTCGGCATCGAATTCACCTGGTGGCTTGAGCATAGTCAGGCTGAGCAGGTCGGTGGCAACGGCGACCAGCGCTTTCTTTTCATGCACTTTGGCCACCAGGTCGGCATAGTCATGAATCTCACCGGTTGAGCAGGGGTATTGCAGCAGCACGCCGCACAGTTCCGGATTGTTGGGTGCATCGAAGGGATCGCCGATGACGCATTTTATGCCCATGTGTCCGGCGCGGTTGGTGACCACTTCGATGGTTTGCGGATGGCAGGTATCAGCGATATAGAAAACGTCGGATTTGCTTTTTGCCAGGCGATGGCACATTGCCATGGCTTCGGCTGCAGCCGTTGCTTCATCAAGCACCGAGGCGTTAGCCAGTTCCATCCCCGTCAGGTCACTGATCATGGTTTGGAAATTGAGCAGTGCCTCCAGTCGCCCCTGCGAAATTTCGGCCTGGTAGGGAGTGTAAGCGGTATACCAGGCGGGATTACGCAGCAGGTTACGCTCGATCACCGTCGGTGTATGGGTGTTGTGGTAGCCCATGCCGATGAATGATTTGAACAACTGGTTGCGGGTTGAAATCTGGTAGAGCCGGTTCAACACCTGGCGCTCCGACAGGCTCGCCTTGACTTCGAGTTCCTTGCGTCGGCGTATTGATTCCGGTACTACCTTGTCGAGCAGTTCGTCGATGTCCTGCATGCCGAGTTCAGCGAGCATTGCCGCTTCGTCTTCAGCACTCGGGCCAATATGGCGACGAATGAATCCATGGAAGATATCGAGTTCCTTGAGCTTGAGATCATGGTTTGACATGGCAATGTCCTTGGTCGGGAAAAGATGATTAGCCTTTTGCCGGAGCGGATTCTCCGTCCCCGTCAACAGGCCTGTTTTTACGGTATGGTAACACTATGCTTATGGCTCTGGGTTAGAAATTACCGAGCCCGGAGACCAGTTGATCGCCGATCCATTGCTTGAGAAAACCGGCGGCGATCAGGGCTACCTGGTCGGCATCGACCCATTCCAGCAGGCCTTCACAAATTTCAGCGAAACTCGCGCCCAGCATCGCCTGTTCCAGTGCCCAGGCTTCGTGAACTTCGAGCGAGCGCCAGTGGGTCTTGAATTCTCGTCGCCACAGCAGCCAGCGCCGCGGGAACTCCTCGCGTTGTTTATCGGGCAGGGGTTTGCCCTGGTCACAGGCCTGTTCAATCTGTGGGACATTCCAGTAAAGATCCAGGCAGTCCATCGCCGGCTGGAAAGTGAAGCTGAGCGCGGGCCAGCTTTCCGCAGGAACATGCGCCATGTCTTCAAGCTGCACCAACTGGTCACTGGCAGCGGCATCGAAGACGCTTGCCTGGGCCCACTCGTACTGTGCCAGCTCGCGCACGAACTCGGCGTCCTCGGAGTTATAGTGTTGCTGCAGATAGTCGTGCAGATGTCTGCCAACCCAGCGCACAGACGGATGCGTTGATGGGTAGAGGTGGAGGTAGTCGAGCACCAGATTCTCGAACGCCTCGCGTCCGAGGTACTGTTGCAGCGCTGAAAAGTCGGTTGCCAGAGCATCGATCAGGCGAATCCGATAAGCGTTGTAGTAGGTCCCCAGGCGATGCTCTGCGAGCGCGTTTTCGGTGCTGACAACATCATCTTCAATCGCCTGTGAACCATCCATCAGGTAATCCTGGAAGCGCAACTGTAAATCTCGTAGATGCGACATTATGAGGACTGGTAATAGGGCGCGGCGATACGTCGCGCCTGATCGAGCTCGGCCAGCACCACGTCAAGTTCGGGGATATTACCGTCACGCTCGATCATCGTCGATACCGGACCGAAACGCCGGGCGGTTTCCGCATAGAGCTGCCATACGGGGTCGATGATGTCGTGATCGTGCGTGTCGATAATCAGGTTGCCATCGTTGGTATGGCCGGCAAGGTGATGCTGCCAGACCCTGTCCACGGGAACGCCATCGAGATAATCGACAGGGTCATAGTGATGATTGAAGCTGCTGACATAAATATTATTGACGTCGAGCAGCAGGTAACAATCAGCGCGTTCGGCGACGGCACTCAGAAACTCCCATTCAGGCATCGCGTCTGCGCAATAAGTGATGTAGCTCGACAGGTTTTCGATGAGCATCTGGCTGCCGATAAAATCCTGCACTCGCGAAATGCGATCGGCAACGTGCACCACGGCTTCCTCGGTATAGGGCAGGGGAAGCAGGTCGTGCATGTTCCTGTGGTCAACGCCGGTCCAGCAAAGGTGGTCGGAAAACCAGCGGGGCTGGATTCGGTCGATGAGCGCCTTGAGTTGTTCGAGATAGTTGAAATCAAGTTCATCGGCACTGCCCAGCGACATGGAGACGCCGTGCATCACCATTGGATAATCCGCTCGAATGGCATCCAGAAAGTACAGCGGCTTGCCGCCGTCGATCATGTAATTTTCGCTGAGAATTTCAAACCAGTCGATGTTCTTTGGCTTGCGCTCGAGAACGTCCTGGTAGTGTTCGGCCCGCAATCCCAGGCCAAATCCGAGAAATGGTTTTGATTGGGCTGGCGTCATCGGGACTCGTTAAGCTTGGGAAACAAAGAGTGTAACGATCAGACAAAAAAAATGCACCGACACAAGCCGGTGCATTTTTTTAACTGAGGGTAATAGCTTAAGCTTCGAATTTGCCGCCAGCATTTTCACAGTCGGTCTTGGTATGCTTGATCCAACCCTGGCCGGCACAGGAATTCTGGCCCGCACAGCTGGTGGTGGCAGTAGCGCAGGCGCTGGTGCCTTTGCAAGAGTTCACGTTGTAGCACTTGCCGGCTTTTTCCGCGGCAGTAGCGTTCATCGGGGCAATGGCGAACATGGCGGCTGCAGCAGCAGCGAGAGCAACTCCGGTAGTTTTCCTGGCTGTAATCATTGATAAATCCTCAAGTTATGTGTGTGTGTTGTACGGTTTATTTGTGTTACGCGAGCTTAGAGGAACAGTTTTTACAGAAAGTTCAGCAAAAATTCCAGATATATGAAATTTCCTAAAATGGTAGATTCGTGAATCCCCGATGCGCAAGGCTATTGATACTGTCGAATAATCAAATGATTGCCGCGCTGGATCAGCTCGAAGTGTTTTAGAACGTTCATGCCCAGCAGCACTTCATCAACTGCCATCCCGCCGATGATGCTGGCTTTGACGTCGTTGAGTTCAATGTCGCCGAGCGCGAGTTGATCGAGTCGTGTGAGATATGCGGTGGTGACACCGTTGGCGGTCGAAACCGAGGTCGCCGGTCCCGACTTTAAACCAAGTTTCTGTTGCAGATGAGCCGGAATCGCGGTCGTGGTAGCGCCGGTATCAACCAGAAACGTGACCGGCTGATGGTTGATTTCGCCATTGAAAACATAGTGTCCACTGCGGTTGCGTTGCAGTACGATTTCCTGGGTTCCAGCGCCGAGCACCGTGGAAACTGACTGATTGGGGTTGTTCTGTTGATCGAGGATCTTACCGAAAACCAGCGCCAGTAATAAAAAGCCCAAAATCCAGCCCGCGACAGTGAACATCATCCCCAGTTTTTTAGTAGAATGCTCCATGGCCCCTTAACTGGGTGCTAATTCCATTCATTTCAATGCAGGGCGGGCTCATGTCGGGAAACAGTTTCGGCAAATCATTTGTAGTGACTTCATTTGGCGAAAGCCACGGCAGTGCAATCGGCTGTATTGT
>Ga0316187_10003487_pt1 | contig 13657 bp, 14 predicted proteins | sample CroRivburrow1_MG_FD_204927 | JGI IMG/M metagenome (GOLD analysis project Ga0316187, IMG submission 204927) | Coastal sediment microbial communities from Maine, United States - Cross River worm burrow 1 | ecosystem: Environmental > Aquatic > Marine > Coastal > Sediment | place: USA: Maine...
CCGTAGATACGCTGTCCGCTGCCCGTTCAACGGTATACCAAGCGCATCTTCAGCATTCGCATCATCGGGCGACACATGGCACATGGCACAGTGCTCTGCATGAATCAGTTCGCCGTCACGGGCAAGACGTGAGTCGAACGGCTCGTCGGATGAGATGCGCTTCAGAGAGCTGTAATAGTCAGCAAGCTCAACGATTTCAGCTTCGCTCAGCGTCGAGATGGCCTCACACATCACCGGTACGCCCACGCACTTTCTTGCGCCGTCCTGATAGGCATACAGGGCTTCCTCGAGGTGCGCTGCAGGCGTGCCGGCGATGATCGGCACGTAGTCGAAGCCGACACCTTCCCCATCTTCACCATGGCAAGCCACACATACTTCGAGTTTTGCGGGTGCGGCGGCGCCAATATTCGCGGCCAAAAGAAAGCTTAAAGCGAGTAGACGGCAGCTTAATGGCCGAACATTCATAGAACTCTCCTCAGCTTGAGGTCGCAAGCTCTTTCAGCGCGCGCAGCACGTCACGTCGACTGATCTGACCGACCAGGCGGTTATTGCGAAGTACCGGAAATCTGCGAAATTTCGTCTGCAGGAATTTTTGTGCCAGATCAATGATATTCATGTCGGCATCGACCGATTCGACATCTGGTGTCATATAGTCGGCTACCGGACCGCCCCAGTCACCGTAATAGCCTGCGTTCAATGCAATCTTCATGCAGTCGAGTTCCGACAGCATACCGATGAGCTCGCCCTGGTCATTAACGACCGGCGCGCCGGCAATACGATGTTGCACCAGTTCATGAATTGCGTCGAGCACGTCAGTGTCGGGCTTGAAGGTAACCAGTTTACCCGCCATATAATCGCGAACCAGACATGATTTTAGGTTCATTGTTCGGACTCCCGTTTGCACTTACCACTGCACAATTCACAGCCACCGCTGTTCAGGCCGCCACAGCTGCCGCTGATCGGCCTGCGACCGTTCATTACACCAATTGCCATTGCGGCGATCACGATGAGCATCACCGCAAATGAGACGAGCATGGTTGATATCAATGTCATTAGCCTGCCCTGAGCTGCTCAAAAGCAGCAGTCTGTAATTCTTCTACACCATATTCCGAGCGTAACAACATCAGCACCGCGAGATTCTCACGCGTGGCGAAGGCCATGCCTTCCTCCGGTCCCATTACCAGCAAGGCGGTTGCCAGTGCATCTGCGCGCCAGGCGCTCCGATCAACGACCGTAACCGAGGCGAGCGAGTGAGTCACAGGCCGCCCGGTGCGTGTGTCAATTGTATGCGAATAGCGTTGGCCGCCCGCTTCAAAGTAATTGCGATAGTCCCCCGATGTGGCCATCGCCGTATCCGTCAGGTGCACAATAATATGCGGTTTGCGCGTGTCATCCAGTGGAGCTTCAATGCCGATCGCCCAGGGTTTTCCTGCGGCATTGTGGCCCCGCAGACGCAGCTCTCCACCGATCTCGACGAGATAGTCCTCAAAACCAAGCTCTTCGAGCAGGGCGGCAACCCGGTCCGCAGCGAAGCCCTTGCCAATGGCTGACATATCCAGCATCAGGCCGGCAACGTTCTTTCTGATGGCCGGACGAGCGCAGTCGGTCTGCAACTGCTGGTAGCCGGTTACGGCCCGCAAAGCCGCGATCGCTGCAGCGTCCGGTGGTTCCCTGATCATTTCGTCCGGGCCGAACCCCCACAGGTTAACAAGCGGCCCAACCGTAATATCGAATGCGCCGCCGGTCAGTTCGCTGATCTGCTGTGAGCGTTCAACCTTGCTACAAAACGAGTCCAACACCTGCAGCCACTCGGTCGAATCGCTCTGATTAAAGTAGGAAATAAGCGAGTCGTCCTGATAGGTGGACATTTGTGCTTCGTCATCGTCAAGCGCCGCCTCGATGTCTTTTTGCAGACGTACTGGCACGTAATCGCCGATACCGTTTGGCAGCGTGACCGTAAATCGCGTACCCATCGTACTGCCGATCAAATCAACCGGTCCATGCCGGCCCTCGCACGCGCTGAGTGCCAGAACCGTTAATAGCAGCAGGACCTTCATCTAGCCACCGAAATCATCGAGCAGAATGTGATCCTTAGTTACGCCAAGGTCTTCAAGCATCTTGATAACGGCGGTATTCATCATCGGCGGACCGCACAGGTAGTACTCGCAGTCCTCGGGCGCCGAATGGTCGGCCAGGTACTTTTCGAGCAGTACGTTGTGAATGAAGCCGGTGTAACCGGTCCAGTTATCTTCGGGCAACGGTTCGGACAGGCCTATATGCCAGGTAAAGTTGTCGTTCAAGCGTGCGAGCTCGTCGAACTCCTCGACATAGAACATTTCGCGCAGACTGCGTGCGCCATACCAGAAGGATATTTTGCGTTTCGAATGGAGCCGCTTGAGTTGATCAAAAATATGTGAGCGCATCGGTGCCATTCCTGCACCACCGCCGATGAACACCATCTCGTTGTCCGTATCCTTGGCGAAAAACTCGCCGTACGGCCCCGAGATTATGGCTTTATCACCCGGCTTCAAATTGAAGATATACGATGACATGATGCCCGGCGGTATCGAGTCGTCGGCCCCCGGTGGTGGCGTGGCGATACGCACATTCAGCTTCACGGTCGTTTTTTCGAGCGGAAAGCTTGCCATTGAGTAGGCGCGCGACTCTGTTTGCTTGACATGTGATTCGTAGCGCCACAGCTTGTAGCGGTCCCATTCGTCGCGGAATTGCTCGTCAATATCAAAGTCGGCGAATTTCAGATCGTGTGGAGGGCATTCAATCTGAATATAACCGCCAGCCCGAAAGTCGAGTTCTTCGCCCGCTGGCAATTCAAGTACGAGTTCCTTGATGAAGCTGGCGACATTGTGGTTTGACGTCACGGTGCATTCAATCTTGCGAATGCCAAAGATTTCTTCGGGCACTGCGATACGCATGTCCTGCTTGACCGCTACCTGGCAAGACAGGCGGTAATGTTCCTTCGCCTCGCGTTTACTGATCAAAGAAGTCTCGGTCGGCAGAATTGCACCGCCACCCTCAAATACCCTGACCGTGCATTGGCCGCAGGTACCGCCGCCGCCACAGGCAGATGGGATAAAGATTTCGCTATCGGCGAGTGCATTCATCAACTTGCCGCCGGTCGGGACTTGCAAAGCCTTGTCGTCATTAATCGTAATTTGTACAGAGCCGCCCGCAACGAGTTTCGATCGCGCAGCAAGAATGACAAATACGAGCACAAGAATGATCAGCGTGAATAGCACCACGCCAAGGCCGACTTCGAACAGGGTTGATGTATCCACGGTTACAACCTGATTCCCGAAAAGCCCATGAAGCTGAGCGACATCAGGCCGACGATAATGAAGGTAATGCCGAGTCCCTGAAGACCGACCGGCACGTCGCTGTACTTCAGTTTCTCGCGTATGCCTGCGAGTCCAACCAGTGCAAGCGCCCAGCCAAAGCCACTGCCTACGGCAAACACAATCGTCTCGCCGAAGTCGTAGTGACGTTCGACCATGAACAATGTGCCACCGAGAATGGCGCAGTTGACCGTAATCAGTGGCAAGAAGATGCCCAGTGCGTTGTACAGCTTTGGAAAGTACTTATCGAGTGTCATCTCCAGAATCTGTACCAATGCTGCGATGACACCAATGTAGCTGACCAGGCCGAGAAAACTGAGATCAACCTCAGGCAGGCCGGCCCAGGCCAACGCGCCCTTGCGCAGCAACAAATCGTAAATGAGGTGGTTGACAGGCACCGTGATGATTTGTACGGCAATGACCGCAAGCCCGAGGCCCAGTGCCGTTTCGACGCGCTTGGAGACCGCAAGAAACGTGCACATGCCGAGGAAAAAGGCGAGCGCGAGATTCTCGACAAACGCGGCTTGAATAAACAGGTTTAGATAGTCCCCCATCACAACACCTCGGTGCGGTGGACTTCATGAATTCGGTAATCCGGGCGCTCGGCCTGCTTCGTCTTCCAACTGCGGATCGTCCAGATCAACAGCCCGATAATAAAGAATGCGCTGGGCGGCAATAGCATCAGGCCATTCGCTTCGTACCAGCCGCCATCAGAAACGAGAGGGAGTATGCGATAGCCGAGCAAGGTACCCCCGCCAAACAGTTCCCGAATGATGGCTACCGTGATCAGGATGGCGCTGTAGCCCAGACCGTTGCCGAGGCCATCGAGAAAGCTCAATACGGGACCGTTTTTCATTGCGAAGGCTTCGGCGCGACCGAGCACGATACAGTTGGTGATGATCAGTCCCACAAATACGGACAGCTGTTTGCTGGTTTCAAAAGCGTAGGCGCGCAACAACTGATCTACGACGATAACGAACGAGGCGATAATCGTCATGTGCACAATAATGCGAATATTATTCGGTATGCGATGACGGATGCTGCTGATTGTCGCAGTCGACAGTGCCGTTACGCTTGTCAGGGCAGCGCACATCAACAGTGCCGGCAACAGCGACGTTGTAACCGCGAGGGCAGAACAAATGCCCAGCACTTGCAAGGTGACCGGGTTGTTGTCGACCAGCGGATCGATCAGGACTTTGCGGGCATCACTCATTGCAGCTCCTGTTTACTGAGCGATTTCAGATACGGCCCATAGCCCTCGTCACCTATCCAGTGACGTACAAACAGGCTGACACCGCGCCCGGTGAGTGTGGCGCCGGCAAGGCCATCAATTTCATATTCGCTGTTGTTGGGCGCGGGGCCTTTGACAACTTCAATTTGTGGCAGGCCATTCGAGTCATACAGCTTCTTGCCCTGCCATTGCTCGCGCCAGGCGGGCTTGTCCACCTGATCGCCCAGCCCCGGAGTTTCGCCATGCGCATAGAAGCGCAGGCCAAGCACCGTATTACCATCGTTTTCAACGGCAAGGAAACCGTACATGGTTGCCCACAGGCCGGCACCTTCGACGGGTAGAATGACCTGCTCAAGCTGGCTGCCATTCTTGACGAGGTACACCGGCGCTATCTCTCCTGACGCAAGCTCCGTCGTCGTTTCTTCGATCGAGGAATACAGAGCGGCAATATCCACATCGGGTTCATACAACCCGGCCACATCGAGAATGATTCGCTGCCGATACTGTTCCTCATTTAGCAACTGTTTCGGCTTGAGCATAATGGCGGCGCTGGCGACCAGGATCGAGCATACGAGGCTGACGCCGATCGCGACAAACAGCGTGTTACCGATGCTGTCCCGCGAAACTTTGGGTTTGGTGTCGTCAGACATTGCGACGAATCCTCCGTTTCACGTTCGCACGAACAACAAAGTAGTCGATCATCGGCGCGAACACGTTGCCGAACAAAATCGCGAGCATGATGCCTTCGGGAAATGCCGGGTTAACGACGCGAATGACGAAGGTCATGAAGCCGATAAGCAGTCCGTAAATCCAGCGCCCTGCATTTGTCTGGGTGGCCGATACGGGGTCAGTGGCCATGAACACAGCGCCGAACGCAAAACCACCGATGACGATGTGCCAGTGCCACGGCATGTTCATCATCGGGTTGCTGCTGTCGATAAGGCCCATGAGGAAGACAGGGATAATGAGTCCGGCAAAAACACCAGCGATGATGCGCCAGGATGCAATACCCGAATAAATGAGGATGACGGCGCCGAATAAACAGGCGGCGGCGGAGGTCTCGCCGATCGAGCCTTGCATCTGGCCGAGGAAAGCCTGTGTCCAGGTCAGGCCGCTTGCAACGACGCCAGAGATGCCATCGATAGCACTGATACCGAGCGCCGTGGCGCCACTGAAGCCGTCGACCGCGGTCCAGACCGCGTCGCCGGAAATCTGTGCTGGATAGGCAAAATACAGGAATGCGCGTCCGACGAGCGCCGGATTGAGTACGTTCTTACCTGTACCGCCAAACACTTCCTTGCCAATTACGACGCCGAAGCTGATGCCGATCGCAACCTGCCAGAGCGGAATCGTCGCCGGCAGAATCAGCGCATAGAGGAATGAAGTTACGAAAAAGCCTTCGTTGATCTCGTGGTTACGAACGCCGGAAAACAGCATCTCCCAAAAGCCGCCGGCGGCCATCGTGACCGCATATATCGGCAGGAAATAGAGTGCGCCAAGGACGAAGTTGTCGTAAATATTGCCTGGACTGTGGCCTGCACCGAGCAGGCCCAGAATGACCTCGCGCCAGCCTGGCATGGATTCGAGCCCCATGGCCAGCATCGCGGTATTGGCCTGGAAGCCGGTGTTCCACATGCCGATCAGTGCGCAGGGCGTTGCTGCAAAGACCACCATGATCATGACGCGCTTAAGGTCGATGGCATCGCGGACATGCGGCGAGCCGCGCGTTACATCCGGGGGCGAGTAGAACAGGGTGTCGACCATTTCGTACATCGCGTGGAAACGTTCCAGTCGACCACCTTTGACGAACAGTGGCTCAGCATTGTCGAGCAATTTACGCAATCGTTTCATCAGCCATTCGCCTCGATTTCATCGAGCGCCTTGCGCAGATGCGGCCCGTAGTTGTACTTGCCATTGCAGACAAACGAGCACAGCGCCAGATCTTCTTCATCAAGTTCAAGGCAGCCCAACTGCTGTGCACTCTCGGTGTCTCTGACCAACAAAGACTTGAGGAGCACGGTGGGCAAAATGTCGAGCGGCATGACGCGTTCGAAGCTGCCTGTCGAGACCATTGCGCGCGGGCTGCCATTCTGTGAGCTGGTCAGTGGGTAGTCCCCTTTGTGCAACCAGGTGGAGGCGTAAGCACGCAACGATGAATACCTATTTCTCCCTGGTCGCATCCACGACATGAACTGGCGAGGGCTGCCTTCGGCGATCACGCTGATCTGGTTGTGATAAGCACCGAGCCACGCGAGCATGCCCGCAGCGCGGTGTCCGGACAATACAGATCCCGAAATTACCCTGGCATTACCGCTCTGGAGTTCGCCGGCAAGAATGTCGGTTGTACTCGCGCCTCTGCGCGTGCGCAGGAGACGCGGCTTTCTGACCATTGGCCCGCCAAGGGCGATGATGCGCTCAGTGGGCAACGTGCCGTCCAGGAACAGCCTTCCGATGGACATCGTATTCTGATAGCCGATATGCCAGACCGTCTTGGTGATGCTGACCGGGTCCAGCAAATGAATGTGCGTGCCAACCAGCCCGGCCGGATGCGGCCCGGAAAACTCTGCGTGCTGAAACTTATCGCCCTCGGGGCAGGGCACGTCTGCGCCTGCTCGAGTACAAACGTAGGTCAGACCGCCGCTAAGCCTCGCGACAACACGGGCGCCCATGACAAAGGCCTCTTTGTCTTCGGCAATAACCAGGGCCGGGTCGACCGCAAGCGGATTGGTATTCGTTGCCGTGATAAATATCGAATGTGGTGTGGCATCCGGTGCCGGCACTCTGCCAAATGGGCGGGTACGCAGTGCGGTCCATAAACCGGATTCGCACAAGGTCTTGCGGATATGCTGCACATCAAGCGTGTCTATTTCGCTCGCCGCAACCGCAGGCCACGTCTCCGCATCGTCGCCATCGAGTTTGATAACCACTGAATTGAGGACGCGTCGTTCGCCGCGATTGATGGCGGACACAGTGCCGCAACCCGGCGCCGTATAGTTCACCTCGGGATTTCTTTTGTCGACGAACAGGACTTGTCCGAGTTTGACGCGATCACCTTCGGCTACCGCCATCCTCGGCTTCAGTCCCGGTGTGTCCCAACCAACAAGCCCGACGCTCTTTACGCTGGCCGCATCCGATATAACCGGCTCCGGCTTGCCGCCGATTGGAATGTCTAGCCCTTTATTGATGTGTTTTTGCATGCGATTTCCGAACTCAAGACCACCAGTGCATGAACAATATACAGGCGACCAACCATATCGAGCCGATCGTGTGTATCGCGAGCGTGCCTTCAATGGCTTGCGTCATGCCGCCGCGGTCCTCTATGCCATTGCGTATGCCTGCGGCAGACTTGAATGCGAGGATGAGCAGGCCGGCGGGCACGATGGGGGCCAGTAACGGCAGCGCACCGGCATACGTAAGCCAGATGGTGGCGGTGACGGCAGCAAGGTGCAGCAATGCGTAGACAATTGCAGTGCCATTCAGGCCCAGACGGACAGGCAGGGTGCGTTTCCCGGTGGCGCCATCGGCCGCCATGTCAGGCACGCCATTTATCAACAAAATTGCCGCGACCCAGACACTGACCGGTACGGAAAACAACAATAGCTGAGCGTCCAGTGCTGCGCCCTGCAACCATGCGGCGCCGGCAACCGGGACCACGCCAAAGGCGATGGCGACGGAGGCCTCACCAATACCCAGGGCGCTCAGACGCACCGGACCGAGCGAATAAAGAATACCCAGCACGACTCCGGCCAGGCCGAAATACAGGACCATCGCGCCTTTCATGACCATGAGGGCAAGACCTGCTATCGCTGCCATTGCGAGCAAGCTGATACCCCAGCGCGCCATTTGTGTGGCAGACATGATGCCTGTCTGAATGAAGCGCGAGCCGCCCGTATACGGATAGATACGATCCTCATTTTGCTTGTCGGTACCACCTGACTCGTCACCGACGTCATTCAGGACGTTGCTGGCGGCATGCACACAAACGGTCGCAAACAGCGCGAGGGCGAATACGGCGGCATCGAATTTACCGGCAGCATGAAAGCCCCAGGCGCTGCCGATGAGCACGGGCATTACAGAAGCAGGAAAAAACTTTGGCCGGGTCGCATTGAAGAACCGCTTGACCACCTGCGCGGGCGCGTTGCCCGCAAACTGTTGCGGCGACGGATCAGCGGTACGAGCGGACTCTGGCGGCATAACTCACTCCCTGGTGCGAAACAGCCACATTTCTGTGGCTGCGACGATTATTCTGGTCTCCTTATACCGAATTCGACAGGGGTTGTAATCCAGTGGATTGTACGGACTGCCTTAAGGTGTTCCCGCTTTTAGCTTGACTTTCTGTACCAGGCCCTTAGTGCCACTAGCCCGACGACCAGAATCAGCGCTGTAAGCGGCAGATGATGCACGCCAAGAAGCTGATGCGTGAATTGCGTAACCAGGCCGTCCTCAGTCGGTGCCGTATGAGCGCTGGCGACTGGCGATATCGCCATCAGAAGAAACAGTGCCAGATATTTTCTCATTTTCGTTCTCACTTCATATTGTCTAGCGAATCTTGACGTTGACGAGTTCCTCGCCATTCGGATCGGTTACATGGACTGCGCAAGCGATGCAGGGATCGAAACTGTGAATCGTGCGCAGGATCTCAATGGGCTGCTTCGGATCGTGCAGATAGTGTCCGGCTAATGCCGCTTCGTAAGGACCCGGCTTGCCTTCGGCGTCGCGCGGCCCGGCGTTCCAGGTACTGGGTACGACCGCCTGGTAGTTCTTGATCTTCTCATCTTCGATGACGATCCAGTGTGCCAGGCCACCTCGAGGTGCTTCCATGAAGCCAACACCCTGGGCTTTCTTCGGCCATGATGACGGCTCCCACAAGACTTCATTAAATGTGCGGGTATCACCTGCCTTGATGTTGCCGATCAGGTTGTCCTGCCAGGTCTGCAGGTTGTCAGCGACCACCTTGGTCTCCAGCGTACGTGCAGCGGTTCTTCCCAGGGTCGAGAACAATGCCTCAACTGGAATATCCAGCGTGCTCAGCGTGTAGTTGACGAGTTCCTGAGTCTGTTCGTGACCAGAGGCATACAGCATCAGGACACGCGCAAGCGGACCAACCTCCATGACATTGCCTTTCCAGCGCGGAGATTTGAGCCACGAGTAACTCTTCTCAATATCCAGCTGCGTATAAGGCGGTTCCGGTCCGTCATAGTCGAACTCCGTTTCACCGTCGTAAGGGTGAAGTCCGGCTTCTTTTCCGGCGGCATAGCTGTACCAGGAGTGTGCGACGTATTCTTTGACTTCATCCTTGGCATCAAGATCGATGTCGTGAATCGTCGACAGGTCGCGATTCAGAATCGCGCCGCGCGGGAACAGGAATGACGATGGGTCATTGACGCCGTTCTCGGGGAAATCACCGTAGGACATGAAATTACCAACGCCCTCACCCTGTGCGCCCCAGTCTTTGTAGAAGCTGGCGATCGCCAATGTGTCAGGCACATAGACCTGATCCACGAATTCACGCATCTTTGTAATGATGCCTTGTACGTCGGAGAGCCGCGCTGAGTTGATCGCGGAGTCGGAATCCAGATCGATTGCGCAAGGAACGCCGCCAACCAGGAAGTTTGGATGCGGGTTCTTGCCGCCAAAGATGGCATGCAGTCTGGCGACATCACGTTGCCAGGCGAGTGCTTCCAGGTAGTGCGCAACAGCCATCAGGTTAGCTTCAGGCGGCAGCTTGTAAGCGGGATGTCCCCAATACGCTTTCGCGAATATACCGAGCTGACCGGCTTCAACAAAGTTCTTCACCTTTTTTTGCATGTCAGCAAAATAACCCGGTGAACTCTTTGAATAACTGCTGATGCTCTGGGCGAGATCCGAAGTTGCTTTCGGATCGGCTGACAGCGCGGAAACAACATCCACCCAATCAAGCGCATGCAAATGATAGAAGTGCATAACATGATCATGCACGTACTGGGCGCCGATCATTAGATTTCGAATCAGCTGTGCATTCTTCGGAATCTCGTAGTTCAACGCATCCTCGACAGCGCGTACCGAAGCGATGCCATGCACGAGCGTGCACACACCACATATTCGCTGTGCGAATGCCCAGGCATCGCGCGGATCCCTGCCGCGGAGAATTATTTCGATACCGCGGACCATTGTGCCGGACGAGTAGGCCTCGGCAATTCGGTCGCCATCCATCTGAGCTTCAATCCGCAGATGACCTTCTATTCTGGTAATAGGGTCTACAACAACACGATCGTTCATGACGTTTCCTACCTTTTTAATCAGCCAATCTGGCTGCTACCGTCTCAACTAAACTAGTAACCGGCATCTGCCATCCCGAGTTCTCTGCGCCAATCGCCAGATTTATTCTGCAATTGACGCATCCCGTAACGACTGCATCCGCATCGGTCTCATCAAATTCTCTTCTCTTTATTTCAAATGCCTTTTGCCGCAAGTCAGCTGAGCTCTTGACGACATACTCACCGCAACCGCCACCACAACAGTAGTTCTCGCGGCCGGTCGAGGCTGTTTCACGGAGTTCGAGCCCCGCAGCTGAGAGCACATCTCTCGGTTGCTGCATGACGCCGCCTTTACGAGCCAGTCGACATGGGTCGTGGTACGTCACTGAAGTTCCGTTGTCTTGCGGCTTGAAGTTCAACTTGCCAGCTTCGGTCTGCGCTGCAATAAACTCGGGTATAGAAAGAACCTCAAACGGAAGCGAGGCGCCCATCTCGTTGGCACCCTCCCAGCGCATTGCCTGGTAGGCGTGACCGGACTCGGGCAACAACAGCGTGCTTGCAGAAATTGCCGTGGCTTTATCGACAATACGTTTGATCGAAAGCTTCAGTGCCGGATCGTCACCGGAAACAAGGCCGATGTTCGTTGCCTCGAAGACGTCACTGCAAATCGTCCAGTCGGCTCCAGCCTTGTTCAGAATCCTGGCAGTGGCCGCCAGAGCATTTGGGAACAGCAGAATATCTGCTGCTGTTGTAAGCAACATGACATCTGCATGCGGTCGGTCGAGCGGTACATTGATCTTTTTGGCACCGAGATCGTGAATGAGCGCTTTGAGTTGTTCCGAACCCACACCAAATAGCGTGTTCTGGTCGCGCTGTTCATTTCTGAGCGCGCGCAGCTCGGGCGGCATGAAACCGGCGGCGGCGATACCTTCACGCGTTACTCTGATCAGCGTGGAGATATTGATGCCCATCGGGCACATCATGTCGCAACGACCGCAGCTCGTGCAGGCATCGTAGACGTAGTGCTGCCACTCCTTGAGGTCCGCGACACTGATGTCCTTCGTAAACGGCCGGAACAGCAAACGCATCGGACTGATTTCGCGCCGATAAAAGCGTCGCAACAGCCGGAATTTGTAGACCGGTGCGTATTTTTCATCCAGCGTCGCCTCGTAGAAATGACAGGCTTCGGCACACATGCCGCACTGAATGCAGGTGTCGAGGTCAACTGCTTTGCGCCCGTTGAGTTTGCGCATAAACGTGCTCTTCGCTGCATGTATACGCTCATTGTCGGACATATCTCTGTCGGCGGTCTCGGTTCCCAGGTGCTGCAGCAAGTTGCGGAAATCCTGGAAAGAACTTGTCTGAGCGCTCATGCCTTGATCCCCCTGTGTCCGAACGACGTGCCAGCCTGGTAGCGCGATGGCATGGTCATGGCGGTGTGCATCAACTTGCCGAATGGGAACCAGACGAGCATGGCCTCGACACTGAGTAAGTGAATAGCCAAAAGCGTCTCGTAGCGTGCGCCGACATGAGCAAACGCGAGAATGCCGGTAACCAGCGGTATCAGAACGACAAATATACTGATGTAGTCATCCGCGTTGGAGATGAACTTCTGTACCGGATGCGTAGCACGACGGAGCAGAAGCGCGATCAGAATGGCAGTCGCTGCAGCGGCCGTGAACAGAATAATTGTGTTTGGCAAATGCGACCAGCCGAATCCCAGCAGCGACTCGAAGAACAGGATATGCGGTGCGAAGAACAATACTGATATGAACAGCGCAAAATGCCAGGCGTAGCCGCTGATATGCTGGAAGCGTATCCGTTTCTCAAACGAACGTGCGGGTACGGATCGCGTGATAATTGTGCGTACACCATCTGCTACGTATTTCTTGCGGCGCGCTTTTGAGAGATCCTTCTTTGCCATCAGGAACATCGCGCCGACGATGCGCCACGTGACGCCAAATACGAAAATCCAGAGCGCCCACTGCAAACCGGGACCGCGTGCAAAATCGAGAAGAGTCATGACTTACACCTCCTCTTCAGCTATCGCCTTTTTCTTGCGTGATCGAGCGGCGATGGCAGAGCCGACGCCAAGGACGGCACCTGCAGCCGCTGCGCCGAGCAGGGCCTCACGAGACCCCCACATACCTGCCGAGATCGGCTCGTAGAAGCCGCCTTTGTCCCAGAAGCTCGGTTCGGAGCAGCCGATACAACCATGTCCTGACTGAATCGGGAAGCTGGTGCCCTGATTCCATTTCAAAGTTGCGCAGGCGTTGTACGTCGTTGGGCCCTTGCAACCAAGTTTGTACAAGCACCAGCCCTTGCGTGCGCCTTCGTCATCGAAGGTTTCGGCAAACTGGCCACGCTCATAGAACGGCCGGCGGTAGCAACGGTCATGAATATTCTGACCAAAGAAAGCAGCCGGTCGACCCAACGCGTCGAGTTCGGGAATTGTTCCAAACGTCAGGAAATGGGCCAGAACACCGGTAATGACTACAGGAATTGGTGGGCAACCCGACACGTTGATAATGGGTTTGTCTTTGACGATTTCCGAAACGGATACAGCGCCTGTCGGATTAGGATTCGCCATCGGGAGACCGCCAAACGCCGCGCAAGTGCCCACTGCGACGACAGCATAGGCTTTCGATGCTACGTCCACGAGCATGTCGTAATTGCTGATGCCGGCGATCGTTGAAAACGCCTTGTTCTTTACCGGAATGGATCCATCAACGACGAGAATGTACTCACCCTCGTTTTCTGCCATAGCGGCTTCACGCGCTGCCTCGGCGCCATGGCCGGCAGCGGCCTGCAAGGTATGGTGATAATCCAGTGAGATC